>OFCJ01000406.1_pt1 | contig 30181 bp, 22 predicted proteins | sample 1520791 | NCBI WGS metagenome assembly OFCJ01 (sample SAMEA2699027, study PRJEB24076) | metagenome | biome: Human gut stool | place: Spain | collected 2012-01-21 | reverse complement strand
TTTTATCAGGCGATCCTGCAGGGTTTTATTGACCCGTTCTTTGCGATATACGCGAAGCGAATCGAGGAAGTTGTCGAGAACGAACAGCTCGCCATCGATAAAGCGCCAGTCAATACGCTTACGGTCAATCAGATCGTCAAACTGCTCCTCGGTAAACTCAGGCCACTCCTCGCGAATCATCGCAATAGCCCGATCGCGCGACACCGAAAAATGAAGCGGCGTCTCAAGCATGCGATACCGCTCGGCACGAACGCAGGCAGCAAGCGAGGGATCGGGATTCTGCCCCAAAAGACGATCACAAGCCGCAACAGCCTGCGTCAAATATCCGGCATCCTTGAGACGAAGAATCTCGGGCGGCAGTCCAATATCGAGATGACGGAAATCATCACAGCAAACATCAACAGAGCAACCAACAGGACCCTCGTCAATGACCTTCCCATCCGAAGGCAGCACATTAATAACAGCCATACCAAACTCCAAGTCATTAGAACTCTTGAAGCCCATTGTAGCGAGATAAAAAAGAAAGCCCCAATAAAGGAACCCTCAACACCGATAAACGGTACCTCTAAAAATGAATTCAGCCCAGTAACCCTGTAGCGAGTTAACAAAGGAGGCCCCGTTCACCCGGAGCTTTTCCCATTGCGCGACTTCTGGCAAAGCCAGGTGAGCGCAAGGGAAAAGCGTAGGGTGAACGGGGCCTCCGGCGGGAAGTTAAACCGCTACTTACGCCTTGTTGACGGAGCCAAACTCCTCCATGAGCTCCTTGGTGCGGGCAACGATGTTGTCGCGACCAGGCTTGAGGAGCTTGCGGGGGTCAAAGCCCTTGCCCCGCTGATCCTTGCCTGCCTCGATATACTCGCGAACGCCCTTGGCGAAGACGAGCTGCAGATCGGTGTTGACGTTGATCTTGGAGATGCCCAGGGAGATGGCCTTCTTGATCTGATCCTCGGGGATGCCGGTGCCACCGTGCAGGACGAGGGGCAGGTCGCCGGTCTGAGCCTTGATCTCGCCCAGGCGCTCGAAGGAAAGGCCAGCCCAGTCGGCAGGGTACACGCCGTGGATGTTGCCGATACCGCAGGCGAGGAAGTCGACGCCCAGGTCAGCAATCTGCTTGCACTCAGCAGGATCAGCGAGCTCGCCGCTGGAGGTCACGCCGTCCTCGGTGCCGCCGATGCCGCCGACCTCGGCCTCGATGGACATGCCCTTGGAGTGGGCAAGCTCAACGAGCTCCTTGGTGCGGTCGAGGTTAAGCTGGAAGGTCTCCTCGTGAGAGCCGTCATACATGATGGACGTGAAGCCGGCCTCGATGCACTTGAAGCAGTCCTCGTAAGAACCGTGATCGAGGTGAAGGGCGACGGGAACGGTAACGCCCGTGGCCTCGACGGCAGCCTTGACCATGTCGGCGCAGACCTTGAAACCGCCCATCCACTTAGCGGCACCAGCGGTGCACTGAAGGATCAGCGGAGACTTGGCCTCCTCGGCGGCCTGGAGAATAGCCAGGGTCCACTCGAGGTTGTTGGTGTTGAAGGCACCGAGACCGTACTTGCCGGCCTCGGCCTTCTTGAGCATGTCTGCTGCGTTGACGAGCATAAAAGAAACCTCCTGTAAGGTTGCTCCGATAACGCCTGAGATTTTACCACGACATACCCGAGCATAAACGTTCGTTTGTTCACGAATACCATCCGATTGGACAAATTTTGACCGTTTGCCCCACAGAATCGACCCACTGGGGAAAATAGCTTGACGATTGAGCGGTCTTCGTGGTTCGGACGACGGCTTCGAGCCTACATCTGCATAAACGGGTTCTGCATAAGTTCGCGCGCCATCGTGGTCGAATCGCCATGGCCCGTCAAGCAAACGGTATCGGGCGGAAGCATCTTGGCAAGTTTGGAGAGCGAGCGCATAATCGCCGCCTCGTCACCGCCGGAAAGATCGGTACGACCGTGGCTGCCCGGGAAAAGCGTGTCGCCCACAAAGGCGATGTTCCCCCGCTCGGTCGCGGCGAACAGGACGATGCCGCCCGGCGTATGCCCCGGCGTCTCGATCACCTGCAGGCAGACGTCGCCCACCTCGATTGTATCGCCCTCGGCAAGCAAACGCGTCGGCTCACCCGGATCGGGTGTCTCGATACCCCACATGGCGCGCTGCTCCTCGATATTTGCGCGAGGTACCGTCACGTCCTTAGCGCACAACTCATATAGCGCGCTGTCGCCAACGACAGCTCGAACCCCGGCAACCCCACCAACATGGTCGGCATGACCGTGCGTGCAGACAGAGCCGAGTACGCGCACCTCAGGATGCGCGGTGCGGATATGCTCCACAAGACACTCGCCCTCCCACGCCGGATCGACGATTAAGCACTCGTCATTCGAAATCACGGCGTAGCTGTTGGTCTGAATGGGGCCGTTGACGAGCGCCTCAATCGAAGCCGCACCTCGGGGTGTCAGGTCCAAAGTCATATCGCCCATGCGCATACCCTCCTTCTAAAATACGTTCGAGGCACCAAACGATGCCTCGAACGTAACCAATATCTATGATGCTGAGAGGCTCTCGCACCTACACACGGCGCTTGAGCTGAGCTCCGCCTTCGCCGGGCATAAGACGGCGAGCGTCGTAGACCGAATCGACACTGCTGATGGAAGCCAGCAGCGGATCCAGACCGCTCGCGTCCGAGATCTCGACCATAAAGCGCAGGGTTGCAATACCCTCGCGGTTGGTCGACGTGGCGGCAGAAAGGATATTGCCGCCCGCATCGCCAATGGCAATGGTGACATCCTTGAGCAGGCCCATACGGTCCAAGCACTCGACCACGATCTCGACCTGGAAGAGGGTGTCGGCAGCGCCGTCCCACTCCACATCGATCATGCGCTCGGGATGTTCCATAAGACCCTTGACGTTAGGGCAGTTGGCGCGATGCACCGAAACGCCACGACCGCGCGTGATGAAGCCGACGATGTCGTCGCCCGTCACGGGGTTGCAGCAATGAGCCAGACGGACCAGCAGGCCGCTGTTGCTCTCGCCCTTGACGATAATGCCGTTACTGGCGCTCTTGCCGCGCTTTTGCGGCTTGCGGTTGGAGCCGCGAGCGGGCTGCTTCACGACCTCGGCGATAGCCTCGGCCTTGGTGAGCTGTTCCTCGGGCTTGGGGTCCAAGATTTGCTCGACCTTATTGCCCACAGCGCGCGGGGCAACCTTGCCGGCGCCGACGGCGGCAAACAGGTCCTCGAGCTGCTTGAAGTTAAACTGCTCCGCCACGGCGTTGAGTGCACGCGTCGAACGCGGCGTAGAAATGCCATAGCCACGCTTACGCAGGTCCTTGGCCAGCATATCGCGACCAGCAGCAGCGTCGTCGTCCTTGGTCGCAGCGGCAAAATAACGGCGGATCTTGGACTTAGCCGAAGGCGTCTTGACGATCTTGAGCCAATCACGCGACGGCTTGGAACTCTTGTTCGTCAGGATCTCGACACGGTCACCCGTCTTAATCTCGTGCGTGAGCGGAGCCACCGCACCGTTGATTTTGGCGCCGACGCAATGGTTTCCCACCTCGGTGTGAACGGCATAGGCAAAGTCGAGCGGCGTGGATCCGGCACGAAGCGCCATGACCTCGCCCTTGGGCGTAAAGACGAAGATCTCCTGATCGAAGAGGTCAACCTTCAGCGAATGCAGGTATTCCTTGGCGTCGGTAATCTCATCAGACGCAGCCCAATCGAGTGAGTGCTTAAGCCAGTTAATCTGGTCGTCCAGACGCTGGGCATCATTGGTCTTAGACGCAGACGATCCGCCCGACTTCTTATATAGCCAGTGGGCGGCAATGCCGTACTCGGCCTGCTCATGCATCTCGTAGGTTCGAATCTGAATCTCGAGTGGGCGGGCCGTGGGGCCGATAACCGTCGTGTGGAGCGACTGGTAGTTATTGACCTTGGGCATGGCGATATAGTCTTTAAAGCGACCGGGCATGGGGTGCCACAGCGTATGCACCGCGCCGAGCGTGGAGTAGCAATCGCGCACCGAATGCGTGATGACGCGCAGTGCCACCAGGTCGTAGATCTCGGAGAATTCCTTGCCCTTGCGCTTCATCTTTTGGTAGATGGACCAATAGTGCTTGGAACGGCCGTTGATCTGGAAGCCCTCCAGGCCAATGCGGTTGAGCTCGTCGGTGAGTGTCTTGATGGTCTCAGCCAGATAGCGCTCACGGACCTCGCGCGACTCCGCCACCATGCGCGCAATGCGCTGGTAGGCATCGGGCTCCAGGTAGAAGAAGGACAGGTCCTCGAGCTCCCACTTAATAGAGCTCATGCCCAGGCGGTCGGCCAAGGGCGCGTACACGTCCATGGTCTCGCGAGCCTTAAACAGGCGACGATCCTCGCGCAGGGCTGCCAGCGTTCGCATGTTGTGCAGACGGTCGGCAAGTTTAACGATGATGACGCGGATGTCCTTGGACATGGCGAGGAACATCTTGCGCAGCGTGAGCGCCTGCTTCTCGTCCATGCTGTCGACTTCGATGTTGGTGAGCTTGGTCACGCCATCGACGAGCTCGGCCACCGTATCGCCAAACAGGCCGGAAACATCGGTGAGCGAGGTCTCGGTATCCTCGACGGTATCGTGCAGCAGCGCGGCACACACCACATCGCAGTCCATCTTGAGATCGGCCAAAATGATGGCAACCTCGACGGGATGGTTAATGTACATCTCGCCCGAGCGGCGCTTTTGGTTGCAGTGCTTCTCGGCGGCAAAGCAGTAGGCCTGCTCAACCTTAGAAAAATCGTCCTCATTCATATATTTGAGGCACAGGCGCTCCAGCTTGTCGTAGCTGTCCGCCATAATCTCGGGCGGCAGCTCATCGGCATGCTTATAGTGCTCCATCTCCGAAAACGGCTGGAGGGTGGAATCATGGGCGGTACGGGCTGCGGCATCCATCGAGGTCCCCTTCCCCTAGGCCCGCGGTACGATCGGGCGGTTAACTTTGGCTAGCATATCAGAAGCGCACGAATCGAGCGCCCAGCTCCGGAAAGCCGAGAACTCCATGCGCGAGCGCAAGCCCTCCAAATAGCGAATTGACCTGCTCAATTGCACGCGGCCGGGGTTTTCGGCCATCGCGATACGACGAGTGTCGTCAAACCCCGAAACGCGACAGAAACCAAGCTCTTCGAAGATTCCCAGGCCGCTTTCCACCGAACGCTCGTCGACCGGCGTGCGAGCATCGATGGCAAGGCACATCTGCGCGATGTCGATATCGCTTGCGCAGAATGAATCATCCCCGGTCTTGCCGCGGTTGGAGCGCCACATGGTCTGCAGCGCGCGATAGAGTGTGACAAGCTCGTCGCGCTCGGGTGCGTAGCAGTCGAGCAGGCGCTCGTTAATGCGGGCATCGCGCGACGAATAGAGCAGGTGGATCACGGCGGGCTGGCCATCGCGACCGGCGCGGCCGCTCATCTGGTTAAACTCAATGCCGCCAAACGGCATGTGATAGAGCACGACATGGCGGATATCGGGCAGGTTGACGCCCTCGCCAAAGGCAGATGTCGAGACGATGCAGCTGAGGCTGCCGTCTCGGAATGCTTCCTCCACGCGACGGCGATCGGAACGCGCAAGCCCCGCGTTATAGAACGCGATATGGGTTGCGCAATCGGGCACACGCTTGCGCAACGTCTTGGCGAGCGCCACGGACTGGTCGCGCGAATTGACGTAGATGACGGTCTTTTCCCCCGTCGCCACAATCGACACCAAACGGTTCTCGCGACTTGCAAGATCACGGTCGTCCTCGAGCTGCAGGTTCTCGCGCACCGTCTCGTCGACCACCGTGCGAGTGATCGGCAGCATGCGGGCAAGCTCGGCCACGACCGGAGCCGTCGCGGTGGCCGTCGCAGCCATAACGACCGGGTCGCCCAGGGCTTTGAGGATATCGGGCATGTCGAGATAGGCGCTGCGGTCGCCGCCCTTGGCAAGACCGGCATGATGCGCCTCATCGATAACGACAAAGCCGATGCGGCCCGAACGCGCGAAGCGGTCACGGTGGATAGATAGGAACTCGGGCGTCGTGAGCACGATACCGGTGCGGCCCGAAGCTAGGCCGGCGAACACGTCATCGCGTGCGGCCTCCACGGTCTCGCCGGTCAGCACGCCAACGCCAATGCCGAGCGCGGCCATCGTCGACGAGAGGTGATAGGCCTGGTCGGCAACAAGCGCACGCAGCGGATAGACAAAGATGCTCGCACGTCCGCGAAGCACCGCCTCACGCGCGGCATGCACATGGAAGATGAGCGACTTGCCGCGGCCCGTTCCCATAACCGCCAAGACACTCTGGTGATCGGCCAAGGCGTCGAGCGCCTCAACCTGAGCGCGGTGCGGCTGGTTCGAGCCGATAAAGCTATGGATAAGCGAGCGCGTCAGCTCGGTATAAGAAAGCTGGGCAAGCGTCTCGCGCTTGCGCGACTCCAGGCGCAGATCGGAGTCCACCGGCTGCACGCCACGACGAAGCTCGCATGCCGGATCGTCGACGCTGGGCAACGTGCTATCGCGGACCAGAACATCCTTGACCATGAGCTTGGGCTTCACACGACCCTGCCAATGCTCGGCAACGGCCTCGAACACCAAGTCGACGGCGCTGTCGCAATTGATAAGCCTGTCGATCTGCGGTACACGAAACATGATGGCCGGCACACTCGCAGCGCCATCCGTCGCCACGAAGCGCATATGCTCGCCGGTCTTACCCACCACGGCGCGATCACACATCGTCACGCCCTCGGCAGCCAGCAGCGGCACCTTATTACCCTGGCCAAACGGCTCAAGGCGGGAAATCTGCTCGATGGTCTCGATATTCAATTCGGAAAGGTCGACCGTGGCGGCAACCTCGTCGGTGTCCTCAAAGTCCTCGGCGGGAAGCTCGGACAACACGGCGGAAAGGCGACGGCGGAACTCATCGAGCTTGGATGCCTCGATGGTCACACCCACCGCACCAGCATGTCCGCCGCGACGAATCATCAGGTCGGAACAGCGCTCGATGGCGTCAAACAGGTTAACTTTGCCCACCGAGCGACCAGAGCCGCGCGCGATACCGTCCTCGATCGAGAACAGCAGCGCCGGCACGTGGTAGCGGTTGGTCAGACGGCTTGCCACGATGCCCTTGACGCCCTCGTGCCAACCTTCGCCGCCCACGACGATCACGCGTCCACCGTCATAGGTCTCCTCGACCTTTGCCATGGCATCGCGCGTGAGCTCCGCCTCGATCTCACGGCGCTGGCGGTTGATTTCCTCGAGCTCAGCCGCCAGTGCGCTTGCTTCGATGGGATCGCGGGCAAGCAGCAGGTCGAGCGCCAGCTTGGGATCAGCCATGCGACCGGCAGCGTTTAAGCGGGGAATGAGCGAGAATGACAGGCCATCCGCCGTAATGCTCGAAAGGTCCGCCTTGGCGAGCGCGGCAAGCGCGATATAGCCCGGGCGAGCGGTTACGCGCATCTGCTGGATGCCCTCGGCAACCAGCGCGCGGTTCTCGGGCGTGAGCGGCATCATGTCGGACACGGTGCCCAGCGCCGCGACCTCGATTAGCGAACGCCAATACGACGGCTTGCCCAGACGCTCGCCCAGGACTTGCACCAACTTGAGTGCCACGCCGGCACCGGCAAGCTCACGCGAAGGACCATCGTCATCGAGCTTAGGGTCGGTCAGGGGTACGCCCTGCGGCACCTGATCGGAGGGCTCGTGATGGTCCGTGACCACCAAATCGATCCCCAGGCCCTTCAGATAGGAAACCTCTTCCTTGGCGGCAATGCCGTTATCGACGGTCACGATCAGCTGGGGGCGAGCGAGCTCGTTAACGCGGTCGAGCGCCGCGCGCGAAAGACCGTAGCCCTCATCAAAGCGATGCGGAATAAACGGCGTGACATCGGCGCCAAACGTGCGCAGCGCCTCGGTCAACAGGCAGGTCGACGTAATACCGTCAACGTCAAAATCGCCAAAGACTGCAATGTGCTCGTGGTTGCGAATAGCACGCTCGACGCGGTCGGCAACGACCGACATGCCCGGGATAATGAGTGGGTCGGCCCAGTCGCGATCGAGCGAAGGCGTCAAAAACAATTGGCCCTCTTTGATTGAGCCAATGCCGTGCGCGACCATAATGCGCGCCACCAGCCCGGGAATGCCCAGACCAGCCGAAAGCTCCTTTTCGAGCTCGGGGTTTTGCTGAGCGACCGCCCAGCGATGCGTCGTCTTAAGCGATGACATAGGCACCCACCCCCGATAGGGGCAGGTCGCCGCGATACCTCTCACGGTTCATAGCGATGAGTCCTCTGTGTATGCCCGCTTCGGCAGGCAGATCTGTTGAACGGATTTATTATACCGTGCGGCGCGGACGCAAATCGCCGCAGCATGCCGCGGTTTCGGTAAACGATGCCGGTAATAGCCTCGAAATAATCGAGCGTTTCTGACGCACGGACACATGTGAGCGTCTAGCATATCCAGTCAAAACGGATTCACGAGCAAAGGGAGTCACAAGAGCATATGAAGCAATGGGTTGGACTGGGCAAGTTTCTCGCGGGGCACATGCAAATCATCGTTCCGATTTGTGTGGCGCTCGGCGTGCTCTTTCCTCAACAGATCGGCGTTCTCAAGCCCATCGTTCCCACCTTGTTTGCCTTTATGACGTTCCAAGGTGCGCTCAGCAACACCTTTCACCAGGCTTCGTCGTGCAGGATGAAAAACCAGGCCGCGAGCTGACGGTTGTTGGTCTCGGCGGCGCTTATTCCCATCGCGGCCTACGCCATGGGATCGTTGTTCTTTGGTTCCAACCCCAACCTTGTCTGCGGCATCGTGCTCGAATACAGTGTGCCCGTGGCAGTCACCGCTTTTATGTGGATCAGCATGTTCGGCGGCAACGGCCCGCTCGCGCTCACCATCATCCTGACGTCCTCGGTCATCTCCCCTGTGACGATTCCGCTTACGCTCAAGCTCCTGCTGGGCGCCACCGTCTCGATCGACGTGCCGAGCATGATGCAGAACATGGCCTTTATGATCGCCATCCCCGCTGTGCTCGGTATCGTAATCAACGAGCTCACGCGCGGCTGGGGGCACGAAAAACTCTCCCCCGCGCTCTCGCCCGCCTGCAAGTTCATGATGATGGGCGTTATCGCCTCCAACTCCACCGCCATGAGCGAGTACGTGCTGCACATGAATGCGGTGCGCTTGGAAGTCGCCCTCTTTATTTTGGTCTTCGCCATCAGCGGCTTTGTCGTCGGCATTCTGGTCGCCCGCGCGCTGCATCTGCCATATAGCGAAACGACCACCATGTGCTTTACCTGCGGCATGCGCAATATCTCTTCGGGCGCCGTCATCGCCACGCAATACTTTCCGGGCGAAGTTGTGTTTCCCGTCATGTGTGGAACGTTGTTTCAGCAGGTGCTCGCCTCGCTTATCGGGCACTTCTTTGAGCGTCTGACCGGCGAGGAGCGCGCCGCCCAGCACAAGCGCGTCGAGGCCGGCCGCGATGCAATGGCGCGCTAAACCGTCCGCAGTGTGCGGGCGCTCACTTTACGATGTGAGCGCCTCCAGATGTGCGCGGAGTCGCTCCGCATCGACATCGAGCGTGGTCTCAGCATTGACCTGAGCCAGCCGATACCCGACAAAGTAGGGTGAAACCACCCAACGTGGAAGCGCCTTGGCAATGGTCCGGCCGCCCAGGTGATAGAAGAACAGGTTGTACGACTCTGCACGACCGCCATGGTGCTCGTGCAAGATATAGCGCAGAGCTACCTGGATTGCGTCGGCGAAGAGATCCGCCTCGGCTTGGTCTCGCATGCCATCGCTGGCAGCGATTCCCTGCGGGGCTGAAACGTTGATCTCAAAGAACCCCATGATCGGTTCGGTTGAGATACTGACCGAGATTCTCCCCTGTTGCCAGACATTGATACCTTCGAAATTGGCGGAAGCCAGCGAAGCATAGCCGTCTTCCTGCTCCAAACCCACAATCTGCATGTGCGGATGGACCAGACTGCCGCCCGAAAGTGGCCCCTTGTTCTTGTACATGAGCACGCTTCGATACTGCTGTGAATCGATCATCTGCTGCCAGCAACCCAGGGCAAACCGCATCACATGGTGGAGTTCATCCGGCTCATAGGTCACCAGGTCGGCGTCGTGATCGGCCGACTCGATCAGCACGGTTTGATGGGTGGCGCGCAGGGTTTTGAACTTATTCTCGAGCCAGATGCAGTCACCGTCGCGCTGGATGATGTTGGTGAGCCCTTCTGTATCGCAAAAGGGGCACGCGGTGCCGGGACGACGGTTGTCGTCGGGCTTGCCACTCGCCTGCTGAACATCGAATACAAGCGCCACGGGCTACACCTCCAGCGGTACGATCCTTGTGCCATGGAGCTCGGAGACGCCCAGTGCCGCCGCCACGGTATCGCGGTTGGCCGTGGAAATGCCGCCGCCGGGAAGGATGGTCAAGCGATCGCCCGCATACTCGATAAGACGCGACAGATGCTCCAGGTTGTCCTCGATCGGCGTGCCGGCGGCACCGCCGTGCGTCAGGATGCGCGTAACGCCGCAATCGGCGAGTGTGTCGACGGCATCGAGTTGAGCCTCGGGCGAGAGCTGGTCAAACGCCATGTGGAAGGTGATGTCGATGGGCTCACGCTTGCATTCCTCGGTCGCGCAGCCCGCGGCCATCACGAGGGCGCCCAACGTAAGCTCGTCGAGCGCCCATCCGCCAGCGCAGGGCTTGCAGCAGCCAAAGACCAAGCCGTCAACGCCCGCACTCACGGCAAGGCCCAAGTCCATCTCCATCATGCGCAGCTCATCCTGGTTGTAGTGAAAGTCGCCGCCACGCGGACGGATCATGCACATCACCCGTGCATCGTGTTCGTGGGCATAGTTGGTCGTAGCGCTGATAACGCCGGCCGAGGGCGTGGTACCACCGACGGCAAGGTTATCGCACAGTTCGATGCGCCTTGCACCGGCCTCGATAGCCGCCGGCACCCGCTCAAAGTTCTCGGCACAAAACTCGTACAGCATAGATAGACCCCCAAAGACAGCAGATGTTTTCCGACGGGCATTGTCACACATCCCCATGAAGTTGCGGTGGAATAGGGACTGTTTTGGCCTCTGGAGCCTTCATTTAGTCCCTATTTCACCGCAACTTAAAAAGGGGCGCTGACCGGGATAGTCAGCGCCCCTTTGTTGAATGGATTAACCACCAAGATAAGCTTTGCGGACGTTATCGTCGTGCAGCAGCTCTTGGCCGGTGCCGGTCATCGTGATCTTGCCGGTCTCGAGCACGTAACCGCGTGTGGCGATGGAAAGCGCCATCTGCGCGTTTTGCTCGACCAGAAGCACCGTGGTGCCGGCCTTGTGCAGGTCCTCGACAATCTGGAAGATCTGTTCGATCAGAATCGGTGCCAGACCCATGGAAGGTTCGTCGAGCATAAGCAGTTTGGGGTTACTCATAAGGGCGCGCCCCATAACGAGCATCTGCTGCTCGCCACCTGAAAGGGTACCGGCGACCTGGCGACGACGTTCCTTCAGGCGCGGGAACTGCTCGTAGACGCGCTCCAGGCCCGGAGCAATTGTGGACTTGGGCTGTGTATAGGCGCCCATCTCCAGGTTCTCCTCGACCGTCATCTGCAAAAAGGCGCGACGACCCTCGGGAACCTGAGCCAGGCCCTTACCAACCAGCTTGTCGGCGGGCGTATGGGTAATGTCCTCGCCCATAAACTTGATGGAGCCGGTCTTGGAGCGCAGCAGGCCCGAGATGGTCTTGAGCGTTGTGGACTTGCCGGCACCGTTGGCACCAATCAAGGCCACGATCTCGCCCTCGTTAACGTTAAAGGAGATGTCCTTGATGGCGTGGATGGCGCCGTACCAGACGTTGATGTTGTAGACGGAAAGCGTCGGCTCTGCCATTTAGTTCTCCCCCTTATCCTGCTTACCCAGATACGCCTCGATAACGGCGTCGTTGTTCTGGATTTCCTCTGCCGTGCCCTTGGCGATAACCTTGCCAAAGTTAAGCACGCAGATGCCCTCGCAGATGTTCATAACGAGCGACATGTCGTGCTCGATAAGCATGATGGCAATGCCAAAGGTGTCGCGAATCTTGACGATGTTCTCCATGAGCTCCGCGGTCTCGGACGGGTTCATGCCGGCGGCAGGCTCGTCGAGCAGCAGTAGCTTGGGGTTGGTGGCAAGCGCGCGGACGATCTCCAAACGACGCTGAGCGCCGTAAGGCAACGATCCGGCCTGCTCGTTTGCCAGATGCTCCATATCAAAGATGGACAGCAGCTCCATGGCGCGCTCGTGAGCAGCCTTCTCGTGCTTCCAATACGTCGGCAGGCGCAGCACGCCCTCAAAGCCGGAGTAGCGCTCCTGGTTGTGCAGGCCGACCTTAACGTTATCCTCCACCGTCATGGGGTTGAACAGACGAATGTTCTGGAAGGTACGGGCAATACCCATGCGGTTGACCTGGTAGACCGACTTGCCCGAGGTGTCCTCACCGTCGAGCAGGATGGTGCCGTGCGTGGGCTGATACACCTTGGTGAGCAGGTTGAAGACCGTGGTCTTACCGGCACCGTTGGGGCCGATCAGACCGGCGATCTCGGTCTTGCCGATAGTCAGGCTAAAGTCGTCGACCGCCTTAAGGCCACCGAACTCAATGCCCAGGTGGATGCACTCGAGTGCCGGGCGCTCGCCCAGGTCGCGGTCGGGAACGATGGCGCCAGAAGGATACGGGACCATCTTGCCCTTGTTGAACTCAAATTTACTGGGCATCGGCTGCCACCTCCTTCTTGGAAGCAAAGCGATCCTTGACGCGACCGAAGAACGCCTTGAGCTGCGGGTTGTTGGTAAAGATCATGACCAAGATCAGCACGATGGCGTAGATGAGCATGCGGTAGTCCGAGAACTGACGGAGCAGCTCGGGAAGCACCGTGAGCAATGCCGCCGCGATGACGGAGCCGCGCATATTGCCCAGACCGCCCAGGACCACGAACACCAGGATGAGGATGGACGTGTTGAAGTCGAACTTGGTGGCGGAGAGCTGCGAGAAGTTACCGCCGAAGAGAGCTCCGGCAGCACCGGCGAGGGCAGCGGAAACCACGAAGGCGATCATGCGGTACTCGGTGACGGAGATGCCCACAGACTCGGCAGCGATCTTGTTGTCGCGCACGGCCATAATGGCACGGCCGGTACGACTGCGAACCAGGTTGAGCACGATCACGAGTGCGACCATGACCAGGATGGCACCGGCGAGGAAGGTCGAGTACGTCGACACGCCCGAGGCGCCCTGGGCGCCCTTGATGATGGCGGTGCCGTCCTCGAGCAGGTGCAGGTCATCGATCGTGGAGTTACCCGTGATGTTAAAGATCACATGCAGGCCGCGGGAATCGACGCCCACAATGAGGCAGGTGACGATCTCCTTGATAATCTCGCCAAAGGCCAGCGTCACGATAGCCAGGTAATCGCCGCTCAGACGAAGGACCGGGATGCCAATCAAGAAGCCCAGGATGGCGGCAGCGATGGCGCCGACCACGATACTGATGATAAGGCGCACCGGATCGGAGGGAACGGCGCTCTCCAGCGCGACGGCGGTGACGATGCCCGTATAGGCGCCGACACTCATAAAGCCTGCGTGGCCCAGCGACAAGTCGCCCGCGATGCCAACGACGAGGTTAAGGGAAATGGCCATGACGATATAGGCCGTGATGGGAACCAGCTGACCGGCGATCATGCGCGGAATCATGTGGTTAGACTGCATAACGAACACGATGGCGAAGGCCACGATGCACATGGCGTACGTGACAAAGTCGTGACGCGTCTGCTTGTCTTTAAGAAACTTCATAACGCTCACCTACACCTTCTCGGGGACGTACTTGCCCAAGAGGCCGGCAGGCTTGACGAGCAGGACGATGATCAAAACACCAAAGACGATGGAGTTGGCAAGGCTCGTGGAAATGTAAGCCTGCGCCATCGCTTCGATGATGCCGATGAGAATGCCACCGACAAAGGCACCGGGGATGGAGCCGATGCCGCCGAAGACGGCGGCGTCGAAGGCCTTGATGCCAGGCATGGCACCCGTCGTGGGCTGCAGCACCGGCGAGTAGGAGCACAGGAGCACGCCGGCGATGGCGGCAAGCGCCGAGCCGATGGCAAACGTCATCGAGATGGTGCGGTTGACGTTGATGCCCATGAGCTGAGCGGCGGCCTTGTCCTCGGACACGGCGCGCATGGCCTTGCCCATCTTGGTCTTACCTGTAAAGAACATCAGGCCGGCCATGATAACCAGGCAGGCGACGATGGTGACGAGCGAGACGGCGCTTACGTTGAACTTGGCCAAGAACTCCGGCACCTGGAAGGTGACGAGCGAAGTGAAGTTCTTGGGCGTGGCGCCCCACAGAAGCTGCGCGGCGTTCTGCAGGAAGTAAGACACGCCGATAGCCGTGATCAGAACGGCCAGCGGGCCTGCTTGGCGCAGCGGCTTATAGGCCAGACCCTCAATGAGAACGCCGAGAACCGTGCAGACCACACAAGAAAGAATTACAGATACCCAGCCCGGGAGGCCGAGATACGACGTGGCGCAGAACGAGACATAGGCACCGACCATGATGACGTCGCCGTGAGCGAAGTTCAGCATCTTGGCGATACCGTAGACCATGGTGTAGCCCAACGCGATGATGGCGTAGACGCTGCCCATGGACAGGCCGTTGACCAGGTATTGGATAAAGACCGTCATGTTCCACATCCCCCTTTCGAATAGGTTTCCAGTTGATGTATGAAACAGGGACGTTACATCGTCCCTAGATACCAAGCAAGCAGGGAAGGCCAAAACCTCCCCTGCTTGGGATCAAAACCGCTCTATGTAAGGCGGCCAATTAGGCCTGTACGTACTTGCCGTCGGTGATGACGTACGCCGTGGGCTCCTTCTGGACCTGGCCCTTATCGTTCCAGGTGAGCTTGCCGGTCAGACCGTCAACGGTAATCTTGAGCATAGCCTTGGACAGCTTCTCGGCGGCCTCGGTCGGGTCGGCGTCGACACCAAGACCGGCCTCCTTGAGGGCCTCGGCCACCGCGTGCACGCCATCGTAGGCGTCGGCGGCAAACTGGTCGGGGGTATCGCCGTACTTATCCTTGTAAGCGTTGACGAAGTCGGCGTTCTTCTCGTCGTCGGCGGAGAACGGGGTCATGAGCAGCAGACCCTCAGCAAGAGAGGTATCGAAGCCCTCAACGCCCAGGATGCCGTCCATGCCGTCGCAGCCCATCATCTTGACGTCGTAGCCCATGTCCTTGGCGTTCTTGAGCAGGACGGACGCCGGCGTGTAGTAGATCGGCGCAAAGATCATGGTGGCGCCGGCCTGCTTGGCCTTGGTCAGCTGGTTGGTAAAGCTCGTGGAGGAGTCGTCCTTAAAGGTCTCGGTATCGACGATGTCGAGCTTGGATGCCTTGGCCTGCTCGGCAAAGGCATCGGCAACGCCCGAGCTGTACGTATCGCCGGAGTTGTAGAACAGGGCGATCTTGGCGTCCGCATACTTCTCGGCCAAGAACTTCGCGGCGCTGGCGCCCATGGTGGGATCGGTGAAGCAAACCTGGAAGACCGTGGTCTTGTCCTTGGTGACGTCGAGCGACGAAGCCGAGGGCGTAACCATGAGCATATCGTCGGCAATCTCGCCCGAGACGGCGACGGCAGCACCGGTGGTGACGGGGCCGACGAGCGCCTGCATGCCCCAGTCGCACAAGGTATTGAAGGCGTTGATGGCCTTCTCGCCGTCGGCGACATCGTCCTCGGACTTAAGCGAAAGCTTGAGGTCCTTGTTCGAGAAATCCTTGGCGGCAAGCTTGGCGCCCTTCTCGGCCGAGACGCCATAGGTTGCCGCGGCGCCGGTCAGAGGGCCGATAACGCCGATCTTGAAGGTCTTACCGTCATCGGCGGAGCCGCCGTCCGAGCCACCCGACGAGCAACCAGCGAGTGCGGCGGTGCTGCCGAGCGCCGCGGCGCCGGCGAGAAAGTTCCTACGGCTGAGCGTGCTGTTGATGTTGAACATGGTGTCCCCCTTTTTCGCTGGCCGCAGTGCGGCCGTCTTGCGGTACGGGGCAAACCTTATGGCGCAAACGTTGACAGTTTGTTACGGAAGTTCGTTTGTAGCGAGCATGTTTCCAATATTTCCGCAGCGTTTCGGGGGTGCCGTTTTGTGCGACTCCTGTTGCCTGGCGAGCACACGCCCTCGGTTCACGCTAGAATGCACTCAACCTTTAAGCGGTTAATCCATCCATAAGATGCACGAAGGAGCTATTTATGAGCGAACCCCTGCGCACCGTGAACGTCGGTCTGATCGGTCTGGGAACCGTCGGCGGCGGCGTGGCCCGTCTGATCAAGAGCCACCACGATGAGTACCTGGCCGCCTACGGCATCGACCTTAAGCTGACCCGCGCCTGCGCGCTTGCCTGGGAGCAGGCCGAGGCGGCAGGCATTGAGCGCGAGGCCTTTACGAGCGACTGGCACGATGTCGTCACCGACCCCGCCGTCGACATCGTCGTCGAGCTGATCGGTGGCGAGCATCCCGCAACCGAAATCTTCACCACTGCCTTTGAGCACGGCAAGCACGTCGTCTCTGCCAACAAGGCCCTGCTGGGCCGTCACGTCGAGACGCTTGCCGAGAAGGCGCGCGCGTGCGGCGTGCAGATTAAGTGCGAGGCCAGCTGCGGCGGCGGCATCCCCATCGTGAGCACGCTCGAGCACGACCTGGTGGGCAACAAGATCCTGACCATCGCCGGCATTCTCAACGGTACCACCAACTATATCCTGTCGCGCATGGACGCCGAGGGCGCCGATTACGCCGACGTGCTTGCCGACGCGCAGGCCAAGGGCTATGCCGAGGCCGACCCGTCCGCCGACGTCGACGGCTTCGACGCCGCCAGCAAGACGGCCATCCTCGCCTCCATCGGCTTTGGCACCCGCGTTACCACCGACGATGTGTACCAGCAGGGTATCCGTACCATCGGCGCCGAGGACATCGCCCAGGCCCGCGAGCTCGGCTACACCATTAAGCTGCTTGGTATCGCCCGCAACACCGACGCCGGTGTCGACGTCCGCGTGCATCCCACGCTGATCCCCGCCGACCACATGCTTGCCAAGGTCAACGGCGCCATGAACGCTGTCTACGTGGTAGGCGACGCCGTGGGCGAGACTATGTTCTACGGTGCCGGCGCAGGCTCCTTCCCCACCGCAAGCGCCGTCGTGGGCGATATCCTGTCGCTCTCCGAGCAGATCAGCCGCGGCGTGGCTCCGCTGCCCGAGATTGAGCCCTATGGCCACAACCTCGCCTTTAAGCCCATGGACGAGCTCCAGACCAAGTACTATGTGCGCCTGAAGGTCGCCGACCGCGTGGGCGCCCTGTCCGAGACGGTCGATATCTTTGCCAAGCACAACATCTCGATCTCGCTCATCAACCAGGTCGAGGACGGCAAGTCGGGCGTTAGCGATGCCTGCTCGGTCATCTTCCTGACGCACCGCGCGCTCGAGAAGGACGTCCAGGCTGCCGCCGCCGAGCTTGCCAGCGTCGACTGCGTGGCCGAGGTCGCCAACGTCCTGCGCATCGAGGACGTCGAGGCCTGGACCGAAGGCGTTATGGCCAACTAGTCCACTACTTCAAACCTCAACGAAGCTCAACGCAAAAGGCGCGCTGCCTCAACCGCAGGCAGCGCGCCTTCTATTATTTGGACGAAACCCGTATCCCGACATTCCTTGCTACTTGCCGTCGTCGTCCTCGGCTTCTTCTCTTGCATAGAGCTCCAGCATGCGGCGGCGGTATTCGCGCACGGCGAGCTTGGCGCGCTCCAGGCGGCGACGCTCGCGCGGAGTCAGCTCGGACGGGTCGACCTCGTCTCCATAGGTCTTATCGGCAAGAAGATGTGCCGCATCCACGATGCGGGCATCGATGTGGCCGCTCGCCGCCTCGGCGGAAAGACGCTCGGCAATCGTATCGAGCGTAGGCAGGCCCTCGAATACGCGACCGTGACCATGCGAGGTCAGCAGCTCGTGCTCGCGTGCGAGCAGGCTCGCCAAATCGTGATGGGCACGCAGGATGTCGAACGCATCGGATGGATGCTCGGCAACCTCTGCCACGGCGGCGACCGGCGCGGCGTCGACCACGCGGTAGAAGAGCTGCGCGAGCAATGGCATCAAGAACACTGTGATGGCACCGGCGGCAACCATGACCGACGCAATATCTTGCGACAGCGCGCCCGCGTTGACGGCAACACTCGTCACGGCAACGATGATCGGCAGGGCCGTGGTGCAGTACAGGGCCACGGTAATGCGACCATACGCCGACACATCGCGCGTCGCAGGACAAATGCTCATAGAGATGAGAATGGGCACGGCGCGAATGATCAGCAACGCCACGATAAAGCCTGCGAGCAGCCCGGGGCGCGACGCCACGGCCGTCAGGTCGATCTTTGCGCCCGATACAGTAAAGAACACCGGAATCAAAAAGCCGTAGGCCAGGCCGTCGAGCTTGGTCTCGAGCGTATGGTTGCCCTCGGGGATGATGTAGCGCAAGACAAAGCCGGCGGCAAAAGAACCCAACACGATGTCGAGATCAAAGACGGCCGAGAACGCCACGAGTGTGACCAGGATGAGCACCGTCAGGCGCACGAAGGTCTGCGACGTGGTATCGGCGCGTTCCTCGACAAACGCAAAGAAGCGGCTGCCGACGCGCTTGGAGCGACTTGGGACCACGGCCAGCAACACGCAAACCACCGCAAACAAGCCAAGGATTACAAGCGTTTGGATGCCGGTGCGGGCAGACAGCAGCACCGACATGGCAAGCACAGGGCCGAGCTCGCCCCAAGTGCCATACGCGAGAATCGAGTCGCCCACACGCGTGCCAGTGAGCGAGCGCTCACGCATGATGGGCACGAGCGTGCCGAGCGCCGTCGAAGTGAGGGCAAGCGTCACGGCGATACCGTCGAAATGACTAACCGAGAACCACGGGGTAAAGCGCACGGCAAGCCAGGCGATACCAAACGTGACGACCCACGTCGCCAAGCCGTAGCGCCCCTCGACGCCCGTGATGCTCTTGGGGTCGATCTCAAAGCCGGCAAGCAGGAATAAGAAGGCCAGACCGAGCTCGGACACAAGCGAGACCTCGGCATCTACATGGATGACGCCGAGCATATGGGGTCCCAGCACCGCGCCGAGCACGAGCAAAAAGACCGTCTCGGGAACGGGTTTTCCAGGAATCGCCGAGGCGATGAAGGGGCTTGCAAAGGCCACGAGTGCGATGATGGCGAGCGAAACGAATGCCATGTGATGCCTTTCTCTTGATTGCGCATCACTGTAGCACCCTCGCCGTCCTCAACGCGCCACGAGCTGTCGTATCATAGTGAGGTTTACAAACATGTGGCTCAAGGCGACCGCGAGGCTTGCCCCGCAAACCGACCGCTGCCGCATACCGTACCGTACGCCCAACCGATCAGGAAGGCAGGAACCAATGGTCTCTCGTATCTACGTGGAGAAGAAACCCGGGTTCGACGTCGAGGCTCAGCAGCTCAAGGGCGAGCTGACCGAAATTCTCGGCATCAAGGGCATCGAGGCCCTGAGGATCATCAACCGCTACGACGTCGAGGGCATCGACGAGGAGCTTTTCGGCGCCTGCATGCCCACCGCCTTTAGCGAGCCCCAGGTCGATGTGACCTACGACGAACTCCCCGCAAGCGATGGCGCCGTCTTTGCCGTCGAATTCCTGCCTGGCCAGTTTGACCAGCGCGCCGACTCCGCCAGCGAGTGCGTGCAGCTCATCAGCCAGGGCGAGCGCCCCGCCGTGCGCTCCGCCAAGGTCTATATGATCTCGGGCGCTCTGGACGAGGCCGCCATCGATGCCATCAAGCACTACGTGGTGAACCCCGTCGAGGCGCGCATCGCCTCGCTCGACCTGCCCGAGACGCTGTACATGGAGACCCCCGAGCCCCAGCCCGTCGAGGTGCTCGACGGCTTCCGCGAGCTCGACGAGGCCGGCCTTGCCGCCTTTATTTCCGAGCGCGGCCTTGCCATGGACGAGGCGGACATCGCCTTCTGCCAGCAGTACTTCCGCGATGAGGACCGCGACCCCACCATCACCGAAATCCGCGTGATCGACACCTATTGGTCCGACCACTGCCGCCACACCACCTTCGGCACCGTCCTGGATGACGTGACGATCGACGACGCCGTGGTGCAGCAGGCCTTCGACCGCTACATGGAGATGCGCCACGAACTCGGCCGCGACGCCAAGCCCGTCTGCCTCATGGACATGGGCACCATCGGCGCTAAGTACCTTAAGAAGACCGGCGTCATGACCGATGTCGACGAGTCCGAGGAGATCAACGCCTGCACCGTCAAGGTGAAGGTCGATGTCGACGGCGAGGACCAGGACTGGCTGTTCCTGTTCAAGAACGAGACCCACAACCACCCGACCGAGATCGAGCCCTTCGGCGGTGCCGCCACCTGCGTGGGCGGCGCCATCCGCGACCCGCTCTCGGGCCGCAGCTACGTGTACCAGGCCATGCGCGTCACCGGCGCCGGCGACCCCACCGTCCCGGTTTCCGAGACGCTCGAGGGCAAGCTGCCGCAGCGCAAGCTCGTGACCACTGCCGCCGCCGGCTACTCCAGCTACGGCAACCAGATCGGCCTTGCCACCGGCCAGGTCAACGAACTCTATCACCCCGGCTACGTGGCCAAGCGCATGGAGGTCGGCGCCGTCGTGGGCGCTACCCCGGCAAACCACGTGCGCCGCGAGTGCCCCGCCCCCACCGACAAGATCATCCTGCTGGGCGGCCGCACCGGCCGCGATGGCATCGGTGGCGCCACCGGCTCCTCCAAGACCCAGAACACCGAGTCCATCGAGACCTCGGGTGCCGAGGTCCAGAAGGGCAACGCCCCGGTCGAGCGCAAGCTGCAGCGCCTGTTCCGCCGCGGCGACGCCTGCCGTCTGATCAAGCGCTGCAACGACTTTGGCGCCGGCGGCGTCTCAGTCGCCGTGGGCGAGCTTGCCGACGGCCTGTACGTGGACCTGGACACCGTGACCAAGAAGTACGACGGCCTGGACGGCACCGAGCTCGCTATCTCCGAGTCCCAGGAGCGCATGGCTTGCGCCGTCGCCGACGGTGACGTCGAGGAGTTCATGGGCTACGCCGCCGAGGAAAACCTGGAGGCGACCGTTATCGCCGAGGTTACCGCCGAGCCGCGCATGCGCATGGCATGGAACGGCGTCGCCATCGTCGATCTGTCCCGCGAGTTCCTCAACTCCAACGGTGCGCCCAAGCACCAGGTCGCCCACGTCTGTGCCCGCAGCGTGTGGCAGCCCAGCTGGGCCGGCACCACGCTCGCCGAGCGCATGATCTCGCTCGTCACCGACCTCAACGTCGCTTCCAACAAGGGCCTTTCCGAGCGCTTCGACTCCACCATCGGCGCCGCGACCGTGCTCATGCCCTTTGGCGGCAAGATGCAGCTTACCCCAAGCTCGGCCATGGTCGCCAAGTTCCCCGTGGACGGCGAGACCACCACGGCGAGTGCCATGGCATGGGGCTTCAACCCCTATCTGATGGAGGCCGACCAGTTTGCGGGCGCCTACCTGTCCGTGGTCGAGTCCATCGCCAAGCTCGTTGCCGCCGGCTTTGAGCACAAGCGCGCCTACCTCTCCTTCCAGGAGTACTTCGAGCGCCTGCGCACCGAGGCCGAGCGTTGGGGCAAGCCCATGGCTGCCGTCCTGGGTGCCCTCATGGCCCAGGTCGACCTGGGTGCCGGCGCCATCGGCGGCAAGGACTCCATGAGCGGTTCGTTTGAGGACGAGACCGGCGAGCTCAACGTTCCGCCGACCCTGATCAGCTTCGCCGTCGCCGTGGGCAAGGCCGCCCGCGCCGTCTCGCCCGAGTTCAAGGGCCTCACGCACCGAGTCGTCCGCATCGCCCCCGCCACCTATGGCGAGGACTACCGTCCCGACGCCCAGCAGCTGCTCGCCGCGTTTGACGCCGTCGAGGCGCTCACTGCTACCGGCGACGCCCTGGCCGTCTCCACGCCCGGCTACGGCTGCGGCGCCGAGAGCCTCTTTAAGATGTGCGTCGGCAACCAGATCGGTATCGAGCTTGCCGAGGATGTGGACGTGGAGAGCCTCTTCACCCCGCTCTACGGCAGCTTTATCGTCGAGCTCGCCGATGACGCCGAGCTGCCCGAGGTCGCCGACGGCGTTGTCGTCGAGCCCCTGGGCACCACCGTTGAGGGTTACGTCATCGATACTGGCTCCGAGGTCATCGAGCTCTCCAAGCTTCAGGAGGCCTGGGAGAGCGGCATCGAGAGTGTCTTTGCCTACCGCAGCGCCGACGAGACCCCCGCGGTCGAGACCATCGACTTCCGCGCCAAGGACATCCACGTGTACGCCGGCGCCAAGATCGCCCGCCCGCGCGTGGTTATCCCCGTGTTCCCCGGCAACAACTGCGAGTACGATAGCGCCCGTGCCTTCCGCGCCGCCGGTGCCGAGGCCGACACCTTCGTGATCAACAACCTCACGCCCGAGGCCGTCGCCGAGAGCACCCACGAGCTTGCCCGCCGCATCCGCGCAAGCCAGATCGTCATGATCCCCGGCGGCTTCTCGGGCGGCGACGAGCCCGACGGCTCCGCCAAGTTCATCACAGCGTTCTTCCGCGCTCCCGAGGTCACCGAGGCAGTCCGCGACCTGCTCAAGGCCCGCGATGGCCTGATGCTGGGCATCTGCAACGGCTTCCAGGCCCTGATCAAGCTCGGTCTGGTGCCCTACGGCGACATCGTCGACGCCACGCCCGATGCGCCCACGTTGACGTTCAACACCATCGGCCGCCACCAGAGCCGTCTGGTGCGCACCCGCATCTCGTCCAACTTGTCCCCGTGGCTGTCGCAGTGCAGCCTGGACGACCCCTACACCGTCGCCATCAGCCACGGCGAGGGCCGCTTTGTCGCCAACGATGAAGTGCTCGCCCAGCTGATCGCCAACGGCCAGGTCGCCACGCAGTACGTGGGCGAGAACGGTAAGCCCAGCATGGATCTCTCCGTCAACCCCAACGGCTCCGCACTCGCCATCGAGGGCATCACGAGCCCCGACGGCCGCGTCCTGGGCAAGATGGGCCATGCCGAGCGTCGCGGCGACAACCTGTACCGCAACGTGCCCGAGCATGTCCCCGGCGATAAGTTCATGCCGATCTTTGAGAGCGGCGTGGCCTACTTCGCTTAAACCTTTCCCATCGGGTACAATCCCTTCGGGTAACAACACCCGCCACCGACACATCCGGTGGCGGGTTCTTTTTTGCTTCGCGCATGCAGGAAGGACATCATGGAAAGCCGCAAGCCGTATCTCGCCACCCTGCCCGGACTCATCCTGGGCTGCCTCGTCTGCTGTGCACTCTGGGGATCGGCCTTTCCCTGTATCAAGATCGGTTACGCACTCTTTGGTATCCCGGCGCACGATAGCGCCTCGCAGCTGCTCTTTGCGGGCTTGCGCTTCACGCTTGCCGGCGCCCTGGTTATCGTTGGGATGAGTGCGGCCCAACGCCGCCCCCTCATTCCGCAGGCTCGCGACATCAAGCCCATCTTTGTCTTGTCGCTCTTCCAGACTATCGGGCAGTACTTCTTTTTCTATCTGGGCCTCTCGCGCGCCAGCGCCATGTCGAGCTCCATCATCGAGGCCAGCGCCAACTTCCTCGCAATCCTCTTTGCCGCCCTGGCGTTTCGCACCGAGAAGCTCAATACGGCCAAGGTGCTTGGCTGTGCGCTGGGCTTTGCCGGCGTCGCGCTCGTCAACCTTTCGGGCGCGGATGGCACCTTTGGCTTCAGGCTCGATGGCGAGGGCTTTATCCTAGCCTCCACCGTCGCGGGTGCCCTTTCGACCTGCCTGATTGGCATCTTCTCGCGCGAGCACGACGGCGTCTTGCTTGCCGGGTGGCAGTTCTTGGTCGGCGGCCTTGTCCTCACCGCCATCGGCTTTTTGATGGGTGGCGCGCTCTCCCCCACGGCGATTGCCCCCGCCATCGCGCTCATCATCTACATGGCGCTTATCTCCGCGGTCGCCTACTCGCTGTGGTCGCGCCTGCTTGCCGTCAACCCCGTCAGCCGCGTCTCGGTCTTTGGGTTTATGAACCCCGTCTTTGGTGTGCTGCTGAGCGCGCTGCTGCTCGGCGAAGGCGCGGGCACGAGCCCCGTTACCGTCATCGTTGCCCTGTTGTTGGTCTGCGGCGGCATCATCATCGTCAACAAACCCAAAAAAGCCTAGCGAGCTCACCTTTTTAGGGAGGGCATTCGCATACTTTAGCTTAATGGAACACACTGGTTCTCGTTGATTTCGTACCGAGTCGCGGCGGCAGACGCCCGTCTTGCCGCACCGCGCCTGGGCATTATGGCCGGTGGCCCCCCACAAACGCAAAAGGGGCGCACGACCAAACACGGTCGTATGCCCCTTTTCTAGCGTATTTGTACGCCGGCTTTCTTTTTCTCGGCCTTGACGCGATAGAGCTCCGCATCGGCAGCGCGAAGTAAGTCTTGCCAGGTATCAACACTATCGCCGACCCGCGCGCAACCGATGGACATCCGCAATGCATACGGCACCTCGGCATGCGCGAGCTCGTCGTTGATTGTCGCGCACAGATGCATGATATCCTGTTCCGCCGCTGCCTTTTGGAGCACCACGAACTCATCGCCACCATAACGCGCGATAAAGCCACCAGACGCCGAGCAGACCTCTTTGAGCGCAGCGGATATTACCTGAAGAGCATGGTCACCCTCCACATGTCCATAGCGATCGTTAATCTGCTTAAAGCCGTCAGCGTCCATCATAAGCAGATATACATCTTCGGCCTGATCCACATTTGAGAAGAGCGACAGCATATAGGTCTCAAAACGGTTGCGATTGTTGAGGCCAGTCAACGGGTCGGTCGAGATGAGCTGCTCCTGGCAGATGATATAGAGCAGCAACATGCTAATCATTATGCCGACACAAAGGCCAGGCACCGAGTATACGATCTGAAAGGTACCGCCCACCAGAGCGGGAACCGCAAAAAAGGCGAGGGTGCGATAAATGGCCTTCTTTTGCAGGCTTTCGACTTTTCGAGCCTGAATAAAGGCATGCAAGGACGTATATATGACGTAGCAGTAGCTAACGATAGGCTGAATCATATAAAGCGCTCCGCGACGATATACGCCCCGCGCATCGATATAGAACATAGCGTGCGTCCAGTAGCTGGTAAATGCCAGAACGACCACCAATGCGGTTGGCAACGTTAAAAGTACCACCCTATAGGGCGTGGTCAGGAGCCGTGAGCCCTGCATCGTCTCGGAATAGAAAAACCAAATGAGGCACGCGATGGCGAACAGCGAAAACGAAACCGCGTTGGAAATCCAGTTGGCCGTGATGCCTACAGGAGTGCTCACGCCGTCCGAGAGCGTCCAGATCATATCGAAGAAAATGTAGGCAGCAGACGTGTAGCCCAGCATGCTAAACAAAAGCTGCTGGGTGCTCGAGAACAGGGAGCGACGGCTTCGTACGGCAAGTCCGATAAGAATAATCATGCACAGCAGGAATATCTCAATCTTGAGTGCCTTTACCACTAGACGCCCTCCCTTCAATATCCAAGTGGCCAGAATCGCCCAATTCGAATCTGGGCAACAAACACCCCCTACTCCGCAGGGGTAAGGGGAATAATAGCAGAGCGCCCGAACGTCACTGCAAGACAGCTCTCGTTCGGGCGCTCAAACGGCGCGAGTTGCACGCCGGAATCATTGATGGGTATCGATTGCTACTCGCCATCGATGTCGGTCGCGACGGCCTCTTCGATGGCCTCGACACCGGCAGGCGACAGGTCTTCCTTGCCCTGGCAGAACTTCTTATCGACCCAGCCGGTCAGAATCGGGGCCATGATTGCCGTGATGATGACGGCAGTGGCGATCTGCGCATACGCGGTGGGCGCAAGCTCGGCATAGCGCGGAGCGACCTCGGCGAGGGCGACCGGCGTGGTCATAGCCGTGCCGGCGATAGTGGAGCAGGCAACGGCCGCCTTGCCGTTACCACCGCACAGGCGCTCGAACGCAAAGGTGATGGGGCCGACGATAAAGAGCGTGACAAGGCCCAGCAAGATGCCGGAAATACCGCCGGTGATAAAGCTCGAAAGGCTCATGGACGCACCGAGCTGAAAACCAATTACAGCGATCGCGGGATTGGCGCCGGGAACCAGCAGGTTCTTGATAAACGGGAACAGGTTGCCCAGGACCATGCCGATAACAAGCGGCAGGATGGATCCGATGATGGTGCCGACGGGGATGTTGGCGAGACCCGAAACACCAAGGATGATCATCGTAACGGCGGGGCCGGCCGTAAAGAACAGGATACCGACAGCGCCCTGCTCGGACTCATCGCCGAACTCGCCCATGATGCCCGTATAGAGCGCCATGTTGCAAAACGTAATGCCGCCGATGATAGACACGGAGCTCAGACCCAGGAAGTTATCGTTAAAGAAATATGCCACGCCCAGGCCGAGAGCCGCTGCGACGACCAGCTTGGGAATCAGCACGACGATGCCGGTCTTGATGGCGCCCGGCGTGGACTTGAAGCTGATGCCGGCGCCCACAAACAGCAGGATCGCGGCGACGATGGTATTGGAGCCACCGCGGCAGGCAGCCGTAAAGAAGCCGCCGATCTCAAAAACCTGCGGGCAGAAGGTGTTGAGCAAAAGACCGACGATCATCGGATAGATCATGATGTCGCCCGGGATACGCGGGACCTTGAATTTCTTTTGCTCGTTGGCGGTCGCTTCCTGTGCCATGAAACCCCCATTTCCGCTGACGCGGAACAAAAGCCCACGTCATGCTTTGCTACAGTAAAGTTTGACCATGGTACCAGAAGAAATAGACCAGCTCGGTGAAAAATTCGACAAGTTGGGATGGAACGAGATTCGGCGCCCGCGACGCCACCCCTATATAAGGCTCAAGACAATATAGAGTACGATGCCCGAGACGCAGCACCACAGCATCGATTTTGTCTTGACCGCCACGACCACGACGCCGACGGCCGCAATCCAGGGAACCAAGGCAGGCCAGAGTCCCGCGTCGAACGCGCCGGGGCTCACCAAGTCGTTGGCGACCAGCGCGGCAAAGGCAGCGGGCGGGATATAGCCCAGGGCCTCGGTAATGCGGGGCGACAGGGTCCGCCCGCGCAAGGCGAACGCCGGCGCGATGCGAAAGAACGCGATAGCAGCCCACGACGACAGCCACAGAACCAAGAACTCGTTAACGGGCATCGCGGGCACCTCTTCCGTCAAATACAGCATCGCACGCCAACGCAATGGCAATGCCGGCCACGACGCTTGCCGGCACGGCAATATTCGTGAGGCCCAAGAACTTGCATACGGCGACGGACACCGCGCCCGAAACCGCCGCGACAACGTTGCCGCGCGACAGCCGCTGCGAAAAGAGCAGGCAGATAAAGAGCGAGGTGCAGACAAAGGCTGCAATGGCGGTGGGAACATCGACAACGGCGCCGACGATGGCGCCCATCGTACACGAAACGCCCCATGTTGCGATGAGGATCACGTTGAGCACAAAGGACTCGCGCGGGCCCCAATCCTCCCCTTCAACCAACTTGGCAAGCGAGATGCCATATGCCTCCTCGGTAAGTGTCGCGGCAACAGCCAGCGTCTGACGCTTCGAGGCACCCGTCAGATGCGGCGCGATCGATGCCGAGTAAAGCGCAAAACGCGAGGAGATGGCGGCAACGCTCGCGATAATCGAAGGTGCCGGTACGCCCGCCAGCCAAAGATTGCAGATCATAAACTGGCCGCTGCCCGTCACAAACGTGCTGCTCAGGGCAAAGACCATCCAGGGCTTCATTCCCGTCTGCCCCATGATCATTCCGCACGGCGCGCCTATTGCAACATAGGTAAGCATCACCGGCCAGACGGTTCTAACGATTTTGAGCACCATACGCTTCTCATCCTGACAAGGTCTCCGAGCCGCATGTAGCGATACGGCAGAATCATCATCCGACAGCAACCGAGTTCACCTACAATTGCCACCGGATCGAAAGACACAACTTTTTAGGAAGTCATTATGACAGCTATCGATCGAGACCGGGCGCGCGCGGCCTTCAAAAGCTACACCGATGCCTACGACGCCACCAACCCACGCATCGCGCTCAAAATCGAGCATACGTACCACGTGGCCGAGGCATGCGATGCCGTAGCGCGCGAGCAGGGCTGGTCGTCAGAAGATATTGACCTGGCATGGCTTTGCGGCCTGCTACACGATATGGGCCGCTTTGAGCAGCTGCGACGCTGGGACACCTTTAAGGACGCCGAGAGCATGAGCCATGCGGCGCTGGGCATCGAGGTCCTCTTTGGCGAGAATCCCGCCGATGCACCCGCCACGACAAACATCCGTGACTTTATCGAAACCGGTGCGCATGACGAGCTCATCCGAGCGAGCATCGCCTATCACAGCGACTTTCGCCTGCCGGCACAACTCGACGAGCGTACACGGTGCTTCTGCGATATCGTGCGCGATGGTGACAAGATCGACATTATGCGCACCATCGCCGACAGCACCGTCGACACCATCCTTAAAGTGGATGAGGACGCGTTTCTAGCAAGTCGCTTTTCGGTACCGACGCTTGCCGCCTTTGACGAGCATCGGTGCGTCGCGCGCGACGAGCGCAACGAGCCGGCGGACTACCTGGTGGGGCTCATCTGCTTTATGTTTGAGCTCGTCTATCCAGCAAGCCGCGCGCTGGCGCGCGAACAGGGCGATATCTACCGCCTGCTCGACGCACCCTTTGGCATTACACGCCCCTTTACCAATCCCACCACGCAAGCGACCTGGGAGTGCCTAAAGGACGAGATGCGCGACTGGCTGGCGCGCGCCTAGCGCTCAAGCTGGGCCAGCAGCTCCTCGACGACCTCGACGGCGTCCCCAACAACCTTGTACTGGGCAGCACCAAAAATGGGGGCATCCGGGTCCTCGTTGATGGCGATAATGCACTCCGCCCCACCGATGCCGGCAAGATGCTGGATGGCGCCCGAAACACCGATACTCACGAGAAGCTTGGGCGAAACCGATACGCCGGTCTGGCCAATCTGATGGCGATACTCCAACCAGCCGGCCTCCACGACAGGTCGCGTGCAGCCAAGCTCGGCTCCCAGAGCCTCGGCGAGCCTTCGCATCAGGGGCAGATTCTTCTTGGAGCCAATGCCGCGGCCCACCACGACCAAGCGCTCGGCATCGGCGATCGAGGCCTGCTGCCCCCACTCCTCGGCGGGAATCGAGATCTCGACACGAGCCTTAGCATCATCCGCAAGCGATATCTGGGTGATCGTGCCGGAGCGGCCGTAGTCAAAGTCGGGCGCCTTAAAGATGCCGGGACGAACCGTTGCCATCTGGGGACGATGATTGGGGCAGACGATGGTGGCCATCAGGTTGCCGCCAAACGCCGGACGCGTCTGCTGCAGCAGTCCCGTCTCCGCATCCATCGAAAGCACGGTGCAGTCAGCCGTAAGGCCCGTCTGCAAACGCACGGCAACGCCGGGTGCAAGTTCTCGACCAAAAGCGGTCGCGCCGTATAGAATGGCCTCGGGTTTGCGTTCGGCTACCAAATCGCAGATCAAGCGGGCGTAGACCTCCGCATCGTTTTGGCGCAGGCGCTCGTCGCGACAGGCCAGGACTTCGTCGGCGCCCGCGCAAACCAGATGCTCCAGGTCACCGAGAGAACCCTCGGGGCCCATACCGACCAGTGCCACCAGACGGCAGCCGCGAGCATCGGCAAGCTCGCGGCCCTTGCCCATAAGCTCATAGGCAACGAGAGCCACCGTATCGCGCTCGTCGGTCTGCGCGAATACCCAAATGTCTCGATATGCATCGAGGTCCACCGCACCAGCAGCCTCGTCACGCTCGATCGAGATAGCGTTGACAGGGCAGGCGTCGACGCACCCACCGCATAGGATGCAGCCGTCGGTTACGCGGGCGCATCGGCTGGGTCGCTCGCCTTCCACTACGATGCCGCCCGAGGCACAGGCGCGAACGCAGCGACCGCAGCCGATACAGGCTTCGCTATCGATAATCAGTCCGCTCATCTATGCCATCCCCTCGATAATCTTGGCAAGCTTTGCCGCCTGCTCGGACGCCGACACAGGTCGTGCGCTCGTTTGTGCCCGACCGTGACCA
>OFCJ01000362.1_pt1 | contig 32913 bp, 26 predicted proteins | sample 1520791 | NCBI WGS metagenome assembly OFCJ01 (sample SAMEA2699027, study PRJEB24076) | metagenome | biome: Human gut stool | place: Spain | collected 2012-01-21 | reverse complement strand
GCGACGAAGGTAAACTGTTCGGTTCCATCGGTACTCGCGACATCGCTGACGCTGTAACTGCAGCTGGCGTTGCCGTTGCTAAGAGCGAAGTTCGTCTGCCGAACGGCGTTCTGCGCACCACCGGTGAGCACGAAGTGGACTTCCAGGTTCACAGCGAAGTTTTCGCTAAACTGGTTGTTAACGTTGTAGCTGAGTAATTTATTACTCAACTCACGTCGAGACGCCGGCCTTGTGCCGGCGTTTTGCTTTTCTGTCTTTGCTGAATCTTTTCCTGGTATGGTGGCTATTCTTAGCAACTTTCTGGATAATAAAATAAAACACTATTTTATTTCTGGTGAAGTGAATGGACGCACCCTCGATTTTTACCCGCAAGAAAGTGGCTTATGCCTGCGCAACCCTCTGCTGCCTGCTGTGGGGAAGCTCCTACCCGGCGATTAAAAGCGGCTATGAACTATTTCAGATTGCCACTGATGATGTGCCGTCTAAAATCGTCTTTGCTGGCTATCGCTTCCTGTTTGCCGGAGCGCTACTGCTGCTCTTCGCGCTGGCGCAGCGTAAGCCGATCGCCCGCTTAAATTCCCGTCAGTGCGGCCAACTGGCGATACTGGGCGTCACGCAAACGTCCATCCAGTACATTTTCTTCTACGTTGGCCTGGCGTTTACCACCGGCGTGAAGGGCTCGATTATGAACGCCACCGGCACCTTCTTCAGCGTCCTGCTGGCGCACTTTATCTATCAGAATGACAGGCTGAGCTACAACAAAGCCGTCGGCTGCATTCTCGGTTTTGCCGGCGTGATGCTGGTGAACGTTAATCATTCATTGAGCGATTTTAGCTTTGTCTGGCAGGGCGACGGTTTTGTGGTGCTGGCGGCTTTTATCCTGTCGGCGGCGACGCTGTACGGTAAGCGCATTTCGCAGACGGTTGACCCGACGGTGATGACCGGCTGGCAGCTGGCGTTTGGCGGCCTGGTGCTGGTTGGCGGCGGTTACCTGACCGGCGGAACCCTGGCGGTCCACAGCGCCGCTGCTGCGCTGGTGCTGGCTTATTTGACCCTGCTCTCTTCCATCGCTTTTGCGCTATGGAGCGTGCTGCTTAAGCATAACCGCGTGAGTATGATTGCGCCGTTCAACTTTGTGGTCCCGGTTGCCGGCACCGTGCTGTCGGCCATCTTCCTCGGCGAGAATATTCTTGAGCTGAAATATGCGGTTGCGCTGGCGCTGGTGTGCGCCGGGATCTGGTGGGTGAATAAAGTGGGTCAACATCGTTAACTGCCTGATGACGCTACGCTGCTCAGGCCTGCATGGGTTTGCAGGCCTATGATTAAGAATGGTTATGCCGGCTGTATCTGCTTCGCGACGACGCGCTGCGGATCAACAATGGTCAGCCAAATAATCGCTGCTGCGATAAGATCGAGAATGCTCAGCGCAATAAAGAATGGCGTATAGCCAATCTGATGCACCAGCAGCCCCATTACCAGGGTGAACAGCAACTGGCCCATCCATGCTGCAGAACCCGCCATGCCGCTCACGGTGGCGACCTGGTTCTTTTTGAACAGATCCGAGGCTAACGTCATTGCCATGGTTGACAGCATCTGGTGCGCAAAGCCGCCAAGGCTGATCAGTGCAATCGCGAAGTAGACGTTTTCGACAAATCCCACGGCTGACAACGAGGTCATAAGCAGCGCGCCGATAGTGAACCCGATGCGCCTGGAGTTGACAGTGGTAATGTGGAACTTGGTGATCAACACATTCGAGAGCACGCCACCCGCCACGCAGCCAATATCCGCCGCGAGAAAGGGGAGCCAGGCAAACATAGCAATCTCTTTTAGCGGCAGATCGCGAACCTGAATTAAATACAATGGCAGCCAGAAGCTTAACGTTCCCCAGACCGGATCGGACAAAAAACGCGTCATCGCGATGCCCCAGAAATTACGCTGCTTCAGCAGGGGGAGTAATGAAGGGCGCTTATCGCCGTCAGACTGCAGAGCTTTCTCTTGTCCTGAGAAAATATACTCTTTTTCTTCATCTGATACCCATTGATGTTTTTCCGGCGAGCGATATAAAAATAACCACATAAAAGCAAATATAATCCCCAGCCCCCCGCTAATAATAAAAGCGAACTGCCAGTGCCAGGAAATAATCGCCCAGACGACGATCGGCGGTGCCAGCATGGCACCAACGGACGTTCCGATATTAAACAGACCACCTGCCACGCCCCGCTCTTTTGACGGGAACCATTCCGATGCGGTTTTAATACCTGCAGGGATCGCGGCGGCTTCGCTCAGGCCAAGCAGGCCGCGGAAGCAGGCCAGCGACTGCCAGTTAAACGCCAGAGCATGGGCCATATTGGCGAAGGACCATGCCAGTGCGAAGATAAAAAAGCCAATCCGTAAACCGATGGAATCCAGAATATAGCCGCAGAAAGACTGGGCAACGGTATAAGCCATTTGAAAGGACATAATGACCCACGAATATTGCTGTTCAGTAATATGCAGTTCGGTAAATAAGGTTGAGGCGGCAACGCTTAATGAGCTGCGCGCCAGATAGTTAATGGCTGTGCCCAGCGCCACCAGGCCGATAATCCACCATCGTAGTCCTTTAATTTTCATTGTGATCACCTTAACGGGTTTATAGGGTACAAAGAGAAGGTTTAATGAGTTACACCGCTAGCGATAAATATTGCCGTTGAGAAAATCAGGCCAGTTCTTTTCAAAATAATGATCTTTACTATCGGCTAAGCTTCTCAGGGCTTTTTGCCGAACAATAAATTTGGCCTGCTGATAATGAATCGTCAGCTTTTTCTCTTTGTCTGACGCCTGCTCCGGTCGAAAACGCCATAGCTGCGCGGGCCCGTTACGGGTTAACGGCAGACAATCGCCTTCGGGGTCAAGGATGATCCTGGCACCCCGGCTGCCGCCGCCTGCGGAGATATAGTCGTCCAGCATTGTCAGCACCGCCGCCGATATCAGTGCCATTTGACGCCACATAAACAGTTCGGGGATTTCTGCCAGATGGCGGATCGATAGGGCATTTTTCGCCACCGCGGCAGCCAACAGGCGGGCCTCCTGTGCGGCCTGCCTGACGGCATCGACATGGCAGATAAATCCGCCGTGGTCAGACATGCGTGTCTGGATCTCTTCCTTGACGCTTTGCAGGGAGCGGCCTGACTCATTGCGCTGCGCTCGCAGAATGACGTCATTTACCTCCGCCAGCGGCTGAGCAGCCAGTTCAGGCACGTCATCGACCGCGTTGCGCCTGCCTGCATGTGCGATATAGCGCGCCAGACGCATGGCAAAGACCTGTCCGGCATTCAGCGCCGCGCCGCCTGGGCGGGTAACTCCGTGGGTTCCGGCGATTTCACCTACCGCAAAACAGCCGGGCAGAGAGGTTTGACCCCAGATATCGACCTCAATACCACCATTCATATGCTGATTGTTCATGGCGAACTGCAGCGGTGTTTGCGTCAAATCGTGGCCGTGCATTTTATACAGGGCGATCGATAGCGGATTCATTCGCTGCAGGCGTTCAATGGGTAGCGCTGCCAGCGCATCGTTGTTTTCCAGATAAGCCCGCACATCGTCGTCTAGCCGTTGCAGCGAGAAGGGAAGATCGCCTGGTACCGCTTCTGGATTGCGATTGAAGTCCATATAGACTTTGCGCCCCAGCTGCTGCTCATGCGCCACAGCCATATCCAGCAGGCTAGAGCCGAAATCCATCACCCTTGTAGCATGGAACGGCCACTGATACCCCTTACGAAAGATGTTTGAGGCTAGTTCCTGAGTGGTGCGGTAGTAGTCAGCGAGAAAATTATGCTCTTTGCCGCCGCTATCGACAGAATAAATATAGGGAATCACCTGCACGTAGGTGCCGGATAAATTCCACGGAAAGGCGCTGCGCGGCGTGCCGATACCGAACTGGCTTTCGGTCAGATTGGTGAGCGTGATTCCCTCTTCCAACGCCAGCCCGAGTGAGCCAAAGCATTTATTAGGGTAGACGCTGTCGCGGTAGAGCTCTCCGGGGCCGCCGGTCGCCAGGACGACATTGGGAGCGACTACCAGCGCCAGTCCCCACGGGTTATGGGCGCGAGACCCCGTCGCCAGAATTGCCCCCGCCATATGTTCCGTTCCTGATTCATCGCACTGGCGTAATAGTTTGATAACTGTCGCACCGCTCAACAGTGGGATATTGAGCCGCTGAACCTCTTCCAGCAAAACCTTTACCATCAGACGCGAGGTGCGCGGGCCGCAGGAGGTCGCGCGTCCGGCTTCATCATGGTCGGTTTGATAGCGGAGGATCGCCCCATAGCGGTCCTCCGGCAGTTCAAGCCCAAGAAATTGCAACCCACCCAAAGTATGCAGCGAACCTACTGCTTCCACATAGGCAGTGTCGTAGTCCATGGCACCGCCGCTGGCCAGCGCGTCAGCCAGTTTAAGAAAGCTATCGCCATTGCCTGCTGTGGCGGCAGTAAACAGTGTCTGTTTATCCGAGCCGGAGCAGGCGGAGGTCCCCATATATAATCCGGCGGTCGCTAATAATACGTTTTGCTGACGGCGCTTGAGTTCAACGGCGGCGCGTAACCCCGCGGCCCCGCTGCCGACGACTAGCGCATCGGCTTTCCAAAGCGGATAGTTGACGTTATCGATCGTCAGAATGGAAGCCGGTTCCGCTTTAGCGAACCCTTTAGGAAAGGAGACGTGAGTCAGGGCATCAAGAATGGCGTCATCGATCTGGCTCATGCGTCCTCCATCGCGCTAAACAGCGCGCTATCCATCAGGCGCGGCTGGTTAATTATCGGGCGGAAGGCCATATAAGGCAGAATATCGCGCTCAACATTAACTCCTGGTGCTATCTCGATTAACTCAACGCCCGCTTCCGTGAGCTGAAATACCGCGCGTTCAGTGACATAAAGCACTTCTTGTCCGCTCTGCCGGGCGTAGCTGGCGCTAAAGGTAATTTTTTCCACTTCCGTCACTAGCTTCGGAATCTGGCCAGATTGCTCTATTTGCAGGCCATCCGGTGTTACGTTGATCTTGCTGCCTTTGGCGTCGAAAGTGCCGCAGAACACCACTTTGCGAGCATTCTGCGCGATTTCCAGAAAACCACCAGGACCGATCAGGTTGCCGTTAAGATGCGACACGTTAACGTTACCGTGCCGGTCCATCTCCCCCATGCCGAGGAAGGTGATGTCGATACCGCCGCCGCTATAGAATTCGAATTGATCCAACGAAGGAATAATTGCATCAGCGTTGCGCGCGCAGCCAAACAGCGCATCGTCCAGCATCATGCCGTTATGCACGCCTTGCTCCACGCTGAGCCATAAACTTTGATAGGGTACGCCTTCACGCAGGGCGATACCGGGAATGCCGCCAGGGATACCAAATCCGAAGTTAGTCGACGCGCCTGCGACCAGTTCACGCGCCGCGCGACGGGCAATCAGGCGGCGCACCGGGTGGCTGACCAGCTCTATTGCATCGCTGGAACAGAGGCGTCGGTGTTGGCCACTGATCGTCAGATCGTAGCCGCCGAGGTAGGTCTGCGGCTGCTCGCGATGCTCCACGATGCCATCGACCAGAATTCCGGGGAGGGTGACGTTGCGTGGCGCGATTGCCCCTGCTTCCAGTACATCGCGCACCTGAACGAAGACCTTGCCGCCGCTATTGTGTGCCGCCAGCGCCATTGAGTAGCTGTCCATATTGATCGCTTCCTCTTCGAGGCTGACGTTGCCGCGCGGGTCGGCGTAGGTGCCGCGCACAATGGCGTAATTCACCCTGAATGGTCGGTAACGTAGTTTGGTTTCACCATCGATCTCAATTAGTTCCACCATATCTTCGGTGGTTCGGGCATTCGATTTACCGCCGCCGTGACGCGGATCGACAAACGATCCCAGCCCCACGTGGGTAATCAGGCCGGGACGACCGGCGCCAATTTCACGCAACAGCGCCTGAATCACGCCGCCGGGAAAGCAGTAAGCTTCGATCTCTTCGTTTTTTACCAGAGCCTGCATTTTTGGCGACCAGGTAAAATGCCCCGCGATAATTCGCTTGAGCATTCCTGCATGGGCGAAACGGTTGCTGCCTTTGCTATCGCGATCGCCAATTCCCAGCGAGTGGATAAGCGTCAGGTCGCGTGGATGTCCGGTCTCCAGAAAGCGTTTTTCAATGGCCGCCAGTAAATAATCAGCTTCAACCATACCGCCGCCGTTGCCGCTGATAGCAATCGTGGCGCCATCTTCAATGAGCGCGGCGACGGCGTCGGCTGAGGTCACTTTATTCATTCTCTTTTCCTTACTGATTCTGGAAAATTACCGGGCTTTTGTTAGCAAAAGCCCGCGTCGCCTGCTGGCAGTCCTGGGTGGCTGACATCAAGCCGGCCAGCAACTGATGCGAGTAGTCGGCATGCTTATTTTCCAGCGCCAGAATGAGCTGTTTAATATGCGCCAGGGCGACCGGGCCGCACTTTTGCAGAGCGCAAAGCTGATTTATCAGCCAGCCTTCCGCGTCATCTTTTTCCACGACCTCGTTAATCAATCCTGCGGCTTGCGCTTCTTGGGCGCTGAGGCGCTGGCCCAGCATCAGCATCTGGCGGCCAACAACCGGGCCAACCTGATTGAGAACCCGCTCGATGCCCAGCCAGCCGGGCACCATGCCAAGCGTGACTTCCGGGGTGGAGAATTTTGCTGTCGGCCGGGCGATGCGGATATCGCAGCTCAGCGCCAGTTCAATGCCGCCGCCGATGGTGTGACCGTTAATATTCGCCACGGTAAGCTGGGGTAAATTGCGCAGGCGCGAGAAGACCTCATTGCCGCGCTTAATCCATTTCCGCCCCATATCCAACGGTGAATAAGCAGACCAGGATTTAATATCGCCACCCGCGCAGAAAAACTTATCTCCCGTGGCGGTCAATTCCACCAGGCGCAGCGTGGCGTCATTTTCAATTTCATTTAAATAGCGATCGAGTAATTCGATCATCTCTTCGTTAATCGCGTGGCATTTATCTTCGCGATTCAGCGTCAGGCGACAGGAGGCCGCCGCTCTGCTGAACAGAACGGGTTGTTCATTCATGTTTCATCCTTAGCAATAATGCGCGATACGATCGACGCTAATATCCAGGGTGCTGTTGATGTCCTTTTGCCACCAGTTGTGCGGCGAGAAAATTTCTAATTCCACCGCGCCGTTAAAACCGGCGTTTTCCACTAGCCGACGAATCGAGGGAATATTAATGATGCCGTCTCCCGGCATACCCCGGTCGTTGACTAGATCGGTGGTCGGCACCAGCCAGTCTGAGATGTGAAAGGCCAGAATGCGCTTTCCCGCCCGCAGGATCTGATTCGCGAGGTCCGGGTCCCACCAGATATGGTAAACGTCCACCGCTACGCCCAGGCCGTATTCGCCATCGGGATCGAGTTCGTCGCACCAGTCCAGCGCCTGACGTAATGTGCACAGGCAGGAACGATCGGCAGCGGTCATCGGGTGCAGCGGCTCCAGTGCGATGGGCACGCCCACGTCTCTGGAGTGAGGCAGCAGCTGACGGATACCGTATTTCACCTGCTCCCGCGCTTCGTATAAATCTTTACTTCCCCGCGCTAGCCCGCCGACCACCTGCATATAGCAGGCAGCGTTCAGGGTGGCGGCATCGTCAAGCGCCCGACGGTTATCGTCGATGGCGAGTTTGCGTTCCGACAGGGTTGGCGCGGTGTAATAAGTACTGCGGCAGAATCCGGACACCGCCATGCTATTCGCCGTCAACTGACGGGCGATGTCCGCTAAATTTTCACCGGCAAGCTCTCTTCTCCACGGCGCAATAGCGCCGATACCACGTTCCGCGCAGGCATCAATAATGGCGGGTAAGGGCGTTTTATAGCCGAGCGTCGCGGTGTTGATGCTGAACAGATCGGGACGTTGCAACAGATCTCTCATTATTCAACCTCAGAAGCGCGGCATGCTCAGGCCGCCGTCAATGGCCACGGCCTGCCCACAGGTATAAATCAGCTTGCCTTCCGCCATGGCGCGTACGGTTGAGGCGATATCTGCCGGGAAACCCCAGCGACCCCACGGTACCAGTCCTTTGGCAATCAGTTCGTCGTAGTAGGCGGTAGCTGGAACGGTCATCTCGGTTTTAATCAGGCCTGGACGCACTTCATAAACGCCGATTTGCTCATCGCACAGGCGGGCGGCAAACAGACGGGCGGCAGCGGAAACGGCGGTCTTGGCCATCGTGTATTCGCCGCGATTCATTGCCAGCATGATGGCGTTAATTGAGCTGACGAAAATAATCGAACGATGCGGGAGTTCATTTTCCGGTTTCGGCTGCGCCAGCAGGCGCTTGCTGAACGACTGGGCGAGAAAGAAGGGGGCACGGGTGTTGACGGCAATGTTTTCGTCAAAGCTGTCCGGCTGCATGTCGAGGATATCGCCCCGTTTTTTGACGGAAATCCCGGCATTGTTCAGCAGGCAATCGAGGCGGCCCCATCGATTTTGCGCGGCGTCGAGCATCTCTTCGTGCAGCGACAGGTCGGCAATATCCGCCGGGAAACAGATGACTTCTGCGCCTTCAGCAATGCACTCCTGCCGGGTGGTTTCCAGCTTTTCAACGCTTTCAGCATCCGGGCGATCGTTAATTAAAAGATTGAATCCTGCGCGGGCCAGTTCAAGCGCACAGCCCTTGCCAATGCCGCGAGCGGCTCCGGTAATAACGGCAACGGATTTATTTGATCTCATTTGTAACCTCACAGTGAATAGGGATGACCCTGGTGGCATCAAAATGCATCTGGAACACTAAAAGATCAACCATCTAGTTGGTTGGTTTGTGAGGGCGATCACCAGACTGTTAATAACTTATTGAATTATATTGTTTTAATTCTTTTTTACTGAATAGGGTTAAAATTATCGCTATGATAGGCATCGCGAAGGGTGAATGGGGAAGCGGAATGTATCTTGATACCAGCAATGCGCAAAGCCTGAAAGAAAAGCTTCTTTTAAGCGCTGTCAATGAATTTGCCGAATATGGCTACGAAGGTGCCAGAGTCGATAATATCGTCAAAGCGGCAGATTGCAGTAAACAGACCGTGTATCACCACTTCGGCAATAAAGAAAATTTGTTTATCGAAGTCCTCGAATATACCTGGAACGATATTCGTCAGAAAGAAAAAAGTCTGGATGTATCAGGGCTTTCCCCTGACAAAGCCATTGAAAAAATCATTGATTTTACGTGGGACTACTACATTGAAAACCCGTGGTTTCTCAAGATTGTTCATAGTGAAAACCAAAGCAAAGGCGTTCATTATGCAAAATCAACGCGCCTGCCGGAAATTAACCATTCGCATCTGCAATTGATGGCTTCGCTGCTCGATGAAGGGAAGCAACAAAATATCTTCAAAGCCGATATCGATCCGCTCCAGGTTAATATTAGTATTGCCGCCCTCGGGGGGTATTACTTAATTAACCAACATACGTTAGGGTTGGTTTATCACATCAGCATGGTTTCGCCGCAGGCTCTGGAAGTCAGGCGTCGGGTCATAAAAGAAACGATTCTAAGCTGGCTTCTTGTGACGCCTGACTCTCTTAACGGACGCGAATAAAGCTGCCGTTCGACTGGCGGGTAAACAGCACCTGCTGGCCGCCGCCGGTATCGATGGTCAGCCCGGTGACTACGCCATTGGCGTTCTGACGGATCTGTACCGTCTGCCCGGTTTGCAGTGAGCTTAGCGGTTTTCCTGCGCCTTCCACCTGGGCCATGGCGTAAACGTCGGTCGGCGGCAGGTTGTGGTCGCGGAACAGCTGCGCGAGAGTTTTCCCCGATTCAATGCGGTAGGTCCGCCACTGCTGCTCGATGCCCGGCGTCGACTGCGGCTCCTGATACGGCTGGGAAGCGGCCTGCTGCTGCGGCTGATCCGGCTGCTCATCCTGAATCGGCTCCGGCGCGACCGGCGCCACCTGATCGGCATCGTTCACGGGCGGCGTATTGGTGATGGGCGGCAGCGGGACAGCCTGATTACCGGAAGAGGGCTGCGACTGGGATTGCAGGTTGAGATTCGCCTCGCGGCTGGCCTGAACCTCGCTGCTGTTATCCTCGGAAGGGAGCAGAACGCCGATAATCACCAGCAGCGCTCCGACAATAATGCCCCGGCGGTGCATCGGCGGTAGCGGATCCATGAGGCGAAAATGATCCGGGGCGTGCCAGATCTTCGCCAGGGTAGATGTCAGTTCAAAGCGCCCGGGCATGGCTTTCCTCCTGCTCCGCATATTTTTATCCTGCTCTCTCTAGAGTATAGATGGCTAACTTCCTGAAGGACGAGACAAAGCTATGTTTCGTGAGGTTAACCTTATCCCTCTATTGTTTCTGTTTCCCTTAGATTTGTCATCATCCAGGCGACAAAGTTTTACCCGTCGTGCTATGGCTGATATGCTTCCCACCTCTTTTCTCTGCTCATTGTCTTTTGCATTTTGGAAGCCAGAGAGCATGAGAGCCCCCACGAAAAAAGGAACAAAGATGGCAACCCCAACTTTTGACACGATCGAAGCACAGGCAAGTTACGGTATCGGCTTGCAGGTTGGACAACAGCTGAGCGAGTCTGGCCTGCAGGGGCTGCTGCCGGAAGCGCTGGTCGCGGGTATTGCTGACGCGCTGGAAGGTCAACAGCCGCAGGTGCCGGTGGAAGCCGTTCACCGCGCGCTGCGTGAAATCCACGAACGCGCTGACGCCGTGCGTCGCGAGCGTTTCCAGGAAATGGCCGCGGATGGCGAGAAATACCTGGAAGAGAACCGCGAGCGCGAAGGCGTGAACAGCACCGAATCTGGCCTGCAGTTCCGCGTACTGACCCAGGGTGAAGGCCCGATCCCGGCGCGTACTGACCGCGTTCGCGTCCACTATACCGGCAAACTGATCGACGGTACCGTCTTCGATAGCTCCGTCGCGCGCGGCGAGCCGGCTGAATTCCCGGTGACCGGCGTAATCGGCGGCTGGATTGAAGCGCTGACCCTGATGCCGGTAGGTTCCAAATGGGAACTGACCATTCCGCACAGCCTGGCCTACGGCGAGCGCGGCGCGGGCGCATCCATTCCTCCGTTCAGTACCCTGATTTTTGAAGTTGAACTGCTGGATATTATCTAAACAGCAGGTGCTTCCTCTCCCGCAGGGGGGAGGAGGCCGCTTTAAATAGTGTAAAACCCTTAAGTTATGAATTTGCTGGAACTTTATATTGCATATCGGCTTAATGGGTGTATTTTTGTGAGCTGTTTCGCGTAACCGGAGTGATATAACACTCACTTTAAACATAAAATTAACATTATATCTAAATCATAGTATTCATCCCTCCGATTCTTACCTAATATCGATAAACCCTCGTTCCAGGGTTAAGACGAATGAAGGGCCAGTAGAGCCCGAACAACACAGACAGGTACAACAGGAAAAATCACATGGTAGATCAGGTAAAAGTCGTTGCCGACGAACAGGCTCCGACTGAACAATCGCTGCGGCGAAATCTCACTAACCGGCATATTCAGCTTATCGCTATCGGTGGCGCGATCGGCACCGGGCTGTTTATGGGCTCGGGTAAAACCATCAGCCTTGCCGGGCCGTCAATTATTTTTGTTTATATGATCATCGGCTTTATGCTGTTTTTCGTCATGCGCGCCATGGGTGAATTACTGCTGTCGAATCTTGAATATAAGTCGTTCAGCGATTTTGCCGCCGACCTGCTGGGACCCTGGGCAGGCTATTTTACCGGCTGGACCTACTGGTTCTGCTGGGTGGTCACCGGGATGGCGGACGTGGTGGCGATCACCGCCTACGCGCAGTTCTGGTTCCCGGGACTCTCCGACTGGGTCGCCTCGCTGGCGGTCATCCTGCTGCTGCTGGGCCTTAACCTCGCTACCGTGAAGATGTTCGGCGAGATGGAGTTCTGGTTCGCGATGATCAAAATCGTCGCTATCGTGGCGCTGATCGTCGTCGGCCTGGTGATGGTGATGATGCACTTCCAGTCACCGACCGGCGTGGAAGCCTCTTTCGCCCATCTGTGGAATGACGGCGGCTGGTTCCCGAAAGGCATCAGCGGATTCTTTGCCGGCTTCCAGATCGCGGTCTTCGCCTTCGTGGGCATCGAGCTGGTGGGAACCACGGCGGCGGAAACCAAAGATCCTGAGAAATCTCTGCCGCGGGCGATTAACTCGATTCCAATCCGCATCATTATGTTCTACGTCTTCGCGCTAATTGTGATTATGTCAGTGACGCCGTGGAGCTCAGTGGTGCCGTCGAAGAGCCCGTTCGTCGAGCTGTTTGTGCTGGTGGGGCTGCCGGCGGCGGCGAGCCTGATCAACTTCGTGGTGCTGACCTCGGCGGCCTCTTCCGCCAACAGCGGCGTGTTCTCCACCAGCCGTATGCTGTTCGGTCTGGCGCAGGACGGACAGGCGCCAAAAATGTTCGCTAAGCTGTCGAAGCGTGCGGTACCGGCGAAAGGCCTGACCTTCTCCTGTATGTGCCTGCTGGGCGGCGTGGTGATGCTGATGGTCAATCCGAGCGTGATCGCGGCGTTCACCATGATTACCACGGTGTCGGCGATCCTGTTTATGTTCGTCTGGACGATTATCCTGTGCTCGTATCTGGTCTATCGCAAAAAGCGCCCGCAGCTGCATGAGCAGTCCAAATACAAGATGCCGCTGGGCAAACTGATGTGCTGGGTGTGCATGGCCTTCTTCGCCTTTGTGCTGGTACTGCTGACGCTGGAAGCCGATACCCGCGAAGCGCTGATGGTGACTCCGCTGTGGTTTGTGCTGCTGGGGGCGGGCTGGCTGTTTGCCGGCAAGAAGCGTCTGGCGAAATAAAAAAATGTTCGGGAGAGATTTTTAACGTTGCTTGCAGCGGCCCGTCATAAAAAAGGCCACCCGGGGTGGCCAATAAGACTGACAATGTCGAGGGCGCCTGCGGGCGCCTTTTTTATTACTTTCCGGCGAGGACACGCGGGAACAGCACGTTATTTTCGAGGCTGATGTGCTCCATCAGGTCATCAATCAGTTCGTTGATGCCGTTGTACATCGCTTTCCAGGTGGTGCAGGCTTCCGGCGGAGGCGTCACGTTCTGCGTGATGTGCTTAATCACCTCCAGCAACTCGCCCGCTTCATCATGCTCGCTTTCCATGACGCTGATAGGACCGCCGGCCTGCGTTCCCATGCCCTGTTTGATCATCGGGAACAGAATCTGCTCCTCTTTCATCATATGGCTGGAAAGCTCCTGGTGCAGCATGGTCAGATACTTGGTCAGGCCCTTCGGAACGTTGGGCTTGTCGGCATGAACGCGCTCGACTTTGGTGGCCTGTAAAATTAGCTCCGGCAGCTGTTCGCGATGCCTGTCGTGATAGCGAACGATAATGTGATCGATGATGTCCGCGTAGGGCGCAGCCCGCCAGTCGCGCTCCACCGGCTCTTCCGCCAGTTTAGCCAGCTCGGCTTCAATCACCGCGACGTCCAGCTCTTTGCGCGACGCCGCGCGCTCCAGCGTCTGTTTGCCGCCGCAGCAGTAGTCCATATCATATTGACGGAACAGCGCGGAGGCGCGCGGAATCGTCAGCGCCAGCTCGCCTAAAGGTTGGTCACGGAAAGCCATAGCAGTTACCTCGTCATCAAGAATATAAGTTGTATTTTAAATGCATCTTATTCTCCTGGGAATACCCCTTTGGGATACCTGGCTATTTTTTCTCGCTGACCAGCTCCTGCAGCGCGGGCTTTTCCGGGCGGGCACGCACCGCAGACACCACGCCGAGCACCAGCAGCAGGATACCGCTGAAGGTCAGAAGCGGCGGCAGGCTCTGGCGCAAAATAAAGGTATACAGCAGTCCGGCAAGGGTTTCGAAGACAATCAGCGGCCCGAGGATCACCGTTGGCAGACGCTGGCTGGCGACGTTCCAGCACCACGCGCCGACCCATGAGCAGAAGATAGCGATCGCCAGCATCAGGGTGACAAATACCGCCGGACGCGGACCGAAAGGCAGCGGAAAGTCCGCGTGCTGGCCGTGCAGCCACCCGCAGGCGATGAGATACCCGGCCAGCGATACCGGCAGGGTGACCAGCGCCTGGGCGGTAGCCCACATCATCGGCGGTTTGTCCGGATTTTCCCGCAGCCAGCGGGCATTGCGCAGTGCGTACCAGGCCCAGCACACTACCGAGATTAGCGCCAGCGCGATACCGGAGCCGTAGCGCCAGGGGCTGAAATCGGGTAAACCCTGATGCAGTTCGGCAATATTGACGCACGCGAGGCCGAGGGCAATACAGACCAGCGCCGGAAAGAGGCGTCGCCACGGCAGCTTGCCGTCGCGCTGGCTATAGAGCAGGTTAGCGAAAACCGGCAGCACAACCGGCAGGGTGCCGATAATCATCGTGGAGACCGGCGCGCCGGTACGCTGAATCGCGCTGGCCAGGCAGACGTAATAGATTAAGTTACCCATCATGGTCAGCCCCAGCGCCGTCCACCAATCTTTCCCGGTGAGCTGACGCAGCCGCGCGCGGCCCAGCCAGGCCAGCGGCAGGGCGATCAGCCCCAGCGCCAGATAGCGTCCCATCGACTGTAAAACCGCCGGGTATTCCGGCACCAGTAAAGGACCCACGAATATCAATCCCCACATCAGCCCTGCCAGCAGGGCGTACAGCACACCACTAATCATCACGCCTTCCATTACTCTTTTCGTTGCCGACAGTGTAGGCGAGGCAAAAGCGGGAATATTGTATGAGGTTGCGCATTAGCGCGGGAGAACCTGCTTTTGATAACGCACCGGCGTAATGCCGTAGCGGCGGGTGAACGCGCGGGTCAGGTGCGACTGGTCGGTCAGTCCGGCGGCGAGGGCGACGTCGGCGGCGGGCATGCCGTGGGTGAGAAACGCTTTGGCGCGCCACAGGCGAATCGCCATCAGCATCTGGTGCGGCGTGACGTGAAAGTGCGCTTTGAACTGGCGTTGAAAATGGTATGGGCTGAGCGCTGCCACCTGCGCCAGCTCATCGAGGGTGACCGTACGCATATAGTTATCGTGCAGATAGTCGCGTACCCGCTCGAAGCGGTGACGGGCCTCGGGCAGCGCAGCGGCGTGATGGGCAAACGGACGGAAGGTATCGATTAGATCCAGCAGCAGACCCTGCTGCGCCAGCGGATCGTCGGTATGCCACAGGCCATAGATAAGATTGCCGATTTGCCGGGAGCGCAGCGGATCCTGGCGAACCACCTCGCTGAACCACCAGTGGCGTTCGCCGGTCACCTCTTCCAGCGTATCCGGGTCGAGATAAATCATCCGATAGCGCCAGCCGTCGGCGGTTTCCGCCTCGCCGGTGTGCAGCTCATCGGGGTTCATGGTGACGATAGAGTTGACCGAAGCCACGTGCTGGCTGCCCCGATAGCGAAAACGCTCGGCGCCGAGCTCGATCGCGCCGATACCAAAGGCTTCATGGGTGTGCGGTTCAAAGGCGTAGCGGGAGATATGGGCATGATATAGCTCAACGCCGGGCAGCTGCGCCAGATGGCGGAAGCGCGCGCTGTCTCTTTCATCATTAAACTGTTCCGGTACGCCTTGCATGCGATAACTCCCGACGGACATCCTTTTATTATTGAGGATGGCCCGCCGGGATGCTACAAAAATTAACCACTATGTAACAGTTACAGAATGCCTTTGACGCTCTCTGCCAGCGTCGTGGTTGGGCGACCGATGAGCTTACTCAGAGTGCGGCTGTCGTCGAACAGACCGCCTTTGGAAGCGCCGGTATCGGAATCCGCCAGCATATCCGCCAGACCGGCAGGCAGCCCGACGCCCTTCAGCGCGGCGGCGAAGTCGGCTTCGCTGAGGTTTTGATACACCACATTTTTACCGCTTTGTTTGCTCAGCTCTGCGGCGAGTTCGCTCAGCGTCCACGCCTCATCGCCCGCCAGCTCGTACACTTTTCCGGCGTGGCCCTCTTCGGCGATAACGCGAGCGGCGGCGGCGGCGTAGTCTGCGCGGGTCGCGGAGGCGATTTTGCCGTTACCGGCCGCGCCGATAAACACGCCGTGCTCAATCGACGGCGGCGCGCTGGCGAGATAGTTTTCGGTGTACCAGCCGTTACGCAGCAGGGCATATGCAATGCCGGAGTCGGCGAGCATTTTCTCGGTGGCGATATGCTCATCCGCCAGCCCCAGCGGAGAGGTATCGGCGTGCAGCAGGCTGGTGTAGGCGATAAATTTTACGCCAGCGGCTTTCGCGGCGTTAATCACGTTGCGGTGCTGGACGGCGCGCTGGCCGACTTCGCTGGACGAGATCAGCAGCAGTTTGTCTACGCCCTGCAGGGCGGCGGTCAGTGCGGCTTCGTCGCCGTAGTCGGCCTGACGAACCACTACGCCCTTTTGGCTCAGCGATTCGGCCTTCGCCGGGTTGCGCACGATAGCCACAACCTGGTCTGCGGGTACGGTAGTTAACAGATTTTCCAGGACGTGCTGGCCAAGCTGGCCGGTTGCGCCGGTAATTGCGATCATAGGTCTTCTCCTTCGTGTTCATTGGCAGTTGTGGTAAGCTAACACCTTAACTAACTTTTAGTAAGTACGTACAAAAAGGTAAGTACGAATATGGCGAATCTGACGCTGAGCGAGCAGCTACGCAACGGCAACCTGTTTGCCGAACAGTGCCCCTCGCGGGAAGTGCTCAAGCATGTGACCAGCCGCTGGGGCGTGTTGATTTTGGTGTCTCTGCGCGATGGCACCCATCGGTTTAGCGATCTGCGGCGTAAGATCGGCGGCGTCAGCGAAAAGATGCTGGCCCAGTCGCTCCAGGCGCTGGAACAGGACGGCTTTCTTAATCGCGTATCCTATCCGGTGGTGCCCCCGCACGTTGAATATAGTCTGACTCCGCTCGGTGAGCAGGTAAGCGAGAAGGTGGCGGCGCTGGCGGACTGGATTGAACTGAACCTGCCCGTGGTTCTGGCGAACCACGGGCAGGTAGCCTGAGGGTGATGCCTGGGTAGCCCCGGTAAGCGTAGCGCAACCGGGGAAGGGGCAATTACTGACTCAAATCCAGCTGATAAATGGCAAAACCGATATCGTCGGTGGCGACCTGACGCATTGGGTATTGCGCTTTCTCTTTGATAAACGCCGCGGCCTTATCGCCCGGAGAGGTTTCAAAGCGAATATCCAGCGGTACGCTGCTGTGGATCGGCGCCAGGCGCCAGTTGTTATCCGCCGCAGGATGGATCTCGCCGTTTTTCTTCGACTCCGCGCCAATCCACGCCGCCAGCACCGAGCGGTTTTCATCCGGTGAGGCGAACGCGATATGATCTTCGCCGGTGCCCTGGAATTTACCGCCGTAGGCGCGGTAGTTGTTGGTCGCGACGAGGAAAGTGGCGTTCGCATCGATCGGCTTGCCGTTAAAGGTCAGATGCTTAATTCGCTCGGCCTGCGGATTGACGCTGTTGCATTCGCCGTCGTAGCGCGCCGGCTGGGTGATATCAATCTGGTAGTTCACGCCATCAATGACGTCGAAGTTGTAAGTGCGGAAGCCGTCCCAGTTAATCAGCGACTGCGGCTTGCTGCTGGCGGGGTCAATCTGATTGAACTGCCCGGCGGAGCACTCCAGCCACTCTTTCACCTCTTTACCGCTCACTTTCATCACCACCAGGGTGTTGGGATACAGGTAGAGATCGGCGGCATTGCGGAAGGTGAGCTGACCTTTTTCCACTTCCACAAAGCTGGCCGGATCGTTTTTCCGTCCGCCGACTTTAAACGGCGCGGCGGCGGAGAGTACCGGCAGCTTCGCCAGATCCGGGTCGCCCTGAATATAGTGCTCCACATAGGCTTTCTGGGCCATGTTGACTACCTGTACGGTCGGGTCGTCCTGCACCAGCGCCAGGTAGCTGTACATATTGTCCGAGGATTGACCGATCGGTTTGCCGACAAACTCGCGGGTGGCGTCATGGTCGGCTTTTAATACCGCCACCATGTTGCTGTCTTCTGCCGCCAGCGATTTCTTCGCCGCCGCATCGTAGATCGGGCGCGCTTCGGCTTTCGCTGCGCTGACCTGCCATTTGCCGCTGTCGTTGTTCAGAACCAGATCGACCACCCCAAGATGATCGCCCCACATGCCCGGCATCACCGCCGGTACGCCGTTCAGCGTACCTTTAGCGATATCCGCGCCTTTAATACCGGCAAAATCTTTGCTCGGGAAGACGGCGTGCGCGTGGCCGAACATAATGGCATCGACGCCGGGCACCTGGCTTAAATAGTAAACGGAGTTCTCCGCCATCGCCTGATACGGGTCGGCGGAGAGGCCGGAGTGGGCAATGACCACGACCACGTCCGCGCCTTTTTCACGCATTTCCGGGACAAATTTGCGCGCGGTTGCGGTAATGTCGTTGACGGTGACTTTGCCGCTGAGATTGGCTTTATCCCATGTCATAATCTGCGGCGGTACGAAGCCGATATAGCCAATACGCAGCGTCTGCGTTTTGCCGTCGCTATCCTGAACCTGGGTATCCTGAATCAGATAAGGCGTAAACATCGGTTTGCCGGTTTTGGCATCGATGATATTGGCGTTCACGTAGGGGAATTTCGCGCCGGCCAGCGCTTTGTGCAGGAAGTCGAGCCCGTAGTTAAACTCGTGGTTACCGAGGTTCCCCACCGCATAGTCCAGGGTATTCATCGCTTTATAGACCGGGTGAACATCGCCCTCTTTCAGCCCCTTCGCCGCCATATAGTCGCCCAGCGGGCTGCCCTGAATGACGTCGCCGTTATCGACCAGCACGCTGTTTTTGGCTTCCTGGCGTGCTTTTTCAATCAGGGTTGCGGTGCGCACCAGGCCAAATTTTTCCGTGGCGCTGTCTTTGTAATAGTCAAAGTCCATCATATTACTGTGCAGATCGGTGGTTTCCATGATCCGCAAATCGACCGTCGCCGCATTTACGCTGGCGGCGATCAGCGTGGCCAGCAGCGTTGCGCTAAACTTAATCATCAGTGGCGTCCTTTTTTATGAGCAATGGCACAGAAGAAAATGTATTTACATTCTGTTGCTTACAGAAATGTGAATCATGCCAGAAAAGCGATGAATGAAACCGCCATCGTTATCACAGATAGCGGAACTCACAATGATGCGATATAAATAAAACAACGAGTTAACGCCACTGTAACCAGACGAGGTGGAGAATGTTAGAACAAGTATGTCAGCTTGCACGGAACGCGGGCGATGCCATTATGGAAGTTTACGATGGAAAACAGCCGATGGACATCGCCAGCAAGAAGGACGATTCTCCGGTCACGGCCGCGGATATTGCGGCGCACAAGGTGATTATCAGCGGCCTGCTGGCGCTGACGCCCGATATTCCGGTTCTGTCGGAAGAGGACCCGCCGGCCTGGGAGGTGCGCCAGCACTGGCAGCGCTACTGGCTGGTGGACCCGCTGGACGGCACCAAAGAGTTTATCAAGCGCAACGGCGAGTTTACCGTCAATATCGCTTTGATTGAAAACGGGAAACCGATCCTTGGCGTGGTCTACGCGCCGGTGATGAAGGTGATGTACAGCGCGGAAAAGGGCAAAGCATGGAAAGAGGAGTGCGGCGTTCGCAAGCAGATTCAGGTCCGCGATGCGCGTCCGCCGCTGGTGGTGATTAGCCGCTCCCACGGTAATGACCCGGAGCTGCAGGAGTATCTGGAGCAGCTTGGCGAACACCAGACGACCTCAATCGGTTCGTCGCTGAAGTTTTGTCTAGTCGCCGAAGGGCAGGCCCAGCTTTATCCGCGCTTCGGGCCGACCTCCACCTGGGACACCGCGGCCGGTCATGCGGTCGCCAGCGCCGCCGGGGCGCACGTTCACGACTGGCAGGGGCGTACCCTGGATTACACGCCGCGTGAATCGTTCCTCAACCCCGGCTTCCGGGTCTCTATTTATTAAGCAGCTTGTGCAGCAGGGCCACTACCTGCTGCACTTCCTCCTGGCTGAGCGCGCCGTCTTTAGCCCACTGTACGCGGCCGTCTTTATCCAGCACCACGATGGCCGAACTCTCTTCATTGAGCTGCCATGCTTTGCGGACCACACCGTTGCTGTCGACGATAAACTGCGACCAGGGGTAGAGCTGCTTGTTGCTCTCAATACTGCTGCGGACAAACACGCCTGAACCCGGGATAGCGTCATCGGTATTAACGATGGTGGTGGTTTGATAGCGATCGTGCGGGAGCTTCGCGCTCTTAATGGCTTCAATCAGAGTGGCGTTTTTTTCTTTTGCCGACGAGCGCCCGGCAATATGCTGCACGACGCGCACTTTCCCCGCCAGCTGCGCGCTATTCCAGCTTTTATAGCTAAACTTATCGTTATTCAGCACCAGCTCCCCTCGATCCGCGACGCCGACCGGCGCAACGCGCTGACCGTCGACAAAGTTGTGCGCCGAGGCGATCAGCGGGAACAGGAGACATGAAACGGCCAGTAATCTACGTAGGGTCATGGTGTTTCCTTTTATTATCTTTGCAGGTGATCCGACCACTTGGTCTTCTTTAATCATAAGTGCGATTTATGCGCATTACCCGCAATGATGGTGCCAGTTTGCGTGTTAACGCACAAATTCGTCCAAAATCGGCGACTTATACTATCTTCATCGGATGCCTGAAACGAAAACTCTGAATTATTGTCATCATAAGGTAAATAAACTTATACATACTGGGTATCACTCAGATTCTGGACTATAGTTTCAGGGCACTAAAATTTGCGCTTCCGGTACGTGGGCTAACTGTGGCACCACAGGAGCGTAACCCTGGCAGGAGACAACAATGAAAATTTTCCAACGCTACAATCCGCTACAAGTAGCGAAGTACGTGAAGATCCTGTTCCGTGGACGTTTGTATATCAAGGACGTTGGCGCTTTTGAGTTTGATAAGGGCAAAATCCTTATCCCGAAGGTGAAGGACAAGCTGCATTTGTCGGTGATGTCCGAAGTCAATCGTCAGGTTATCCGTCTGCAGACAGAGATGGCATAATCTGAAAAGTGGTATGGCTACACGGTAAAAAGGCGGCTCCCAACGGGAGCCGTTGATGTTTCTGGACCTACCCCTTCATTTCCGCATAGCGTTTGCGGTACTCGCCCGGCGGAATGCCGTTATGCTTGCGGAAAATGCGCGTGAAATAGACCGGGTCTCCATAACCTACCGACAGGGCGATTTTGTTAAGCGGCAGCGACGTGGTTTGGATCAGCCACTTTGCGCGGTTAATGCGCTGCGCCTCGCGCCAGGCGTAAACCGTTTGCCCCAGTTCATTTTTGAACAGATGCGCCAGCCGGGAGGGGGAGATAAAAACCATCGCCGCCAGGTTCTCAATCTTAATCTCCTGGGCAATATGTTCGTTAAGATAGTCGCATACGGCGTTAATCCGCGGATCGTGGGCGTGGCGGTTGCTGATCGGCTGTCGCTGAAAGCAGCTCAGGATCAGGCGCTCCAGCGCGTTCATCGCCAGCGCCTCCGACAGCGGGGCGGAAGCGGAGTGATGGCGGATGACCTCATAGAACAGATCGCGCAGGCTTTGCAGCTGCTCAGGATCGTTGACCGTGGTTTTGCCGATACCGTGCGCTGTTTGATCCCACTTTAGCCAGTCTATCCAGTAGGGGCGAGGGATAAAGTAGATCCATAAGTGATCCCAATAGTCGCTGTGTTCGTCCCGTCCATAATGGTGGGGAACGCCGGGGGGAAAGAGCAGCAGGTCGTTTTCACGAAACAGAAGAGAGCCGTCGCCCGCTTTCGCGCGCGCCTGGCCGCGCAGGGTCAGATTGATGATGTAACCTTTCATTCCCTGCGGGCGGTTAATGTAGTAGTCCAGCTTTGAGCCACGGGTGATGGGAGTAAAGCCGGCGACGACCCAGGCGTTGAAGGTAAAGGTCTTCATCAATGGCGAGAAGTTCAGTAGCTCATTGATATCCAGTTCCATCGTTTCCCCCGCCCGAGTGCCGCCGCTCGCTTAACTTTCGATGATACTAAATTCCCATGCCCTGAGACGCAACGGCTGGCCGCAGTGAACTTTTTCCCCGCTCAGCAGCGCGTTACCCGATGTCTCGCTGATAAACGCCAGCGGATCGCCGGAGTAGTTAAACAGGAAGTAGATGCTATTGCCGTCGCGGTTGCGCATCTTTTTGACCACCAGCGGATAGCGGTAGGCCGAGGTACGTGAACGCAGATCCAGACCCGCCGTCAGCCGGTCGAACAGCTGGCTAATCAGCGTTTTTTGCGGCAGGAAGCCAACGTAAATCGCCCGGCCCTGGCCGTAATCCGCCTCGGTGGCGGCGGCAAAATCGCTCCATGCCGGATGCTGATAGCGCAGTAGCGTACGGGTACCGGCGTCCGGCGTCAGCAGCTCCATCCACAGCTCGGCCTGGTTATCTTTACTGCAATCAATGTCCGCGCTGCACGCGCTTACCGTCGTCTCTTCCGGCAGGGTGAACTGGCTGTAGCTCACGCCGCAGCTTTCGCGCAAAACTCCCGGCTGCGCGCCGCTGCGCACCTTCACGTTTTCATCGCTAAAGCCCGATTTAAAGCCGATCAGCGCTCTGCCGCCCTGTTCAATATAGCGGTTAATGCGCGTAAGCAGGCCATCATCCGCGGCGTAGAGTCCGGGTACGATCAGCACGCGGTAGTGCGCGGTTTCCTCGTTAACGTCGTGAATAATATCGAGGCTGATATTGTGGTCGTACAGCGCATCGTGGAAGCGGCGGAAAATATCGTTATAAATATTGCCCTGCGCGTCGCCGGGGCGGAACTGGTTGAGGGCGTCCATCGCCTCATTGCTGATCAGCAGCGCGACGTCGTTTTCCGCCTTCAGCTCCGCCAGCTGCGGCGACAGGCGGGCGAAGTCAGCCCCGATAGTGGTGGCCTCCTGCCAGGTCGCGTTGCGCGAAAAGTCATGGCTTAACAGCCCTTTCCAGTAAGTTTCGAACGCATTATGAATCGAATGCCAGTGCCAGTAGGAGACCATCGCCGCTCCCGAGGCCACGTGGCTAAAGGCCTGCAGGCGCAGCTGGCCAGGATAAGGGGTCCACTGGGCAAAGCCTTGCGCCTGGGTTTCCAGCACGAAGTAGTTTTTGCCCTGCTTGAGCGAGCGCGTAATGGCGCCGCCAAACGCGATTTCCCGCCCGGTCAGGTGCTTCTGGCTCGGGTGATAGATATCGACACCGGCAATATCCAGCGCCTGCGCCGCCGCAAAATGGTCGACTCGCGGCTGCACGCCGTAGGAGTAGCCGCGCCATTCAAAATCGAAGTTGTGGGTGACGAACTGATGCGGCTGGGCATATTCGCGCACGATCTCCGCCTGCCAGGCGAGATACTCCGTCACCTGCTGGCGCTGGTAGCGAGAGAACGCGCAGGCGAGGCTGGCGTTAATGGTATTCTCGACCGGCGGAAAATCCTGCCAGCTATCAATACGGTTGCTCCAGTAGTCCAGACCAAAATCGTTATTCAACCGGTCGAGATCGGGGTATTTTTCTCGCAGGCTGCGCACAAACCCCTCCTGCATATAGCGGCCGATATTATCGTAATGCTTGGTTTCATTATCCAGCTGCCAGCCAATAATTGCCGGATGTCGCTGCACGTGCGCCATTAGCGTACGAATAATCTTTTCGGCATAGCGGCGAAAGGTCGGGTTGACGATATCCATAATCTGGCGCGGGCCATATTTTTGCTGGCCATCGACGGTGGTGACCAGTATGTCCGGATGTTTAGCCGCCAGCCAGGCCGGGACGGCGTAGGTCGGCGTGCCGATAATCACCGCGATCCCCGCCTCATGCATGGCATCCAGCACCCGGTCGATATGATAGAAGTTATATTCGCCCTCCCGGGGCTCGAGCGTACTCCAGGTCGATTCGGCAATGCGCACCACGTTAATGCCCGTTTCCTGCATTAAGGCGATATCTTTTGCCAGCCGATCTTCCGGCATATATTCATCGTAATAGGCCACGCCATAAAATAAATCAGACATACAGGTTACCTCCTTAAATTAATGCGCGGGCGCCGGCTGCGGGGCAAAAGCGCGCGCTTTATCCAGCGTAATAAATGAAATCAGCGTAAAGCACAGGGCGATACCGCCGAGCACGATATAGCTGCTGGTAAATCCCATGCTCTGGTACATATGACCGATGCCGGTAGAAAGGAAAATAGAGCTAAAGCTTTTCGAAAACTGGAAGCCGATTAAATAAACCGTGGCTGATAGCAGCGGGTTGAAGTTGGCGGTGATATATTTCAGCGCGGCGACGAGTAATACTGAACTTTCAAAACCGTGCAGCAGTTTAATCAGGCTAATGGACACAGGACCCATAGCCCAGGCCGAGCCGATAATGCGCAGACTCATAATCATTCCGCAGTACAGCAGCGCATTTTTCGGGCCGATTTTATTCACGAACCATGGGGCGAAGAACATCACCACCGCATCAAGGAAAATCTGACCGGTGGTTAAATAGCCGAATACTTCCGCGCCGCGCGCTTTGCTCTCAAAGAAGTGGCTGTAATAGATGGCGAACTGCTGGTCGTAGGTTTCATATACTGCGCCGACGCCGATCGTGTAGATCGCGAAGAACCAGAATTTCTTCATTTTCAGCAGCGAGGCGGCGTCGCTCAGGGTAACCGGCGAGGCTTTACGACTCTGCATCGCGTCTTGTTTATGCGCGCTGATCTGCATTTTCCAGACAATGACCAGCAGGCATACGCCGGCGCAGCTGGCCAGCCAGAAAATCATGTTCTGATCGATGCCGTAGAGCTTGCCTGCCGCGAAGGTGCCAATAGCCGCGCCAATGCCGCCAAACATTCTGGCGCGACCAAACTCAAAGCCGGAAGCGCGGCTGACTTTATCAATGTAAGCTTCGCAAATACCGCAGCCTGCGCCGTAGGCCATGCCAATATAAATACCGCCGGCCAGCGCCCCGAGAAAAACGTTAACTTTTAATAATGGCGCAAAGACGTAGATCCAGTAAGGGGCGAAAAGGGTAATAATGATGGCCAGCATCCACATCAGGTTTTTACGATAGACGAGCCTGTCGGAGATGAACCCGAATAATGGTTGAACGCAAACGGCAATAACCGCAGTAAAGGAATAAACCAGACCGACATCGGTGTAATTAATACCGATGGTTTCCGTTAACCACAATGATAAATAAGGATAGCAGCATCCCCAGCCAATAAAGAAGAACAGGAAGAACAGACAGCTTATATAGTAGTTTTTATTTGATTCTATCATGATAACCCTCGCTTCCTTTATTCAGGAATATGATCGTGTAGTCGCGAGCAAAGTTACCTTTTTGCGAAGCGGGGAGTCATGAACGTTTCGCTATGGAGCAGTAAAAATCTGCTATCGCCCGAGGGGCGTGAGCCGCCTCACATTCGGGCAATAAAAAAGGCGGATTTTCATCCGCCTTATCGGTTCGTCAAACGCGTTACGCCGACTCTTTATCACTATTCGCCGCGTCCGGTAGCTTGGGCACCAGCACCGTCGGCTTATTGTCGATACGGGTCACCAGCAGCTGATCGATGCGGTAGTTATCGATATCCACCACTTCGAACTTATAGCCGGAAAATTTCACCGCGTCGGTCCGCTTGGGAATTTTACGCAGCATAAACATCATAAAGCCGCCAATGGTCTCGTAATTGCCGGACTGCGGGAAATCATCGATATCCAGCACCCGCATCACGTCATCAATCGGTGTTCCGCCGTCGATGAGCCAGGAGTTTTCATCGCGCGCGACGATCTGCTCTTCCAGCCCCTGGCCGACGAGGTCGCCCATCAGGGTGGTCATCACGTCGTTCAGGGTGATAATCCCGACCACCAGCGCATACTCGTTCATGATCACGGCGAAGTCTTCACCGGCGGTTTTAAAGCTTTCCAGCGCTTCAGAGAGCGTCAGGGTATCCGGGACAATCAGCGTATTGCGAATCTGCACGCCGCCGGTCAGCACCAGGCTCTGGTTCGCCAGCACGCGGTTCAGCAGATCTTTAGAGTCAACGTAGCCGATGATGTGGTCGATATCTTCGTTACACACCAGGAATTTGGAGTGCGGATGCTCCGCGACCTTATTTTTCAGGCTCTGCTCATCCTCATGAAGATCGAACCAGATGACGTTTTCACGCGAGGTCATGGATGAAGGCACGGTGCGCGATTCTAGCTCGAACACGTTTTCAATCAGCTCATGCTCCTGCTTACGCAGCACCCCGGCCAGCGCGCCGGCTTCCACGACGGCGTAAATATCATCGGAGGTAATGTCGTCTTTACGCACCATCGGAATTTTGAACAGGCGGAAGATGTTGTTGGCCATGCCGTTAAACAACCACACCAGCGGGCGGAAGATAAACAAGCAGAAGCGCATCGGGTTGATGATGCGTAAAGCGACGGCTTCAGGCGCAATCATACCGATGCGTTTCGGAGTCAGGTCAGCAAACAGAATGAACAGGCTGGTGACCAGGGTAAAAGAAATAATAAAGCTCAGCTGCTCGGAGAGCTCCGGCGACAGATAGCGGCTCAGCAGGCCGTAGAAAGCCGGTGAAAACGCAGCATCGCCGACGATACCGCCGAGAATCGCCACCGCGTTGAGGCCGATTTGCACCACGGTAAAGAACATACCGGGGTTTTCCTGCATCTTCAGCACGCGTTGAGCGTTGATGTTGCCATCATCTGCCAGCAGCTTGAGTTTGATTTTACGTGATGCGGCCAGCGAGATTTCCGATATCGAAAAGAACGCACTGACGGCTATCAGACAGAGTATGACTAAAATACTGTTTAACATATCTTATCTGACCGTTGAGATCAGATCCTCGGAAGGGAAGTGGATAACGCTAAGTGGAATTCACAAAAAGCCGGTCCGAAGGCCCTGGACCGGCGATAGCACGGCGTAGTATAGCGTAAGGTACTGTAAAGCCGCCAGAGCGTAAATTATTCAATCCGGCGGCCTGCGGGAACCACGCGGCGGCATCAGGCCTGCGGCGGCAAACAAACGCCGATTCCGCCGATACCGCAGTATCCGTACGGGTTTTTATGCAGATACTGCTGGTGATCGTCTTCGGCATAATAGAACGGCTTCGCCGTCGCTATCTCGGTGGTGATCGTCCGGGTGTCGTTCGCTTCATTCATTGCCGCCTGGAAACGCGCCAGGCTGGCCTGTGCCGCCTCGCTCTGCTCCGGCGTCAGCGGATAAATCGCGGAACGATACTGGGTACCGCGATCGTTACCCTGCTGCATACCCTGCGCCGGGTCGTGGTTTTCCCAGAAGACCTGGAGCAGCTGCTCATAGCTGATAACCTGCGGATCGTAGACCACGCGCACCGCTTCGGCGTGGCCGGTCTCGCCGCTGCACACTTCGCGGTAGGTTGGGTTTGGCGTATAGCCGCCGGTGTAGCCGGCGGCGGTACTGTAGACGCCGGGCAGCTGCCAGAACAGGCGTTCGACGCCCCAGAAGCAGCCCATGGCGAACAGAGCGATTTCCATTCCTGCGGGAACGTTGGTCATCGAGTGACCATTGACGGCGTGGAGCGTAGCCACCGGCATCGGCGTGTTGCGTCCCGGCAGCGCGTCCGCTTGGGCGACAAGATGCGTTTTATCAAATAGACTCACGGTGGGCCTCTCAAAACAGAAAATGTGGTTAAGGTTGTAACCAAGCGCGTCTTTTAACACAATAAACGCGCTTAATACGTCTAGATTTAAACATAAGAATTATTTGGGATAACGTCTATTTTTCAACCCTTGATTGTTAGGGTTTTGTTAAGCCGTGGAGCGGCGCTTTCGTTTCCTTCGGGGGGAAACAAGGATATTCAGGAGAAAACGTGCTACAAATCCGCCAGTTATGTATCACCAGCCTTTTGCTGGTCAGCGGGGTCGCCAGCGCAGCGAGCGTGCGTTTGCAGGTTGAGGGGTTATCCGGGGAACTGGAAAAAAACGTCCGCGCCCAACTATCTACGATCCAGAGCGATGAAGTCACGCCGGACCGGCGCTTTCGCGCGCGCGTTGATGATGCTATCCGCGAAGGCCTGAAAGCGCTCGGCTACTACGAACCGACGATCGATTTTGATTTACGTCCGCCGCCGGCGAGGGGCCGCCAGGTCCTGATCGCCAAAGTCACGCCCGGCGAGCCGGTGCGTATTGGCGGCACCGAAGTGATTTTACGCGGCGGCGCCCGAACCGATCGCGACTATCTGGATTTGTTAAAAACGCGCCCGGCGATCGGCACCGTGCTGAACCACAGCGACTATGATGGCTTCAAAAGCTCCCTGACCCGCGTTGCGCTACGTAAAGGCTATTTTGATAGCGAATTTAATAAAAGCCAGCTCGGCGTCTCTCTCGACCGGCATCAGGCCTTCTGGGATATCGACTACAACAGCGGCGAGCGCTACCGCTTTGGCCCGGTCACTTTTGAAGGCTCGCAAATTCGCGACGAATATCTGCAAAACCTGGTGCCGTTTAAGCAGGGCGACTACTACACCTCCCAGGATCTCGCCGAACTGAACCGCCGCCTGGCGGCAACCGGCTGGTTTAGCTCCGTCGTGGTGGCGCCGCAGTTTGAAAAATCCCGCCAGACCAAAATTCTGCCTTTGCAGGGCGTGGTCTCTCCGCGTAAAGAGAATACCGTTGAAACCGGGGTCGGCTACTCAACCGACGTCGGGCCGCGCGTCAAAGGCACCTGGAGAAAGCCGTGGATGAACTCCTACGGCCACAGCCTGACCTCCAGCCTCAGCCTTTCCGCCCCGGAACAGCAGCTTGATTTCAGCTATAAGGTGCCGTTGTTAAAAAGCCCGCTGGAGCAGTACTACCTGATGCAGGGCGGCTTTAAGCGTACCGATCTTAACGATACCAAAGCCGACTCTACGACCCTCGGGGTATCACGTTTTTGGGAGATGTCGAGCGGCTGGCAGCGCGCGCTGAACCTGCGCTGGAGCCTCGACCACTTTACCCAGGCCAACGTCACTAACACCACCATGCTGATCTACCCCGGCGTGTCGGTGAACCGTACCCGCTCGCGCGGCGGCCTGATGCCGACCTGGGGCGATTCGCAGCGCTATTCGGTGGACTACTCCAACACCATGTGGGGCTCGGACATCAACTTTATCGTGATGCAGGCGCAGGACGTCTGGATCCGCACCCTGTATGACCGCCACCGCTTCGTGGTGCGCGGCAATCTTGGCTGGATTGAGGCCGATAACTTCAGCAAGGTCCCGCCGGATCTGCGTTTCTTCGCCGGTGGCGACCGTAGCATTCGCGGGTATAAATACAAATCTATCTCGCCAAAAGATGATGACGGCAAGCTGATGGGGGCCTCGAAACTGGCCACCGGCTCGCTGGAGTATCAGTACAACGTGAGCGGCAAATGGTGGGGCGCGGTGTTTGTCGATAGCGGCGAAGCGGTGAGCGATATCCGCGAGAGCAACTTTAAAACCGGCGCCGGCCTCGGCGTGCGCTGGCAGTCTCCGGTCGGACCAATCAAGCTGGATATCGCCAGACCGATCGGCGACAAAGAAGAGCACGGTTTACAGTTTTATATCGGTCTGGGGCCTGAATTATGAGTTTATGGAAGAAGATAAGCCTCGGCGTACTGATTTTTCTTGTGCTGCTGCTGGGGACGGTAGGATTCCTGGTGGGGACCACCACTGGCCTGCATCTGGTGATCAAAGCCGCCGACCGCTGGGTTCCGGGGCTGGAGATCGGCAAAGCGACCGGCGGCTGGCGCGATTTGACGCTGGAGAACGTGCGCTTTGAGCAGCCGGGCGTGGCGGTCACCGCTGGCCAGTTCCACCTCGGCCTCAAGCTGCGCTGCCTGTGGGACAGCAGCCTGTGCGTCAACGATCTTTCTCTGCGCGATATCTATGTGGCGATCGATACCAGCAAGATGCCGCCGGCGGCGCCGGTTGAAGAAGAAGATAGCGGCCCGCTGAATCTCTCCACGCCTTATCCCATCACCCTGAGCCGGGTGGCGCTGCATAACGTCAACGTAAAAATTGACGATACCGCCGTCTCGCTGCGCGACTTTACCAGCGGTCTGAACTGGCAGGAGAAAAACCTGACCCTGACGCCGACCTCCCTGCAGGGGTTGCTCATCGCGCTGCCGAAGGTGGCGAAGGTGGCCCAGGAGCAGGTGGTCGAGCCGAAAATTGACAATCCGCAGCCGGAAGAAAAGCCGCTCGGCGAGACGATGAAAGATCTGTTCTCGAAGCCGGTGCTGCCGGAAATGACCGACGTCCATCTGCCGTTGAATCTCAATATTCAGGCCTTCCGCGGCGAGCAGCTGCGTCTCACCGGCGATACCGATATCACCATCTATAATCTGCTGCTCAAAGTCAGCAGCATTGATGGGCAGATGAAGCTGGACGCACTGGACGTGGACTCCGACCAGGGCAAAGTCACGGCTTCCGGCAACGCCCAGCTGCAGGATAACTGGCCGGTCGATATTACCCTCAACAGTACGCTGAATATTGATCCCCTGAAGGGCGAGAAAGTGCAGCTGAAAGTGGGCGGTGAAGTCCGTAAGAAGCTTACGCTCGGCGTGGATTTAAACGGTCCCGTGGCGATGACCCTACGCGCCGAAACGCAGCTGGCGGAGGCGGGGCTGCCGCTGGATATGGAGATTAAAAGCAAGCAGCTTTACTGGCCGTTCACCGGCGAGAAAGCGTATCAGGCTGACGATCTCCTGCTGAAATTTAACGGCAAGATGACCGACTACACCCTGACTTTCAGCACCGCGGTCAAAGGGCAGTCGCTGCCGCCGGCGAAGATTAACCTCGACGCCAAGGGCAACGAGCAGCAGGTCAATCTTGATAAGCTGACCGTCGCCGCTCTCGAAGGGAAAACCGAACTGAAGGCGCTGCTCGACTGGCAGCAGGCGATCAGCTGGCGCGGCGAACTGACGCTTAACGGTATCAACACCGCTAAAGAGGTGCCGGACTGGCCGTCGAAGCTCAACGGCCTGATTAAGACCCAGGGCAGCCTGTACGGCGGCAGCTGGCAGATGTCGGTACCGGAGCTGAAAATCACCGGTAACGTGAAGCAAAATAAAGTCGATGTGAGCGGGTCGCTGCAGGGCAACAGCTATATGCAGTGGAAAATCCCCGGTCTGCATCTGGCGTTAGGCCCCAACAGCGCTGACGTGAAAGGCGAGCTGGGGGTCAAAGATCTTAACCTTGACGCCACCATTGACGCGCCGCATCTCGACAACGCCCTGCCGGGCCTGGGCGGGACGGCGAAGGGGCTGGTGAAAGTTCGCGGCACCGTCGACGCGCCGCAGCTGCTGGCGGACATCACCGCCCGGGCGCTGCGCTGGCAGGAGCTGTCGGTGGCCCAGGTGAACGTGAAGGGTGATGTGAAGTCAACCGACCAGATTGGCGGTAGCCTCGACGTGCGCGTGGACCGTATCAGCCAGCCGGGCGTCAATATCAGCCTGGTGCAGCTCAATGCGAAGGGCAACGAGAAGCAGCACGACCTGCAGCTGCGGGTGCAGGGCGATCCGGTCTCCGGGCAGCTGTCGCTGGCGGGGAGCTTTGACCGCAAAGCGGAGCGCTGGAGAGGCACGCTGAGCAATACCCGTTTCCAGACCCCGGTGGGGCCGGTGGCGCTGACGCGCAATATCGCGCTGGATTACCGTAACCTCGAACAGAAAATCAGCATCGGGCCGCACTGCTGGACTAACCCGAACGCCGAGCTGTGCGTACCGCAGACCATCGACGCCGGGGCAAGCGGGCGCGCGGTGGTGAACCTCAACCGTTTCGACCTCGCGATGCTGAAGCCGTTTATGCCGGAAGCGACCCAGGCCAGCGGCGTGTTTAGCGGCAATGCCGATGTGAGTTGGGACACCACCAAAGAGGGGCTGCCGCAGGGCAAAGTGACGCTGAACGGGCGTAACGTGAAGGTCACTCAGACGGTCAACGACGCGCCGCTGCCGGTGGCTTTCGATACTCTCAACCTCACCGCCGATCTGCATAATAATCGCGCCCAACTGGGCTGGCTGATTCGCCTGACCAACAATGGTCAGCTGGACGGGCAGGTGCAGGTCACCGATCCGCAGGGCCGACGCAATCTGGGCGGCAACGTCAATATCAACAACTTCTCGCTGGCGATGATTAACCCTATCTTCTCGCGCGGCGAAAAGGCGGAAGGGAGACTGAATGCGCGCCTGACGCTTGGCGGCAACCTTCAGAGTCCGCAGCTGTTCGGTCAGATGCAGCTGAATGGCGTTGATATTGACGGTAACTTTATGCCGTTCGATATGCAGCCGAGCCAGCTGGCGATGAATTTCACCGGTACCCGCTCGACCCTACAGGGAACGGTGAATACCAGCCAGGGCCACATCGCGCTTAGCGGCAACGCCGACTGGACGCAGATTGACAACTGGCGCGCGCAGATTGCGGCGAAGGGCAGCCGGGTACGGATAACCGTGCCGCCGATGGTGCGCCTGGATGTCTCGCCGGACGTGGTGTTTACCGCCACGCCAAGCCTGTTTAACCTGGATGGCAGCGTTGATGTGCCCTGGGCGCGTATCGTGGTCAACGAAGTGCCGGAAAGCGCCGTTGGGGTCTCATCTGACGAAGTGATGCTGGATAAAAATCTGCAGCCGATTAAGCAGCAGAGCGCCGGTATCCCTATCAACAGCAACCTGACGATTCACGTAGGCAACAACGTTCGTCTCGATGCCTTCGGTCTGAAAGCGCGTCTGACCGGCGATTTGAAAGTGGCGCAGGATAAACAGGGGCTGGGACTGAACGGGCAGATCAACATCCCGGAAGGCCGCTTCCATGCCTACGGCCAGGATCTGATCGTGCGTAAAGGCGAGCTGCTGTTCTCCGGTCCGCCGGATCAGCCGCTGCTGAATATCGAAGCCATTCGTAACCCGGACGCCACCGAGGACGACGTTATCGCCGGCGTTCGCGTGACCGGCTCGGCCGATCAGCCGAAAGCGGAGATTTTCTCCGATCCGGCGATGTCGCAGCAGGAAG
>OFCJ01000318.1_pt1 | contig 37228 bp, 33 predicted proteins | sample 1520791 | NCBI WGS metagenome assembly OFCJ01 (sample SAMEA2699027, study PRJEB24076) | metagenome | biome: Human gut stool | place: Spain | collected 2012-01-21 | reverse complement strand
AACCCGCGACCCTAACCTTGGCAAGGTTATGCTCTACCAACTGAGCTACTTCCGCATTGTTGCATTGTTTTCGTTTGCGAGTGCAAAGGTAGATGAAATTTTTGTTTCTGCAAATATTTGGAATAAAAAAATGCAGGGCAACGCATTTTTTTAGTTTCTCACAACCCATTCCTGTCTGTCGGACGATACTGGAGTCATGTAATATTTTCTTAATGGAAATTGCGATACGCCCTTTGTCGGTGCTCCGGTCCCATAGCCGATATCATATTCAGTTCCGCATTCCGGGCAAATTGCTTTTCCTGCATTGTCGGCTTCTATGATGATATTCTTTTTGGCTTCGTGGGGACAGCACAGATCAAATGCATAGTAGGTCGCATTTCCGTAATTGTCGATTCCGCATACAACCAAAACACCGGAAAAGCCCGTCTTTTCTCCGGCAGTACGGGCTTTAGTGATGGATTTGTGATTGTATATGCCTACTAGATCTTTGTCGCCGAAGCGCAGGTCTAGTTCCAAATATACCGGTGCATAGGGTATATCCGATTCTTCGAATTTGGAACACGAACAAACTAATGATATAAGTAAGCAAAATAAAAACCGTTTCATCGTTTATTAGGATAACAGCTGTTGCTCAGCCTCGTTTACTCTATTAAACGCGAAACCGTCCATGATATTTTGCATCAAGGCGGAAATCTGGTCATTGCATAAATTTCCGATACTTCCTTCGTGCGTATGGTGAACTTTCTTGACAGGGACGAATTTACCAGCTTCGATGTTCAATCCTATCTGCTTGTAAGCGTCACGGAAAGGCATACCTTCCAAAACGAGGCGGTTTACCTCTTCCACACTAAAGAGGAGTGCATATTTGTCATCGTCTAAGATCTGCTCGTTCACCTTTACTTCCCGCATCATGTGCGTAACCATGCGAAGGCAATCCTTCAACTCGTCGAAAGAGGGAAGGAATACTTCCTTTATGATCTGCAGGTCGCGGAAATAGCCTGATGGAAGGTTGTTGCTGATCAGTGTGATCTGCTGGGGCAATCCTTGCAGCTTGTTGCATTTGGCACGCGTCAGCTCGAATACGTCCGGATTCTTTTTATGCGGCATGATACTGGATCCTGTTGTGAACTGGTCCGGCAACTTGATGAAACCGAAGTTCTGGCTGTTGAACATACAAGCATCGAAAGCTAGTTTGGAAAGGGTTGCCGCAATGCCGGCCATGGCAAAAGCTACGGTACGTTCCATTTTGCCACGTCCCATCTGGGCGTAAACGACATTATAATCGAGCGAGTCGAAGCCGAGCAGATCTGTTGTCATCTGGCGTCTCAGCGGGAAAGAAGAGCCATATCCGGCCGCAGAGCCCAACGGGTTGCGGTTGCAAACTTTATAAGCAGCCTGCATCATCTGCAAATCATCGGTCAGGCTTTCGGCATAGGCGCCGAACCAAAGTCCGAATGATGACGGCATGGCAATCTGTAAATGTGTATATCCGGGAAGCAGCACGTCCTTATAACGGTTACTCTGCGAGATCAACACCTCGAACAGGTCGGATACCAACTCTACGATTTCCTGAATCTGTGCGCGGGTGAACAGCTTCAGATCCAGCAGCACTTGGTCGTTACGTGAACGTCCGCTGTGTATCTTTTTCCCTGTGTCACCCAGGCTGCGTGTCAGCATCAATTCCACCTGCGAGTGGACGTCTTCCACGCCCTCTTCAATTACAAACCGGCCACAGTCGGCAACGGCATAGATATTTTTCAGTTCGGCAAGCAAGATCGTCAGTTCCTCTTTGGTAAGCAGCCCGATGCTTTCCAGCATGGTGATGTGAGCCATCGAGCCGAGCACGTCGTACTTGGCGAGATAGAGATCCATCTCACGGTCTTTGCCTACCGTAAAGGTATCCACTTCCTGGTCTACCTGAACATTCTTTTCCCAAAGTTTCTGAGCCATCAAAAAAACATTTAATAAGGCAGGGATGCCAACATGGTCGATATTTTATCGATCGCATCCTGCAATGGTTTTGATACCATTGGTTTGATAAACGGATTCAGTTCGGCGCGGACGGTTATTTTCATCCGTGTGTCGTTCTCTTCTACCTGTTTTAGCTGAATCCAAAGGAACAGAGGAACAGGCGAGTTCGTGGTCGTGAATTTGATCGTCTTGTTCGGTTCACGTTCCACGATCTGGAAGGTTATCTTGCCTACCGGTGCGACGGAAAAACTGCAAGAGTCTTTATCGAACTCGAAATCTTGAATCTTATCTTGAGGTATGCGGTCCTGCACCTTTCCTAAGTTGGATAGGTCGGACAGCATATTAAAAATACGATCCTCGTTAAAGGGGATCGTTTTCACTTCGCTAACAAATTCAGTCATTTTCACTTACTTTGTTTCGGGATTCCAGTTTGCCGGATCTTTGCGCCATTCCTGAAGGACTGCGATTTCGGATTCGTCAATGTAATCTGTACGCAATGCTTCTTCCAGCACGGCATCATAGTTACTTAGAGTCGTCAATGTAACTTTTGCCTCTTTGAAAGCCTCTACTGCAACAGGGAAACCATACGTGAAAATGGCAACCATACCGGCAACGTCACAACCGAAATTACGGACAGCCTGTACGGCTTTCAAACTACTACCACCTGTAGAAACCAAATCTTCTACAATCACTACTTTTGAACCCGGTTTCAGTTCGCCTTCAATCAGGTTTTCCAATCCATGATCTTTAGGAGTTGAACGGATGTACACGAACGGCAGACCCAGTAGGTCGGCAACTAATGCACCCTGGGCGATTGCTCCGGTTGCAACACCAGCAATAGCATCGGCATTTTCATACTTTTCGCTGATTGTGCGAGCCAGCTCCAGTTTAATGAAACTTCTGATTTCCGGATAGGAAAGTGTCTTTCTGTTGTCGTTGTAGATTGGTGATTTCCAACCGGATGCCCATGTGAAAGGATTGGCCGGCTGCAATTTGACCGCCTTAATCTTTAATAATCTCTCTGCTACTAATCTTTCCAGTGTTTTCATACAACCTAATAAAAATGTTTATATCAGTCTGCAAAGGTAGACAAAGGGAATGAGATAACCTTGTAGTTCTTCAAAAAAATAAGCTATACATATTGTATAGCAGGTTTAAGGAGAGTTTATGCCACAGCTATGCCTAAAATACTGATCCGGATGCCGGATATGGCTTTCATGGCTTCTGCACAGGCGTTCATGGTGGAACCGGTCGTAATAACATCGTCCACCAGTAGAATGTGTTTGTTTTTCAACGTGTCGGTGTTCTCTACACGGAAGATGTCCTCTACATTTTCCGATCGTTCGAATATCTGCTTGCGGGTTTGACTTTCGGTCTTTTTTATGCGGGACAAGGATGAGGTGTCGACCGCGATTCCAGTGGCGGAACGGATGCCGTATGCGATCCATTCCGACTGGTTATAACCTCTTTGCCTCATTCTTTTCGGGTGGAGCGGGACCGGCAAAAGGAGATCGACGGTGTCGAACAGCCCTGTCTCCCGGTAGGTGGTAGCAGCCATGTGTCCCAGTTCGTATCCGAGTTTTTTGTTTCCATGATATTTTAAGGAATGGATCAGCTTTTGCCCGCTTCCCCCTTTCGTGAAGTGGAGCAGAGCGGTGGCGGCGACGAAAGATGTTTTTCCCTGTAAAAGCAGACAGACCGGATTCGTCTCCATATCCGTAAAATGCGTGTAGGGCAAATGATTCGAACAATGCAGGCAAATATGCTCTTCCCCTTCCATCAAAGACCTCTGGCAAAGCAGGCAGAGGCGGGGATAGAAAAGGTTGAGGAGGTCATTCAAAATCATCCTCGTAGTCATTCCCGTTGAACAGTTGTTTCAGGCAGCGGCTTGTTTCCCTTGTTTCGAAACCGCGTCCGGCGGCGAAGCGGAGCAGTTTGGCGTAAACTTCCCGATCGTCCTTCCCACGGGTTACTTTCTTTTTGCTTTTCAGGAGAGAAAGAAGGATGGAGCGATATTCTTGTTCGTCGATACCTTCCAGTGCTTCCGAGCGGATACTGGACGGAATGCCTTTCCGCTGCATCTCGTAGTTGATCTTGACACGTCCCCATTTGTTGAAGCGTAATTTGTCGTTTACGAAATAGCGTGCAAAGCGGCTTTCGTCGATGAAACGTTCTTGTAGCAGGCGGGAAACGATCCGGTCGCTTTCTTCCCCGGCCAATCCCGCCGCTTTGATTTTCTTTTCGACATCCTGGATGCAGCGTTCGCTGGCAGAACAGTAGGCGGCTGCCCGGTGAAGCATTTCAGATTCACTGATTTGTTTCATTTGCGTGCTTTTATGATCCGGTCCCTGCCGGACAGGTCTTGGATCAATTCGATATTCTTGTAGCCTTCTTCCTCCAGCATCTCAACAACCATATTGCCGCATGCCGCATTGATTTCGAAGTAGAGACGGCCGTTTCTTCTCAGTTTTTTCTTTCCGAAATGGGCAATATGCCAATAATAGAGCAGCGGGTCGTTGTCCGGGACGAAAAGAGCCAGGTGTGGTTCGTAGTCCAGCACGTTCCGCTCCATGTCTTTTTTTTCTTCCTCCTTGATGTAGGGCGGATTGCTGACGATAACGTCCAGAATAAACGGAATGTCCATTTCCGCTTTCTCCGGGTCTAGGATATCTGTCTGGATGAAAGTGACCGTTGTGTTGTTGCGTTTGGCATTCCGGCGGGCGGTCGCGAGCGCTTCCGCCGAAATGTCCGTCGCAATCACGCTTGCTTTTTTCAGATGCTTCCGGAGTGTGACGGCTATGCAGCCGCTTCCCGTTCCGATATCCAATATCTTGATCTTTTGGTCTGCATTGTCGAGGATGACCTGCTCGACCAGTTCTTCTGTTTCCGGACGCGGTATCAGGACGGACGGGTCTACTTCGAACTGAAGGCTGTAGAAATCGGCCGTTCCTAATATGTATTGGATAGGCTCCATCTGCTTCAAACGTTCGACTATGTCATGAATTCGGCTTTTTTCGCTTTCTGGCAGTTCTTTGTCTTTACAAAATAAAAAATGATGCGGCTGAATATTACAAACCCGCTCCATAATTAAACGAACTAGGCTGCTGACCTCGGAGGATGGGTATAGATCCCTCAATGATTCCTTAATGTATGCGATGGTTTCAGTCATATTTTGTTTTTGGGCAAAAGTAAGCATAAGATAAATTGCAACCAAACAAAGAAAGAATTTTCCGATATCGAAACAAAGGTTTCCAAACAGTGAAACAAAAATTTTTCTACGGTGAAAATATATTTTCCCGCTGGTTTTTCATAATCTTTGTACCTTTGTCCCGAGAACATCGCAAGGTATGTTTTGGGTTGCCCGAAACGATTCGAGTAACTCTAAACGCCTTGTCCTTGCAGGGAGCAGGATTATCCTCCAAAGTCGGATAATTCCAAAATCAACGATACCTTGTGGTGAATATAGGGTTACACATAATAAACTCTCTCTCTTCTCTTATACTGTTTATTCAAATGCGCAAGGAAAAACTGATAAAAATTGCTACCTTTGCACTCATTATCGGACTGCTAATGACCTGAGAAAGCAATTAAAACAACATATGAAACTCCTTCGTTGTCTTATAGGCTTTGGTCAGCCTCGCAGGGATAGCGAAGGAGTTTTCGCTTTAATATAAACCATGGCTGTACAAAGTGAAGCCGCACTTGAAAATGCTCTGATTCATGCTCTTGAACAAATGAGCTATGAATACGTGAAGATTGAAGAAGAAAGCAATCTTCGCGATAATTTCAAATGCCAGCTCGAAAAACATAATCGCAAACAACTTGCGGAAATAGGGCGTGAACATTTCACCGAATCGGAGTTTGAAAAGATTTTGCTTCATTTGGAGGGCGGCTCACGCTTTGAAAAATCCAAGAAACTGCGCGACCTCTATCCACTCGAAACCGAAAATGGGGAACGTGTGTGGGTGGAATTTCTCAATAAGAAACAATGGTGTCAGAATGAGTTTCAGGTATCAAACCAAATCACCATTGAGGGCAGGAAGAAATGCCGCTATGATGTGACGATATTGGTAAATGGTTTGCCGTTGGTGCAAATCGAATTAAAAAAGCGAGGGGTGGAACTGCGCCAAGCCTACGACCAAGTGCAACGCTACCATAAGACATCGTTTCATGGCTTGTTCGACTATATACAGGTTTTTGTTATTTCCAACGGTGTAAACACCCGCTATTTCGCCAACAACCCTAATCAAGGCTACAAGTTTACTTTCAATTGGACGGATAAGGATAACAACCCCTTCAACGACCTCAGTCTGTTTGCAGCAATGTTCTTCGATAAATGTACCCTTGGTAAGATGATTAGCAAATACATCGTGCTTCATGAGGGTGACAAATGTCTGATGGTGTTGCGCCCCTATCAGTTCTATGCCGTGGAGGAGATTTTGGATAAGGTGCAGAACTCTACCGACAATGGCTTCATTTGGCACACTACGGGAGCTGGCAAGACTCTTACTTCTTTTAAGGCGGCACAACTCGTTTCGGAGTTGGATGGCGTGGATAAGGTGATGTTTGTGGTGGACCGTCACGACCTTGACACGCAGACGCAATCGGAATATGAAGCGTTCGAACCCGGTGCAGTGGATAGCACGGACAACACCGATGAACTGACGAAGAAACTTTCAAGCGATTCGAAAATCATTATCACTACCATTCAGAAACTCAATGCAGCCGTTACGAAGCAATGGTACAGCAAGCGTTTGGATGAAGTGAGGAAGTCGCGCATCATCATGATTTTCGATGAGTGTCATCGTAGCCATTTCGGTGAGAGCCACAAAAATATTGTCAACTTCTTTACCAATACGCAAATATTCGGCTTCACGGGGACACCTATATTCAAGGAGAACTCTAAGAACGATCGTACTACCGAAGAAATCTTCGACAAGTGTCTGCACAAGTATCTGATTAAAGATGCCATTGCTGATGAGAATGTACTTGGCTTTTTGGTGGAATACTACCACGGCAACGAGGAGGTATCACCGGGACAGGAAAGCCGTATGCACGAGATTGCCAAATTCATTCTCAACAATTTCAGCAAATCCACCTTTGACGGTGAGTTTGACGCGCTATTTGCCGTGCAGAATGTGCCGATGCTCATTCGTTACTATAAGATTTTCAAGGCACTGAATCCTAAAATCTCAATCGGTGCAATCTTCACCTATTCATCGAACCCTAACGAGGACGATGAACTGACGGGCATGAACAGCGGTTTTGTCAGCGAATCCGTGCCGGAGGCTGACGATATGCAGGAAATCATCAACGACTACAACCAAATGTTCGGTACGAATTTCTCCATCGAGAATTTCCGTGCTTACTACGATGATGTCAATCTGCGGTTGAAAAAGAAGAAAACCGACATGAAACCGCTCGACCTTTGTTTGGTCGTGGGTATGTTCCTCACGGGCTTCGATTCCAAGAAGCTGAACACGTTGTATGTGGATAAGAATTTGGAATACCACGGATTGTTGCAAGCGTTCTCACGTACCAACCGTGTATTCAACGAGCGCAAACGTTTTGGTAAGATTGTCTGTTTCCGCGACCTCAAGAGCAATGTGGACGAATCCATAAAACTGTTCAGCAACGGGGGTACGGGCACTATCATCCGCGAGGCTTTCGAGGTGGTGAAAAAGGAATATGCCGACATCGCCAAAGATTTCCTTGCCAAATATCCCGACACTGCGGCTGTCGATGCGTTGAAGACCGAACCCGAAAAGCGCGACTTCATTCTCGCTTTCCGTGAGTTGATAAAGAAACATGCGGAGATACAAATCTACGAGGACTATTCGGAGGATGACCCCGAATTGGGCATATCCGAACAACAGTACAACGACTTCCGAAGTAAGTACCTCGACATTCACGACACGTTCCTTGATAGTACTACCGTAACCGTAGGCGGCACTTCCACTGAGGATAATTCCACCGAAGACGAAATAGGACTTGAAGACATCGACTTCTGTCTTGAACTGTTGCACAGCGACATTATCAATGTGGCTTATATCCTCGAGCTGATTGCAGAACTCAATCCGTTCAGTGAAAACTATGAGGAACAACGCCGCCATATCATCGACACAATGATTAAAGATGCCGAGCTGCGCAGCAAGTCTCAACTGATTGACGGCTTTATCCGCCAGAATGTAGATGAAGACAAGGAGGGCTTCGTGGAGCGCAAGAAGAAAGCGGATGGTTCTGTTGACCTCGAAGAACGGCTCAACCAATATATCCGTCAGGAAAAAGGCAAAGCCATTGACCGCCTTGCGGAAGATGAGCAGTTGCCTACCGAACTGCTGAACCGTTTCCTCTCGGAGTATGACTTCTCACAAAAAGTGCAACCCGAAATCATTCAAACGGCAGTCAAGGAGAAGCACCTCGGCTTGCTAAAGACGCGCAGAACCGTGAACCGTATTCTCGACCGTCTGCGCAATATTATCAGAACATTTTCTTGGGACTAAAAGATGGCGTATGAAAACAAATGACCCCGGCTATGTTTATATACTGACCAATCCCAGTTTTCGAGAGGATTGGGTGAAAATAGGTAAAAGTACTCGCCCCGTTGACATTCGTTCAAAGGAGTTGGACAATACCGCTGTGCCGTTGCCTTTTGAAATCTTTGCCACGATGAAGACTTCTAAATTCAATGAGGTTGAAAGACTTGTGCATAAGACAATAGACCGATTGACAGACTTGCGTATTCGGCAAAATAGGGAATTCTTTAATGTTGACCCCAAAGTGGCTCTTGATATTTTCAGAGACATCGCTTTGACAATTGACGATGCGGTCATAACTGAATATGAGGACAATAAACCTATTATAGCGCACCCCGAAAAGAAAGAAAAGAAATCAGAATTTTCTCGACCGAACAAACGGGAGCGATTCAAATTCAGCATGGTACATATCAAGATAGGTGAATATATTACTTTTATCCCTACCAATCTGAAAGTGAAAGTTGCAAGTGATGATTCCATCGAATATGACGGACGAATTTACAAATTGTCTCCTTTTGTCGGTACGTTTCTTCCGGAAGAAAAGAGAACACCTTCAAATGCCTATCAGGGGAGCAAGTATTTCTCGTACAACGGAAAAATATTAGATGACTTAAGGACAGCCTTTGAAAAAGAAGCTGATAATGAAATAAACATTGTAGAAAACAAAACTGTTTAAGAACATGAGTGAAGAACTCCAACAAAAACTCCGTGCCCAGCTTTGGGAGGTTGCCAACAACCTGCGCGGCAATATGTCAGCCAACGAATTTATGTACTTCTCGTTGGGCTTTATCTTTTATAAGTACCTTTCTGAAAAAATAGAGAACTATGCCGACCGTGCGCTTGAAGATGACGAAATCACTTTCAAACAGTTGTGGCAGTCAGGCGAAGAAGATGCCCTTGAACTTCAAGAGGAAGTCAAGAAGCAGTGTTTGGAAAATATCGGTTATTTTGTAGAGCCGCAATATCTCTTCACCTCTATCATTGACGCAATTAAGCGCAAGGAGAATATTATTCCCTCTCTCGAACGTTCGCTGAAGCGCATTGAGGACAGCACGCTCGGACAAGAGAGTGAGGACGATTTTGGAGGTTTGTTTTCAGACATAGACCTTGCTTCGCCCAAGCTCGGCAAAACTACCGATGACAAGAATACGCTCATATCCAATGTACTGATTGCTTTGAACGGCATTGACTTCGGAGCGGACGAAGCTACGCAGATAGATATTCTCGGCGATGCTTATGAATATATGATTTCTCAGTTTGCCGCTGGAGCGGGCAAGAAAGCCGGAGAATTTTACACACCGCAAGAAGTGAGCCAGATTCTTGCCGAGATAGTGACTATCGGACATACTCGCTTACGCAATGTATATGACCCTACTTGCGGTTCGGGTTCACTGCTTATTCGTGCAGCTCATACGGGACGGGCATACGAGATATTCGGGCAGGAGAAAAACCCCACTACTTACAACTTGTGCCGTATGAATATGTTGCTGCATGGTATCAAGTTCAGTAATTTCCAGATAGAGAATGGCGACACCTTGGAGGCGGACGCTTTCGGTGACACCCAGTTCGATGCCGTGGTTGCCAATCCTCCTTTCTCCGCAGAGTGGAGTGCCGCCGACAAGTTCAACAATGATGACCGTTTCAGCCGTGCCGGTCGCCTTGCTCCGCGCAAGACAGCTGACTATGCCTTTATACTGCACATGCTCTATCATCTTGTGGATGGTGGTACAATGGCTTGCGTTGTACCGCACGGCGTATTGTTCCGTGGTAATGCCGAGGGCGTTATCCGCCGTTTCCTTATCGAGAAGAAGAACTGCATTGACGCAATTATCGGCTTGCCAGCCAATATCTTCTACGGCACTTCCATTCCCACTTGTATTCTCGTGATGAAGAAATGCCGCAAGGAGGACGATAATATTTTGTTTATTGACGCAAGCAAGGAGTTTGAAAAGGTCAAGACCCAAAACAAACTACGCAAGGAGCATATCGACAAGATTGTAGATACTTACCGCAATCGCACCGAGATAGAAAAGTACAGCCACCTCGCCACCTTGCAGGAAGTAGCCGATAACGACTACAATTTGAACATTCCCCGTTATGTGGATACCTTTGAAGAGGAAGAGCCTATCGACATTAAGGCTGTCATGGCTGAAATCAAGGAATTGGAAGCCAAACGTGCTGACCTTGACAAAGAGATTGAAGGCTACCTCCGTGAACTGGGAATTGTAGAATAAAACGAAGAGGGTAAGATTATGGCTAAAAAGTTCGAGATAAGAAACAGCACAGCGGAGTTCTTGATATTTACTGTCGCAGACAAAGAGCAAGGGGTTGAAGTGTTGTATAAAGATGAAAGCATTTGGGCGACACAAAAAGTTATTGCCACTCTTTTTGATGTGGATAGAACGGTTGTCACCAAGCACTTGAAGAATATTTTCGACACTTGTGAATTGGATAAGGAAGTGGTATGTGCAAAAATTGCACATACCACCGAGCATGGGGCTATAGACGGAAAAACGCAGACTAAAGAAGTACAATACTATAATCTTGATGCTATCATCTCTGTGGGCTACCGTGTCAATTCCATTCGTGCCACCCAATTCCGCCAATGGTGTACCTATGTGTTGCGCCAATTTGCCATCCGTGGTTATGTCATAGACAAGAAACGCATGGAAAACGGTTCTTTTATCGGTGAGGATTATTTTGAACACTTGTTGGCTGAAGTCCGTGAGATACGATTGAGTGAACGCCGTTTCTACCAAAAACTCACCGATATTTACGCCACTGCCATTGACTACAATCGCGATGCGCCCACTACACGGCTGTTCTTCAAAAAGGTTCAGAACAAAATGCACTATGCCGTACATGGGCATACGGCTGCCGAACTTATCGTGCAACGTGCAAACTCCGAGAAAGAACACATGGGGCTTACCTCTTGGGAAAATGCTCCTGACGGAAAGATAGTGAAGCCCGATGTGGTTATAGCAAAAAACTATCTGAAAGAAAACGAGTTGGAAAATATGGCGCAATTAGTCAATGCTGTTCTTGATTTAGCAGAACGAATGGCGAAACGTCACATTCCGATGACTATGGAAGATTGGGCAAAACGTATTGACATCATCCTCGAAGCCGGAGGTGATGCGATATTAGCCGATGCAGGAAAGATTACGGCAGAGTTCGCCAAGGAATTTGCCGAATCGGAATTCGAGAAATACCGTATCGTTCAAGACCGTTTGTTTAGCTCCGATTTCGACCGTTTCAATAATGGCGACAACTTGTTGCCTTTTGATATTAACCCCGATAAAGAGTAAGGATAAGACTTAAACGCATATTGAAACTGCTACATATCGTAGCAGTTTTTCTTGCAGCATAACGAAATTTGATTAGAGATTAAAAATAACTATGGCAAATAATAACGACAATAAAGTCCTTAATGTTCCACCTTTGAGATTTCCGGAGTTTACGAAGGAGTGGGAAGAACATGCACTTGCTGAATATTTAGATTTCAAAAATGGTCTTAATCCAGATGTGAAACGCATTGGACGTGGACTCCCTTTTATTTCCGTTATGGATATTCTTGCCGATGGAACTATTAACTATGATAGTATTCGAGGAAAGGTAGAAGCGACTGAAAGAGAAATTGAAAATTTTAGCGTAGAAAAAGGAGACATCCTATTTCAACGTAGTTCGGAAACATTAGAAGATGTTGGTCGTGCTAACGTTTATATGGATAATCGTACAGCTGTGTATGGAGGTTTTGTCATTCGTGGTCGTAAAATTGGTGACTACAATCCGTTATTCTTTAAGTATTTACTATCTACCCCATTAGCACGAAAGCGAACTTGTAGAATGGGGGCTGGTGCACAACATTTCAATATCGGTCAAGGCGGATTATCTAAAATCTCTCTGTGTTATAATTATCGAGATAGCCAACGATGCCATTTGCACCATACACAGGGTATGTACCGTTTTTACAAACATCGCTCTCTTGTAACGTTGAAGAACTACATTCCAAGCATTCCGATAAGCGAATATTGGGTTTATTGTTGCGAGCTACATTCTGTGCAATTCCCTTGATTAAGGATTGTAACTTGTCAATGATTTTGTTTTGAGTAGCGATGCGCTCGTCAATGGCACGCAATAACTTAGCGATTTTTATTTGCTCGTCTTTTGAGGGTATTGTAATCTTGATAGATTTAATCTGCTCAAAATTTAGCCCTTGTCTATTTCCTCCTGCTTGAAAACTATCTATTTGTCTCTGACCATAATTAGACAATAAAAAACTACAGATAAATGAAGGAACAAGATTTTCTTTAGTACGAATAATACAAACATGTTGATTTACATTGCCACCAACTATTTGTTTGTCTACTAATGCGCTACGCCCAATAGATGCTCCTGTAATATTAAGCAATACGTCATTGAATTGTAGTTCTGTGCTCTTTTGGCGTAGATGCGTTTCTTCATCAATGAAAGCAATATCATCCAGCAGAAGATTTCCTAAACCAACGTTTTGGCTACGTACAAAAGGATGTCCTTCTGTCTTATATACAGCTTCCCCACCTCTTGGCGTAACCCCACTACCCACTTTTGTAGTTAGTTCGCCTATAGTACACATTTTCCACTCTCCACTGAACTCCGGGAAACGCAAAGGTGGAACTTAAAGTACTCATTTGGCTATGAGTATATAATTAGAGAGCGTTGTTGCTCCGAATTATATACCATATCATTATGAATCTGAAAACAATTAAAGAGATTGCGGTCGCATGGCTCGAATACAAGCGACCATTTGTGAAAGATTCCACCTTTGCCGCTTATGCACTCACCGTGCAGAACCATATTGTTCCGGCATTTGGAGAATCGTGTGAATTACCCGAAACCGATGTGCAGCAGTTCGTGTTGCAGAAGTTGGCAAACGGTATCAGTGTCAAGACCATAAAGGATATTCTCATAGTCCTTAAAATGGTGATGAAGTACGGGGTGAAGCAGTCGTGGCTTCTCCATGCCGAATGGGATATAAAGTACCCCACATCATCGGCTACGAAACCGTTGGAAGTGCTGTCTATTACCGATCACAAGAAAATCTTGGCGCATATCCGTGCCAACTTCAACTTCCAAAGTTTAGGCATCTACCTTTGCTTAACTACGGGCTTGCGCATCGGTGAAATCTGCGCTTTGCGGTGGAGCGACATTTGCCTTGAGAAAGGTTCTTTGACCGTTCAACGCACCATTGAGCGAATCTATGTTATTACTCCCGATGAGAAGCACACCAAAATAGTTATCAACACACCGAAGACGGCAAACTCGTGCCGTGAAATTCCCCTTAGTCGAGAAGCCTTGTCGCTGATAAAGCCGTTGCTGAAAGTCGTAAATCCTGCTTTCTATGTGGTAACAAACGATGCGAAGCCCACCGAACCGCGCACATATCGTTCGTTCTACAAGCGTTTCATGGCTTCACTCAATATGCCCGACTTGAAATTTCACGGACTGCGCCACTCTTTCGCCACCCGTTGCATAGAATCGGGCTGTGATTACAAGACCGTCAGCGTATTACTCGGTCATGCCAACATATCCACAACGCTTGACCTATATGTTCACCCTAATATGGAGCAAAAGAAACGATGCATCGAGCGAATGGTAAAATCAGTGAAATGAGAGAACGGCTTAATTCTCATATCAATCACGGAAAGTAAAAATAAGAAATCCGCCATCAGTCGTTATTCGTAAAGATAAATTCTGATGACGGCTTTCTTTTCTTGATTCAAACATCCGTTTCACGGCACGGTTCACACTTTTTCAATATTTCCCAACCGCTTTTCCTTGGTGATTTTCGCATAAATTTGAGTCGTGGAAATGTTCTTATGACCAAGGATAGAGCTAACGGTTTCAATCGGTACTCCGTTGGATCGCAATATAGTAGTTGCTGGTCTTTTGTCGGTTGATTTTTATCCATTGGTGGTCATCGAAGTAAGTCACGATATTTTCCTCTTTCAGATTGCGCATATCTGAAAAGCTCAATCCCGTGAAGATGCAGAACAGGAACATATCCCAGTAGAGTTCCTGCTTGGCGTTCTTCAGCTTTCCGTCCATCAGCATTTTTTCGTATGACTTTTTGGACTTCATCCCGGCTTCCACCATCTCAGCCACTTATTGCTTAATATTGTGCCATAAAGAGCCTGATTTCCGTTGGTCACGAATAGGTAACGCGATTCAGGTTTCAATTGACGTTTTCATGGTTTTTCGTGGCGTTTACACGCCAATCAAAAATCCTTTAATTGTCTGTATCTCAAATCATCTTCCTCGTTCTTCTGTATTCCAAGAAAAAGTAGTACCTTTGTTGAATAAAGAACAAAAGAAGATGGTTGTCGAAGAGAAATATATGGCCCGCTGCATCGAGCTTGCACGGGGCGGAGAAGGCAATACGGCTCCGAATCCGATGGTCGGTGCGGTGATTGTGCATAAAGGGAAGATCATAGGGGAAGGGTTTCATCGCAAATGTGGCGAAGCGCATGCCGAAGTGAATGCGGTGGCTTCCGTCCGGGATGAAGCGCTTTTGCGGGATTCTACTATCTATGTAAGTCTCGAACCCTGTTCCCACTACGGAAAGACACCTCCTTGTGCGGAGTTGATTATAAGGAAAGGTATCCCGCGCGTCGTGGTCGGCACTTTGGACCCGTTTCCAGAAGTGTCGGGACGAGGAGTACGCATGTTGCGCGAGGCGGGTATCGAAGTCGTGACGGGTGTGCTGGAAGAAGAGGCCCGTGCCTTGAATCCTGCTTTTATGACTTTCCAGATACGGAAACGTCCTTATGTCTATCTGAAATGGGCCCAGAGCGCAGATGGGTTTATGGATATCCGGAGGGAAGATGCTTCTGTGCCTTCGGTGCTTTTGTCTTCAGCCGAGACTCTCCGAAGGGTTCATCGGCTTCGTTCCGAAGTGGCGGCTATTATGGTCGGGACACGTACGGCGTTGTTAGACAATCCGTCGCTGACTGTGCGGCATTGGGCTGGCCGTTCTCCGGTCCGGGTGGTGCTCGACCGGACGTTGAAGTTGCCGGTCGGTTCGCATCTGCTGGATGGCGCGGTGCCTACGCTCGTATTTACAGCTGTCGAAGTCGAAAGCCGACCGAATGTCGAGTATGTGCAGATTGATTTCGGGCAGGAGGTCTTGTCGCAAGTCTTGCAATATTTGTATGAGCAGAATTTGAATTCGTTGATGGTCGAAGGAGGTGCGGAACTGCTGGAAAGCTTCCTTGATGTCGGCCTGTGGGACGAGGCCTGGGTTGAGACGGCTCCGGTCGTTTTGGGCGCGGGTGTGAAAGCACCTGCTGTTCCTGGCGTGTTGACCGGTACGGAACAGAGGCACGGACATCTTTTGGAAACCTGGAAACAAAAGGCTTAAAATGAACTTATAATTCGTAACGACACTAAAATATTATAAATATTCTCCTATATGGGGTATAAAGCAAAAAATGTTTCTACTTTTGTGCCTTTATATGCAACAAACTTATTTTTTGATGAAAAATAGAATAGTACTGTTTATAGCCGGATGTTGTGCTCTGTTATTGTCGTCTTGTTTGGGTTCGGATGATACGCAATATGAGTGGAGTAAAGATTGTCAGATTCTATCTTTTTCTTTGTCGAATGATTCTATCCCAGGTTTGAAAGATGTCGTTTTCACGATTGATCAGGTGGAAGGGAAAATATTTAATATCGATTCAATGCCTTATGGAACAAAGCTGGATGAAAAAGTGATTTGTACGGTTAAGCTGGCTTCTACGGTGTATACTTGTCAGGTCATGCAGGAAGCTATCAGTGATACGTTAAGCTACTGGAACCTGGAAGACTCGCTGGATTTCTCCAAACCGGTTAAGTTCGTGAACACATTGTGGGACGGCCAAACGACAAAGACATACATCGCGCAAGTCAATATTCACAAGGTTGTTCCCGACTCGATGGTCTGGGGTGTTTACAAGGAAGGTATTACGGACGGTGCTGTCAAGGAAGAAAAGGTAGTTGTTTTCGGTGAAGGAAGTGGCGAGTCTTATTATATGTATACGCAGCCTGTAAACGTAAACGAAGGCTACCGGTTGTACCGTTCGGCCGTTACGGATGGAAAGAGCTGGACGGAACTGTCTGTATCGGGGCTTCCTGCCGGAGAAGTCCGTTTGTCACAGATTACTGCTTATGAAGATGCGTTTTATGCTGTTACGACGAAAGGTTTCCTTTATAGTTCAGCCGATGGCCAGACTTGGTCGCTTGTCGAAAATGCACCGGTGATAAAAGCCATTTTGGGTACTATTGATGTGGACGATGATTTTACGGCAGCCGGCAAGCAGCCGTCAGCCCTTAGTGCGGTTATCGACAAGAATGGCACGTTGGTTTACGGGTATATGAATGAAGCGAAGGAATGGAACGAAGGAACTCTTCTGAACGAAGGCTTCCCTTTGACCGGTTTCGGTAATCTTTCTTATAATTCGATGTTCCGTGCCCGCCTGTTAGTGGTTGCCGGAAGAGATAAGGACAATAAACTGACGAATACGGCTTGGGCGACGGATGATGGCAAAGTCTGGGCGAAGTTGACGGACGATGAAACGGCGCCTTTTGATAAACAGGAGGGGGTCGCTGTAGCGGAATATGACGATAAAATGTTTATGTTGAGTGGTATCAATGAAGCAGGTAAGGCCTCTTCTGACATTTACCTGTCACGTGACGGCGGCGTAAACTGGAGTCTGTCGGATACATTGGTTGTAATGCCGCAGGAATTCAAGGCAAGAGGGTTCTCTTCTATCTACGTGGATAAGGATAATTATATGTATCTTTTCGGTGGAAAAGAAACCAATAGTTCGAATGTATTAAATCAAATCTGGCGCGGCCGTATTAACCGTCTGGGTTTTTAAGTATAAAGAAAGTTCGTGGAGGACCGTATAATTTTATGAGTGATTCGGCGTTAGAAAAGAAGGTATAGATTATAACAGAAAACGATTATGACTTCAACTTTCTTTCAGCGCATACTCTTATTAGTCCTTTTGGCCGGTTGCATGACCGGTCTTCACGCACAAGAATATAAATATGAGATCGGAGGAATGGCAGGCGGAGCCTTTTATATGGGCGATGTCAACAAGAACGCTTTTTTCAAAGGGTTGAATCCCGCGTTCGGAGCCGTTTTTCGCTATAATCCCAATTTCAGGTGGGCTTTAAAGACCAATCTGATGTGGGGGCAGGTTTCAGGTACGACGGAAGGGCAGCAGAATGTTTTTCCGGACCATGCACAAGGTTCTTTCAGTCGGAGCCTGATCGAACTGGGCGGGCAGATGGAGTTCAACTTCTTTCCGTACAGTGATAAATTTGCGTATTCAAACGCAAGACGTTTCACTCCCTATATTTTTATGGGATTGGGGGTGACGGTAGCGCCGGGTAGCGGGAAGACTTTTGCCGGTCCGAACATTCCGCTCGGTGTAGGTTTGAAATACAAGGTTAAGAACAGGATCAACCTGGGATGCGAGTTCTCGTTCCGTAAGCTATTTGGCGACGGTCTGGACGTGACGGACGACAGCAATGCGTTTCTGGATGATCCCTACCATATGAAAGGTAGTTTTTTGAAGAATAAAGATTGGTATTCTTTTTTGTTGTTTACGGTTACTTGGGATTTCGGTCCGCGGTGCAGGACTTGCAACAATGCGAAGAATATAGATAATATACAGTAGTTATAGGTGAAAACACTATGTCGCTGATTGAACAAATAGATAAAAATCGATTGCCGCAGCATGTGGCGATTATTATGGACGGTAACGGACGTTGGGCCAAAGCGAAGGGAAAAGACCGGAGCTATGGACACCAGGAGGGCGTTGTCTCTGTCCGTAAAGTCGTGGAAGCCGCTACAACCGTGGGTTTGAAATATCTGACGATGTACACGTTTTCGACAGAAAACTGGAATCGTCCGGAGGCGGAGGTACAGGCGTTGATGAGCTTGCTGGTCGCAGCCATCCATCGCGAGACTCCCGATCTGATGAAAAATAACGTCCGTCTGATGGCGATCGGCAATCTGGATCGCTTGCCGGCAGATGCATATGCCACTTTGCAGGATTGTATTGCACAGACTTCAGCCAATACGGGTGTTACGCTCATATTGGCTTTAAGTTATTCGGCCCGTTGGGAAATAACCGAAGCCGTGAAACGTCTGGCCAGGGAGGCGGTGGAGAAAAAAATAAACCCTGACGATATAACCGAGGCTGTCGTCTCGGATTATTTGACGACCAAAGGTATTCCCGATCCGGATTTATTGATCCGTACCGGAGGAGAACAACGCGTCAGCAACTTCCTGCTTTGGCAGTTGTCATATGCCGAATTCTTCTTTACCGATGTGTATTGGCCGGATTTTAGAGAAGAAGAGTTGTATGGAGCTATATTGTATTACCAGCGGCGTGAACGGCGCTTCGGTAAGACAAGCGAGCAATTAATCTTATAAACAATAGCTGTTATATGTACAAAAGAATAGTGCTGTTTTTCATGTTTCTGGGATTTGCTTTCGGGGCTTTTGCTCAGGAAACTGACACTACCAAGGTTGAAGAGCCGGCAGAAGTGCCGGTCATTTCCTATTCGTCACCTCCCAAAAAGTATAAAATTGCGGATATCAAGGTGACGGGGATTAAGAATTATGATGATTTCGTGTTAATAGGCTTTTCCGGTTTGTCGGTAGGGGATGAGGTTACTATACCTGAGCCGGGCGGGGCGATTACAGATGCTGTAAAGCGTTTCTGGAAACATGGACTATTCTCGGATGTAAAGATTCTGGCAACTAAAATAGAGGGAGATCAGGTTTGGTTGGAAATCCAATTGAAACAGCGTCCGCGTATTTCGGAAGTCAACTATCATGGTATCAAGAAGGGGGAACGTGAAGATCTGGAAGCCCGTCTGGGGTTGCGTAAAGGATACCAGGTGACTCCTAACCTGATCGATCGTGCGACCACGCTGATCAAGAAGTTCTTCGATGGCAAAGGCTTTAAGAATGTGGATGTCGAAATCCTTCAGAAAGACGATATCGCACATGAAGGTGAAGTGATCGTAGATATCAACATCAACAAGAACGAAAAGACCAAAATCCATAAGATCCATTTCGAAGGAAACAGTGCGTTGACTGATCGCGACTTGAAAAAGGCGATGAAAAAGACGAACGAGAAGTTCAGCCTGTTTAACGACTGGAAGAGCAGTATCTTGGAAGCATTCAGCACGAAGAAATTTACGACTGAAGAATACGAAAACGATAAGAAACACATTATCGAGAAATATAATGAAAAGGGATATCGCGATGCTGTTCTTGTGGAAGACAGTGTTGTGAACTATAACGATAAACGTGTGGATATCTTCTTGAAAGTGGAAGAAGGTGACAAATATTACCTGAAGGATATCAACTTTGTCGGTAATACGAAATATCCGACGGAACAGTTGTTATATATTTTAGGAATGAAACCTGGCGATGTTTACAACCAGAAGAAACTGAATGAACGATTGACGACCGACGAGGATGCCGTTTCCAACTTGTATTATAACAACGGTTACATTTTCTTTGGGGCGGACCCGGTAGAAGTGGACGTCGAAAACGACTCCATCTCTTTGGAAGTACGTATTCAGGAAGGCCCTCAGGCGACTATCAATCGGGTGATCATTAACGGTAATGACCGTCTGTATGAAGATATCGTGCGCCGTGAACTCCGTACGAAGCCGGGTATGTTGTTCAGTCGTGACGACTTGATGCGTTCAACCCGTGAAATCGCACAGATGGGACATTTCGATCCGGAAAACTTGGTTCCGCAACCAATACCCGATCCAGATAACGGAACGGTGGATATCCAATACAACCTTGTGTCCAAGGCAAATGACCAGATCGAGTTCTCTGCCGGTTGGGGACAAACTGGTGTGATCGGTAAATTGAGTTTGAAGTTTACGAACTTCTCCATGAAGAACCTGCTGAATCCGAGTACATATAAAGGCATTATTCCGCAGGGTGAAGGACAGACGCTGACGTTGAGCGGCCAGACAAATGGACGTTACTATCAGGCATACAGCATATCGTTTATGGATCCGTGGTTCGGAGGAAAACGACCGAATACATTGTCCGTGAGCGCCTACTTCTCCAAACAGACGGATATCAGTAGTAATTATTTGAGCAATAACAGTTATGGTTATAACCCGTATTACGGTTATGGCGGCTATCCTTACTATGGCGGCTACGGTGGCTATGGTTATGGCTACGGTTACGGTTATGGTTATGGCAATTATGGTAACTATGAGCTGGCCTATGACCCGGATAAGTCGATCATGATGTTCGGACTTTCTGCCGGTTATGGTAAGCGCTTGAACTGGCCGGATGATTACTTCCAGTTTATGGCGACTCTGAACTATCAGTTGTATATGATGAAAGACTGGGATTACTTCCTGGTAAATAACGGTAACTGTCATAACATCAACTTGGAATTGAACTTGCAGCGTAACTCTATCGACAATCCGCTGTACACACGTAAAGGCTCCCAGTTCATGTTCTCGGTTGCCGCCACTCCTCCTTGGTCTTTATGGGACGGCAAGGACTATAAGAATATGAGCGATCAAGATGAAGCCAAGTTCCGTATGATCGAATATCATAAATGGAAATTCAAAGCGAAGATATTCTCTCCGCTGGCTCCTCTGACAGTGAAACGTACTCCGGTATTGATGACGCGTGTCGAATACGGATTTCTGGGTTCTTACAACAAGTATAAGAAATCGCCGTTCGAAACCTTCTATATGGGGGGTGACGGTATGAGTGGATACTCAAGTACCTATGCAACCGAAACGATCGGTTTGAGAGGTTACGAGAACGGTAGTATTGCCGGTAACGGTGGCTACAATTCCTATGGTTACGCTTACTCCCGTCTGTCGATGGAGTTGCGCTATCCGTTCCTGTTGGAACCGTCTTCGACGATCTACGGTCTGGTATTCGTGGAAGCGGGTAATGCTTGGAGAGATTTGAAAGATTTCAATCCGTTCCAATTGAAGCGTTCTGCCGGTGTCGGTGTCCGTATCTTCCTCCCGATGATCGGTTTGATGGGTATCGACTGGGCTTACGGTTTCGACCGTCCTGATGGATACGATCAGAGAGGTGGTAGCAACTTCCACTTCATTATCGGTCAGGAATTTTAGAAAATTGAATATTGAATGTTCAATATGAGATAGAAAAGACAACCGGATTTGTTTCCGGTTGTCTTTTTTGCGTTTGGGCATTCTTTGCACCGTACTTGGCAAGTCTGTTAAATTGTTAATTGTATCTTATTAATTTTCAATTTTCAACTTTCAAATTTCAATTCTCTTATCTTTGCAGTCAGAAGGTGTAACTATAAATGACATGTGTATGAAAAAGATTATTGCCTTAAGCTGTCTGTTGTTCCTCTGCTCGTTTGCAGGGCACGCACAAAAGTTTGCATTAATAGATATGGAATATATATTGAAAAATATTCCGGCTTATGAAATGACGAATGAGCAGTTGAGTCAGGTTTCCAAAAAATGGCAAAACGAAGTGGATGCTATCCAGCAGGAAGCGCAGAACATGTACAAGACTTACCAGAGCGATCTTGTATTTCTGTCTGCCGAGATGAAGTCGAAACGTGAAGAAGCGATCGTTCAGAAAGAACAGGAGGCACAGGATTTGAAACGTAAATATTTTGGTCCTGAAGGCGAACTGTTTAAAAAACGTGAAAGCCTGATGAAGCCGATACAGGATGAGATCTACAATGCCGTGAAGGAAATCTCCGAAGACAAAGGTTATCAGATGGTCATGGACCGGGCGTCGTCAATGAATATCATTTTTGCTTCTCCGAAGATCGATATAAGCAATGAAGTCCTGATAAAGTTAGGATATTCAAAATAAATGCTTACATTTGTGCGCTTTAATGAAGCAAATTAAGAATATGATTAATAACAAGTAATATTTTATAGGAAAATGAAGAAACTGATTATTTTTTTGTTGATGATGCTCCCGTTGGGCGTTTTTGCTCAAGAATCTAAGATTGCGATTGTAAATACGCAGGAAGTGATCCAGGCTATGCCGGAATTTGCAACGATGCAGAAACAAATGGCTGATATGGAAGCCAAATATAAAAACGAAATGCAGGTGATGCAGGATGAATACAATAAGAAGTATTCCGATTTTGTTGCACAGCAGGATTCATTGACAGAAAATATCAAAATGAGAAGAATGCAGGAATTGCAGGATATGGAACAGCGTACACAGAACTTCATCCAGATTTCTCAGCAGGATTTCCAGAAGAAGCAGGGTGAGTTGTTTACTCCGATCCAGGACAAACTGAAAAATGCAATCAAGGCAGTCGGCGACGAAAAAGGATATACTTATATTCTGGATCCGCAGATTGTTCTTTATCAGGGTAATACTGCTGTTGACGCAACTCAGTTCGTAAAAGCTAAGTTAGGTATTAACTAATATAATTAGCAAACATAAAATAGCGAAGACAGAAGTCCTCGCTATTATCTTTTAAGGCACGGATTTCACGTATTTACACGGATAAATTTATTTTCTTTCCGCGTTTTCAGTGAAATCCGTGCTTGAATTATATATAAATAAACAACTTCTCTCATGTTTTCATCAGTACCAGGTCCGATTGGTATCTTCGACTCCGGTTACGGGGGGCTTACCATTTTTGATAAGATCAGAGCAGCAATGCCGGGGTATGATTATATTTATTTGGGCGATAATGCCCGTTCTCCCTATGGTACGCGTTCGTTCGAAGTCGTGTATCGTTTTACAAAGCAGGCTGTGGAGACGCTTTTCAATGAGGGATGCCAGCTTGTAATCTTGGCTTGCAATACGGCATCGGCAAAGGCATTGCGTACGATCCAACAGCGGGACTTGCCACAGTGGGACCCGGCTCGTCGGGTGTTGGGCGTAATCCGTCCGACGGTGGAGCTGATGGATAAGATCAGTAAGAGCAAGCATGTCGGTATTTTAGGGACGACCGGCACCATTACTTCCGACTCCTATTCGCTGGAAATAAAAAAGATGTTTCCTCATATGACGGTGACGGGTGAAGCCTGCCCGATGTGGGTTCCGCTGGTTGAGAATAATGAGTTCGATTCACCGGGAGCGGATTATTTCGTGCGGAAGCATTTGGAACATATTTTGGCTGCCGATCCGGAGATCGATACGCTCGTCTTGGGCTGCACGCATTATCCGTTGCTGATCGAAAAGATCAAGGCATTCCTGCCTGAGGGAATTACTTTATTCTCGCAGGGAGAATACGTAGCCGCGAGCCTGACCGACTATCTACGCCGTCATCCCGAAATGGATATCCGTTTGACAAAGCAGGGAAACTGTCGTTTCCTGACCACCGAGTCCGCTGCCAAATTCTCCGATGCCGCCTCTGTTTTCTTGAATCATCCGGTAGAGGTGGAACAGATTCGATTGGTTGAATGAATAATCTGCCAATCGATGCTTGCACTTGTGTGTGGAAGCACGACTGGACTATCTGGTGATAGACTGTCCTTTTCTCTTAAACGATATTTTTTCCGAACGGCGAAAGAGCCAGTGCGGCCATCTTGAAATGCTGTCTGCCGAAAGGAATGCCGATAATCGTGATGCACAGCAGTAACCCGAAAAACAGGTGTGTCAGGCAGATCCAGAAGCCACCGATGAAGATCCAGATCACGTTCATGACCAGGCACAGGCAACCACCTGAATTACCGTTGTCCGTCACCCGGCTGCCGAAGGGCCAAAGGGCCAGCATTCCTAATTTCAATGTCTGCAACCCGAAAGGGATACCGATTATCGTAATCATCAGCAGCAAGCTGGATATCAGATATTCCACAGCGGTAAGCAACCCGCCGCAGATAAGCCAAATGATATTACCCAAAAATTTCATAGCATCAATATTATAAATTATTTTTTACTCTCATGCTGTCCAATTCTGCCAACACCGTCTGCTTCACGATGGCAAAGCTGTCGCGCAGTTCCGGTTTGACCGGCAGCGAAGGCGGAGCTTCCATCTGTAACGGGTTGATCGGCTGTCCGTTCTTATATATCCGGAAATCGAGGTGAGGCCCTGTCGAAAGCCCTGTCGAGCCAACGTAGCCGATAACCTGTCCCTGCTCGACATGGCTGCCGACTTGTATGTCTTTGGCATATTTGCTCAGGTGCATATAGGAAGTCGTATATACGGAGTTATGTTTTACTTTCAGCGTATGGCCTCCTCCGCCCATATAGCCTTTGGCGATGACGGTCCCCGCTCCGATACTCTTGACTTCCGTTCCGACGGGAGCCGCATAGTCTACTCCATGATGTGCCCGATAGCGTTTCAGGATCGGATGGAAGCGGGCGTTCGTGAAACGCGATGTGATGCGGAAGAAGTCCAACGGAGCCTTCAGGAAAGCCTTCCTGAGGCTGTTCCCTTCAAGATCGAAATATTCGAAAACGCTATCCTGGGTGAATGGTATGGCTGTAAAATCTTTTCCTTGATGCGTGAAGACGGCTCCCTCGATGGAGGTGATATTCAGGGCTGTCGTGTCGTCTATATAGGCAACGTCGTACAACACCCGGAATGAGTCTCCTTCTTTTACATCGAAAAAGTCGATCTGCCAGGCATATACATCCGAAATCTTGATCGCCAGTAACGGGTCCGCTCCACTTGCCTTGATCACGTTCCAAAGGGAAGAATTGATTGTCCCTTCTGTGTAATGGCGTTTGATGGTAATAGGCTTGTTGAATTCGTATGCCAGGATCGAATCGCCTGTCAGGTCGATGACGGCATAATCGACAAGTGATTTGGCAAAGGCGATATAACGTATATCGGCAACGCTCTCCTGAGTTGTAAATGTATAATAGTTCATACCCGCACGGAGTTTGGTCGGGTTCAGAACATGTATGGAGGCTTTCGTAATGCTGTCTGCTTTCAAGGCGGAGAAACCGAGGGCTGAAAAGATTGCGGCGGGATTATCGCCGTTTCTCATCTTGTACTCCGTCACGTCCAACGAGTCGATGCAGATGCCATATTGATATACGTGTTGCAGGCTGTCCAGCCATTCGCTGTCGACTCCTTCTTCTTCGGGTTGTTGTTTCGTATGTGTGCAGGAAAAGCAGGTAAGCAGTCCTGCGAGTAACAAATATAGGACGATGCTCTTATTCATTCTCCGGCTTCTTTTTTCATCTCTGTTAGTTCTTCTACCTGTTTTTGTGACAATTGAAGTGCCTTTTCCAGGTCTTCCACTTTAAATCCTTTTCTATTCATAAGGCAAACGAGGTTGCGTCCGTGATGTATGCTGCTGTCGTTCAATAAATCTTTTGTGTCCATATCATACTATTTTATACGTTGCAACAAATATACAAAATTAATCTGTAAGCCTTATTAATTGACCAACTCCTTTGTCGGTGGTCCGGATATTGGCGAAGCATAAATGTTGATACCGGTAAATCATCATTCGGATTATTATTCTACAAACTTATTATTGATTGTGAAAACAACTGTCATACTATCATACTTTGCTTTTGGCAGTATGAATATCAATACTTATGTGGAATGATAGTAGGCATGATGGATGTTTTTTCAACTATCATACCATCATGAAAACAATAACTTTTTCACATGTAACATATAGCATATTTTCAGCAATATAGTTACATTTTTTTGTCGAGACCCGGGTGTCAGACATCCACAGACCCGGATCTCAAGACCGCTCAGATGGAGGTGTAAACGGCCCTGATACGGGCATTTTGAGGAAAAAATCTAACGTCTTTCTTACAAAAAAGTAACGTGTTCCGGCAAAAAAGGCTTATGCTTTCCTGAAAACATTCTGTTTTTAACACTTTTGGAGTGTATCTGTTTCGGGTAAAACGGCTAAAATGATGGTTAAACTGCTGATTTATGATAGTTGCATGATAGTTAAAAAGGAAACTGTCATGCCTATATGTTATGATGTTCAAGTTATATACAAGAAACATGATAGTATGATAGTTGTTTTTTTTAATTCATTATAGTATTGATAAGTTTGAACCGTAAATGCAGATTTATCGGTGAACTAACGGGTAAGGCTGAACCTCGTGCCGCAAGCTCTCTTTTGCCGTCTGCTTTAGCAGATGAATAGATGATTGTTCCCGGATTTGCCGGTTCCTCTGTGGTTTTTTAACCCCTTTAAATACAATACAAGCTGTGAATGGGGTGTAAGAATGGTTAATGAATATTAAATAATGAGCTTGTCGGGAACTTTTTGCAATGATTCGGCGTCTTATATTTACGAGTGATTATTATAAATGAAAAAGTAAAAAATGAAAAAAGCTATTTTGACACTTTTGATGATTCCTGCTTTTGTCGGGATGTTGTTTTCTTGCTCTGAAGTCAAAACAGATGCAAAGAAGTTGGAAGGTAAATGGAATATTGTGGAAGTAAAAGGAGAAAAAATACTGAAAGAAGGTTTGCCCAATATGGAGTTTGATATGAAAGATAATAAAGTTCACGGTAATGCCGGATGTAATATCTTTAATTCGACTGTCGCGCTGGACGATCAGGATATTTCTTCCATCACGATCAACCCCGCAGCCACTACCATGATGGCTTGTCCGGATATGGAGATCGAAGATGCGATCTTGAAAGCTATGGGAAACGTGAAAGGTGTGAAGGCCGGCCAGTCCGAAAATGAAATGTTGCTGGTCGATGCCGACGGTAACGTGTTGATGGTTTTGTCAAAAAACTAATTGGATAGAAATGAAGAAGTACATGTATCTTTGTCTTGCGGCGTTGAGTATCGGTATCTTTGCTTCTTGTAAGGCGAAAAAAGGTGTGGAAGCGACTTTCTCCGACCTGGATGGTAGTTGGAATATTGTCGAATTGAACGGCAAGGTGTTGAATCCTGCCGAGACGAATCAAGTCATCGAGTTCGACGTGGCTCGCCATTCCCTTTCCGGAAGAGCTGGATGCAATCGGATGATGGGGCAGATCGAATACAGCGATTCCCGCAAGAATATCATTAAATTCCCGCAGGTTGCGACAACGCGTATGGCTTGTCCGGATATGAGTGGTGAGCGTGAATTGTTGCAGGCTTTGGATAAAGTCGTTCGCTTTGATGCAGTAGGTGAGGTGAAACCGGTCAATAAAATCGCTTTATATGGCACGGACAATACCAAATTGATGGTAATTGAAAAGAAGTGACTTTCATTGTGAAATGTTTGGAAGGCGGTTCCGGTTGTGACGGGCCGCCTTTTTTATTTCGGCCTGCAAGGGATGATCAGGGTGAAGCGGCTGCCTTTTCCTTCCTGGGAAGAAAGGGTGATTCGCCCCTCCAGGCGCTCGGCGATGGTTTGACAGATCGATAGGCCCAGTCCGGTACCTTGTGCAAATTCGTCCACCTTGAAGAAACGTTCGAACACTTTCTTCTGGGCCTCTTCCGACATGCCTTTTCCGGTATCTTCGACAAAGACATGAACTTCTTTCTCCTCCTTCTTATAGACAGTTCCTAACAGGATGTGCCCTTTAGTGGTGAACTTGACGGCATTGTTGATGAAGTTCGTAATCACTTGCGTGAACCGGAAACGGTCTACATGAATGATAAGTTCCATTTCTTGGAATTCTTTCAGGAAACGGATATTCGAAGGCATAAGCAGGTGATGTGTCTGGTAGATCTCTTCTAACAGCTCGTTTAGAGAGCAATCGTCGAAAGCGAAAGACATCCGTCCCGACTCGATGCGCGAGAGTTCCAGGATATCATTAATCAGTTTCAGCAGCAGATTACTGTTTTTGTTGATCGTATTGCGGAAAAGGTCTTTTTCTTCATCGGTCAATTCCTTTTCGTCTTGTAATAGGTTGGTGAAACCGACTATCGCATTTAACGGTGTGCGTATCTCATGGCTCATGTTGGCGAGGAATGCCGATTTCATCTTATTGGCTTCTTCGGCTCGCTCTTTCTCTTCGATCAACCGGAGTTGCACTTGCCTTTTCCGTTCGCTTTCGCGGTAGTACATGTAAATGAGGTGAAGGATGATATAGACGATTGCTATGACGAGCAGGATTCCGCCTGCAATAATATAGTTTAGGTAACGGACTTCCAGTGGCATGTTATAGATGATGCTTCCCTGTGGCAGATCGCTCAACCGTATGTTGAAACGTTGCATCTCTTTCCAGTCGAAAGCAAATGTTTTGGGGCTTTCTACGATAGGAATGTCATTTGGAGAAGTGCCTTTCAGGATGCGGGCAGCTGTTTGGGCAACACAATCAGCCTGGATTTGCAAGGTAGTGAAATAGCCACCGGTGATCCCTCTGTTGTCGTTGAACCCGTTGTTAATGACTGTGAAGTTCGGCACATTGGCCAGGCGTCCGACGGTCAGGACATTGAAGTCGAGAATGATTTGTATGCAGGCGGTGTAAGGCTTGTCTTCAAATACCCAAAGAAGCTGGCGGGCGGTCAGGTTGGCTGTCGAGGTCGTATATAAGGCAGAAGCGCCTTCTTTGCCGGGCTGGATTTCCGTGGAAGTCGTTTGGGGCCTTGTTTGATACAATCCTTCGTAAACAGCTATTCCATGTCCCTGGATATTGTCCATCAACGTTTCGAACGCTTTTCTGCCGATGAATTCTTTCGTTTTGAAGATCAGTATTTTTGATCTTCCGTATAGTTTTTCGATCAGTTGTATGTTTTTCAGATATTCAGGCTTGTCCCAATAACCCGTGAAGTTGGGATGCTGTTCCAATAGTTCCCAGTTGGGAAAGTTGACACCTGAAAAGACAACCGGAATCGTCTTGCCGAGCGGATGGTTGCAGGCCATTAAAGTATAGGTAGCCTGATCGTCATTGGAAATGATGATGTCCGGTTTGAAACTTAAAGTGTCGAGAAAGGAGTACATCCGGGCTTCTTCGTCTGTGGCATTATAGCGTTCGCAGTCCAGGTAGAATGTGTGGATGGAAGAGTATATTTGCTCTTCCTCCAGTTCCTCGTGCAGCAGCTTGTCGAACTTGGAGTAGGCACTCAGGCTTTGATTGTATGACTGTATGACAAGGACATTAAACAGTTCCTTCCCTTTTTTATCGGAGGAACCCTTTGCTTCACGCGGAAAACAAAGGGCCAATATCAATATCGCTATGTATATATGTATTTTCAAGGAAGAAGCACTTATCAATTGTACCCGTATGTTTTAAAAAAACGTTCAAAGTTAACGATAATCGGGATATAACAAGTACTTCTTTCTGATTTTCTTATATTTATTTAATGCCGGTTGCCAACTTGCGCGTATTTCGTCCTCCTTTAAGCCGCGGACAATCTGGAAACGTAATTCTTTTGTCCCGGCAAGCAGGTCGAACCATTGTGGGCGGGTGAAGAAAAAAGCTTGGTCGTTGCCTGCTTTATTATAGAAATCAAGGAGGAATTTCAGCGTCAATCCCCCGGTAAAGGGATATTCTCTCAAGTCCGTGCCGTAGCATTCCTTGTCCTTATGCAACGGTTTCGTGTCGAAACCTGGCAAGGAGGTGGGCGTAAAGGTGAAATCTCCGTATCTGGCATCGGGTGCTCCCAATATCTGGAATGGATAATAGGTCCCGCGACCGACACTGATATTGGTCCCTTCGAAGAAACAGAGTGAAGGGTAGAGACGGATCGACTGGTCGTTCGGCAGGTTGGGAGAGGGCTTTACCGGCAACCAGTACGGATCTCCGTGACGCCAGTTTTCCATCTTGACGATATGCAGTTTACAGGTGTCGGGTGTACTTTTCAGCCAACCTTCCTTGTTGATCATCCAAGCCAGTTCGCCAACCGTCAGACCGTGCAGTATGGGTAATGGGTCAACGCCGACAAAGGATTCGAATCCTTTCTGGCGGACAGGACCGTCGACGAAGTCGTTCGGGTTAGGGCGGTCCAGGACGATAAATTCGACATCGTTTTCGGCACAGGCTTCCATCACATAATGCATGGTGCTGATGTAAGTATAAAAGCGGACTCCGACATCCTGAATGTCGAACACGACCACGTCCAAGCCGGCCAACTGCTCGGCTGTCGGCTTCTTGTTCTTTCCGTATAGGGATATGATGGGGACTCCTGTTTTTACGTCACGGCTGTCTTTGATCTCGGCTCCCGCATCGGCCGTCCCGCGGAAACCGTGTTCAGGGGCGAACACTTTCTTTATGTTGATACCCTCTTCCAACAAGGCGTCCAGCAAATGCTTCTGCTGCTTTTCGAGGATGGAGGTTTGGTTCACTACTAATCCGACCTGTTTGTCTTTCAACAGACGGGTAACGACGTCCATACGTTCGGCTCCCAATTTTAGAGGGGCTTTCTGTGGAGTGACGGCCTGGATTTCAGACATTAAGAACAGGCTTAACAGCCAGAAGGCATACCTGATAACTGTTCTCATAGACTCATTCCTTACTATTTGTTTCTGCAAAAGTAACGATTCTTTTTGTTTATTGCGTATCTTTGTCTCTCAATAAAGCGATTGATTGTTATGAACCCTTTAGATATTATTGCCAAATATTATCCGGTAGGTTCGGAGGCGTACCGGATTTTGGTTATTCATAGTAGAAGTGTGGCAGATAAAGCTTTGGCTATAGCCCGGATGCATCCGGAGATGAATCTTGACCTTACCTTTGTAGAAGAGGCAGCTATGCTGCACGATATCGGTATTTTCCGTTGTAATGCTCCCGATATCGATTGCCATGGAGATGCGGAATATATTTGCCACGGTTATCTGGGGGCCGAATTGATGCGGGCGGAAGGTTATCCCCGCCATGCCCGCGTGCGAACGGCATACGGGAACAGGTATTACGCTGGCAATGATTGAAGAACGAGGTTTGCCTCTTCCGCACCGGGACTTTATGCCGGAAACCTTGGAAGAACAACTGATTTGCTACGCCGACAAGTTTTACAGCAAAACGAAACTGGACAAAGAAAAATCTGTCGAAAAGGTAAAACAGGGCCTTTCGAAGTATGGAAACGAAACTGTCGAACGGTTTGATAACTGGTGTAAACTCTTTTTAGGGGAATAAAAAGGGATTGGCTCGCTAAATTGTTATACATTTGCCCGCTGTAACACACTGCAAATAACGACGGAATGTTTTTGAAATACAAATGCCTGATTATTTTGTTGCTTTTCCTCACTGGAAACATGATGACTGAGGCGCAGGAACTTATAGCCCCGACCGATACCGTGATGGCCGTTGTGGGCGATACGGTCGTATCTGCCGGACAGGATAGTGTGCTTGCGTTAGACAGTGTACCGAAGAAGCAGACAGGGCTGGACGCTCCGGTTTCCTACCAGGCGAAAGACTCCATCATCATGACGGGAGCGAACTGGGCTTATCTGTTTGGGGAAAGCGATGTGAAATATCAACAAATCGAACTTCAGTCCGAGAAAATCGAGATGAATATGGACAGTAGCCTGGTGTATGCCACTTTCGGCCTCGACTCGATCGGGGAGGAATTCGGCTATCCTCTTTTCAAAGATGGCGACCAACAGTATGAATCCAAGACGATGCGCTATAATTTCGGTACGAAAAAAGGATATATCACAGATGTGATCACGCAACAAGGCGAAGGTTATGTGACGGCCGGACGTACCAAAAAGATGGACAACGATGTCCTGAATATGAAGGGGGGACGGTATACGACTTGCGACGAGCATGATCACCCCCATTTCTATATCCAGATGACGAAGGCGAAAGTCCGCCCGAAGAAAAATATCGTGACGGGTCCCGTCTATCTGGTGTTTGAGGACGTCCCGCTTTATCCGATCGGTCTGCCATTCTGTTTCTTCCCGTTTTCGAGTTCTTATTCTTCGGGCATTATCATGCCCACTTTCGGGGATGAAAGTTCGCGTGGTTTCTATCTGCGCGACGGCGGGTATTATTTTGCGTTGAGCGATTATATGGACCTGGCCTTGACCGGTGAAATCTATACGAAAGGTTCCTGGGGACTGTCGGCTCGTTCTTCTTATCGGAAACGGTATAAGTTTTCGGGCAGTTTCAATGCCTCCTATCTGGTTACCCGTTTGGGCGACAAGGGGCTTCCCGATTATAGCTTGTCTAAGGACTTCAAGCTGAACTGGACACACTCGCAGGACCCGAAGGCAAATCCGTACCGGACTTTCTCGGCGAGTGTGAACTTTGCGACCAGCAGTTATGACCGTAATAACCTGAACAGCTTCTATCCTGGCTCGCAAGGGTTTGCGGATGCGAACCAGAATACCAAAGGGTCCAGTATCAGTATAACACAGCGTTTCCCGAATAATCCGTTCAGTATTTCGGCTACCATGAATGTGAACCAGCGTTCGAAAGACTCGACGATCTCGCTGACATTGCCTGATATTACAATTACGATGAGCCGTATCTTCCCGTTCAAGCGGAAGAATGCGGTCGGAAAAGAACGTTGGTATGAGAAGATTTCCATGAGTTACAACGGTTACCTGCGTAATAGTATCGATACGAAAGAAGACAAATTGTTCAAGTCGAGCTTGGTGAAGGATTGGCGGAATGCCATGCAGCACCAGATTCCGGTGAGTGCTACTTTCTCTTTGTTCAAGTATTTGAATATCTCGCCGTCGTTCAATTATACCGAACGTTGGTACACCAATAAGGTGGAAAAAGCATACGACATGCAGAAGAAGCAGGTGGTTGCGCGTGATACGACTTATGGTTTCTACCGCGTATTCGATTACAGCACATCCGTTTCAGCTTCCACCACGCTATATGGTTTCTATAAACCGTTGCCGTTTTTGGGTGACAAGATCAAGATGATTCGTCATCGTTTCGAACCTTCGGTAACGTTGAGCTATACGCCTGATTTTGGAGCTTCCAAATATGGTTTCTGGAAAGATCTTATGTATGAAGATCAATATGGACAGACGCAGCAGATCTCTTATTCGCCGTTTGAAGGCGGTATGTTTGGGACGGCCCCTAACGGGAAGTCGGGGAGCGTGAGTTTTCAGTTAGATAACAATCTCGAAATGAAGATCAAGTCGGATCGCGATTCGACAGGAGAGCGTAAGATCAGTCTGATCGATAAGTTGTCGTTGGGGATGAGTTATAATATGGCGGCCGATTCGTTCAAGTGGAGTGACTTGAGTGTAGGCTTGCGTCTCAAGTTTTCGAAGAGCTATACATTGAACCTGAACGGTACGTTCGATACCTATACCTATGGCTACGATGAAGCGACGAAGACCGTTCGCCGGTTGGATATTCCGCGTTGGCAGGCCGGTAAAGGATTAGGCCGTTTGCGCCAGACCGGTACGAGTTTCTCTTATACCTTTAATAATGATACGTTCGGCAAATTGTTCGGCAAGAAAGATAATAACGACGATTCCAACAACCCTCCGACAGACCCCAATGCATCGAACGATCCGGAATTCGAACAAATCTCTTCGGGGGAAGAGGGGGACCAGCAGGGTAAAATGGAAGGAGGCCGATTGCGTGGTGCCAAGAAAGATACGGGTGAGTTCGATTCGTATGGCTATATGGTCAATAAAGTGCCCTGGAGCCTTTCGTTCAGCTATAGCATGCAATTGCGTTATGGAGACTTTGACCCGAGCAAGCTCGAATATAAGTACAAGCTTACACATGCATTGAGCTTTAACGGTAATATCCAGCCGACGAAGAACTGGCGTTTTAACTTTAATGCCACCTATGACTTCGATACGCATAAGATATCCTATATGACTTGCAATATCACTCGCGACCTGCATTGCTGGCAGATGACTGCCAGTTTTGTGCCGGTGGGACCTTATAAGTCCTATACCTTCAATATTGCAGTAAGTTCGTCTTTGCTGAAAGACCTGAAATGGCGCCAGAGCAGCAACTATCGTGACGGGCAGAAATGGGAGTAATTCCAATTGTCAATTGATAATTACCAATCTATTGGTGTCTGTCCGGTTGCGATCAGATAATCATTTGCTTTGCTGAAATGCTTGTTCCCGAAGAATCCGCGGTAAGCGGAGAGGGGAGACGGATGAGCCGATTTCAATATCAGGTTGCGGGAGGCGTCGATGAAAGCGCCTTTCCGTTGTGCATACGACCCCCACAGGATGTAAACGATATGGCTTCGCTCTTCTGTCAGGCGGTGGATTACGGCATCCGTGAATTCTTCCCAACCTTTATTCTGGTGTGAGCCGGCTTGGTGTGCACGAACCGTCAGGGTTGCATTGAGAAGCAGGACGCCCTGGTCCGCCCAACGGAGCAGATTGCCGGTTTGCGGTATGGGTTTGCCTAAATCGCTTTCGATTTCTTTGAAGATGTTGACGAGCGACGGGGGAAAGGGTGTCCCGTCTTGGACGGAGAAACAAAGTCCGTGTGCCTGTCCGGGTTCATGATAGGGGTCTTGTCCGAGAATGACTACTTTGACTTTGTCGAATGGACAGTGTTCGAACGCACTGAAGATACAGGGACCAGGAGGATAGATGGTTCTTTGGCGGTATTCTTCTTTAACAAAGGTGATCAACTGGCTGAAATAAGCCTTCTCAAACTCAGAACTTAATCGTTCTTTCCAGCTCTGTTCTATCTTGACGTCCATAACGGTAATTGAAAATTGAAAATTAGAAATTGGAAATTGGAAATTCTCTTTATTACGCGAATATCAGAAATAATTATCAATAATCCATCCTTAATTTTCAATTTTCAATTTTTAATTATCAATTAGATCAAGTACATACCGGCAGCACGGGCTTCACGACGCATTTCTTCCGGCCATATACTTGCTTGAATTTCACCGATATGGGCTTTGCGGAGGTAAAACATACACAAGCGACTTTGTCCGATACCTCCCCCGATACTTAGAGGCAGTTCGTTGTTTAGCAAGCGTTTGTGGAAATATAGTTCTTTTTTTTCTTCCGCGTTGCAAATCTCCAACTGGCGGAGCAAGGCTTCCTTATCCACACGAATACCCATGGAGGACAGTTCGAGCGAACGGTTCAGTACTTCGTCCCAGACGAGCAGGTCGCCGTTTAATCCGACTTGTCCGTTTTCTGCAATTGTCGACCAGTCGTCATAGTCCGGAGCGCGTCCGTCATGTTTCTCTCCGTTGCTTAACTTACAACCGATACCGATAATGAAAACGGCTCCGTATTCTTTCGTAATCGCATCTTCCCGTTCTTTCGGCGTGAAGGTCGGATATTTTTGCAATAAATCTTCGGAGTGTATGAAATGGATTTGCTGGGGCAATGTAGGACGGATTTCGGGAAACATCTCATAGACCAGATATTCGGTACGTACCATGGCTGCGTAGATGCGACGTACGATTTCTTTCAGAAAATCTACATTCCGTTCTTCGGCTCCCATGACGCGTTCCCAGTCCCATTGGTCGACATATAAAGAATGTAGGTTTCCCAACTCTTCGTCAGAGCGGATAGCGTTCATGTCGGTATAGATACCGTAGCCTTTTTCGATTTGATAATCAGCAAGAGTAAGTCGTTTCCATTTGGCAAGCGAATGGACGATTTCAGCTTTGGCATCGTCCAAATCCTTGATCGGAAACGTGACCGCACGTTCCGTTCCGTTCAGGTCGTCATTGATACCCATCCCTTTTAAAACGAACAACGGAGCAGTGACGCGCCGCAACCGTAATTCGGAAGACAGGTTTTGCTGGAAAAAGTCTTTGATCTTTTTGATACCCATCTCGGTCTGCGATAAGTTCAATAAAGCCTTATATCCTGCTGGTTTAATTAAGTAACTCATATACTTGTTGTGCTTTATGTTTGTGAATAATGTGTGGCAAAGATACTAATTAATGGCAAAATAGCAATTATGTGCCTTTTTTTATTTGCAAAATGGAAGTGATTATCGTTAGGATGCTTGCAAAATATCAAAAGTAATCTTTTTTTGTCCGTTCATTTGTTTTCCTGCAAGATTATATATACTTTTGCGCTGTCTTTGGCTGGGTAGCTTAGCTGAATAGAGCGTCAGATTCCGGTTCTGAAGGTCGTGGGTTTGAATCCCACCCTGGTCACAAAAGGATTTCCAAGTGTTGGAAGTCCTTTTTTTATGGGGTTACGCGTAAACTTTTCTTTTTTATTTATGTTTTATAAATGAATAACTAATTTAAGAAAGAACAAAGATTATGTCAGTGGTTTATAAATTTCTTTTTCCTGCCAAGCCGGTAGGAAATGCTTTTTCTCTTTTTTTGTTGGCGTTGCGTATCCTTTTCGGAGTATTGCTGCTTTCGCATGGTATCCAGAAATGGACGAATTTTAGTGCTATGTCGGAATCTTTCCCGGATCCATTGGGTGTAGGAAGTACGTTGTCGTTGGGGCTGGCTGTTTTCGCTGAGGTATTTTGCTCCGTAGGCTTTATATTCGGTGCGTTTTATCGTCTGGCTATGATCCCGATGGTCTTTACAATGGGAATGGCTTTTTTTGTGATACACGGGAATGATCCGTTTGCCGTGAAGGAACTGGCCTTTATTTATCTGGTGGTATTTGTGCTGATGTACATAACGGGACCGGGTAAATTTTCTATCGATCATGTCATATCTTCTGCATTATATAAAAAGAAACGGTGAGGTTCTATAGGGGAAGCCGTTAGGTGTATACGAAAGGAAACAAAAAGGCGGGAATTATTATTCCTGCCTTTTTTGTTGTGTTAGCCTTCTTTTAAAGAATAGTGGGAGAATAAGGTGTTTCTTTGTGTTGGTTGGGAAATAAAAAAAGCAATCATGTAATCATGATTGCTCTTAAAAAAAGTGGGCGTTGACGGATTCGAACCGCCGACCCTCTGCTTGTAAGGCAGATG
>OFCJ01000264.1_pt1 | contig 42248 bp, 26 predicted proteins | sample 1520791 | NCBI WGS metagenome assembly OFCJ01 (sample SAMEA2699027, study PRJEB24076) | metagenome | biome: Human gut stool | place: Spain | collected 2012-01-21 | reverse complement strand
CCTGTTCACGACACACTCAAGGCCGTTCGGCCAAGCTTACGGTCGTGAACAGGACGCCCGCCCTCCCACTCGTTTTTTTGTTATGTTGCGTTGGGGTGTTATCCACTTTTCGCAATAAGAAAAAAGGGGGGAGGGGAAGGAGGGTCAGCGGAAGGCGCCGCGGAGGTATGGCGGCTGGTAGGGGGCTTCCTCGACCGGCACGTCCAGTTTGTGGGCGGCACGGAGCGGCCAATACGGGTCGCGCAGGGCGGCGCGGCCGATTTCCACGGCGTCGGCGGCGCCCGACTTCAGAATCTTCTTCGCCTGCTTCGGCTTGGTGATGAGCCCGACTGCGGTGGTGGGAATGCCCGCGCGACTGCGCACCTGTTCGGCGAACGGCACTTGGTAGTCGGGCTTCACCGGAATGGTCACGTCGGGAATCAATCCGCCGGTGGACACGTCGATCAGGTCCACGCCGTGGGCCTTCAGAATCTTAGCCAGTTCGACGGTCTGGTCAAGGTCCCAACCGCCTGCGGCCCAATCGGTGGCGGAGACGCGCACCAGCACCGGCATGGTGTCGGGCACGACGGAACGAATCGCATCCACGACTTCGACCAGCATGCGGACGCGATTGTCGAACGATCCGCCGTACTCGTCGTCACGCTCGTTGATGAGCGGGTCGAGGAACTGCGACAGCAGGTAGCCATGCGCGGCATGGACTTCCACCGCGTCGAAGCCGATGTTCATGGCACGCCAGGCGGCGTCGCGGAACTGGTCCACGATGGTGTGGATCTCATCGACGCTCAGCGCGCGCGGACGAGCCAGGGAACCGTATGCGTTGGCGCTTGGGCAAACCGTCCGCCATCCGCCTTGCTCCTCCGGCACGCTCTGTCCATCGAAACCGATCGCGTGGCAGCCGGTGGAACCCTTGCGTCCGGCGTGGTTGAGCTGCACCGCCATCGTGGCACCCACTGCCTTCGCGTCGGCCACGATCCAACGCCATGCGTCCATCTGTCCGTCATCCCACAATCCCAGATCGCACGGCGAAATGCGGCCTTCCGGCGCGACGGCGGTCGCTTCCATGATGATCATGCCGAAGCCGCCCATCGCGCGCGAAACGTAATGCTGGTAGTGGAATGGCGTGGGCGTGCCGTCCTGCGCCAATGCGGAATACGTGTCCATTGGCGGCAGCCAGATGCGGTTGCGCACGGTGACGCCACGCAACGTCATCGGATCGAACGGTTTGACCGTCTTGTTCTGCTTGCCGTTCTTCTTGTCTTCGCTCATTGTCATCTCTCTTATGAATCGTTGGTATCGCCTGAATCGTCGATATCCGCACCGCGTTCCCACGCGACGGGCATGGTACCGATTGCATTGTAAGCAGAACGCCCGCCGGTTGGGGCGGGCGTTCATGGACTGTTCACTTTGCCATGCGATTTACGCTCCGGTGACGTGGGCAGTCAGTGCGGTCAGTCAATGCGGGCAGTCGGCATGAATAGCCGACAATCGCAACTATTGATGCTGCTGGTCACTTTGCTGCTCAGCAGGCTGTTGCTGCGATTGCTGCTGCTGGCCTTGGTTGGTCTGCTGCTGGCTTTGCTGCTGACTGTTCTGCTGGCGCTGGTATTGGTACTGGTTGTATGTTCTGGTGGCGCCCTTCGAAACCGTGTACTTGTCGGCACCCTTTCCGTAATCGTTGTCAATCGGCGCGTTGATGGCGGCAAGATACGTGTTCATGAACTGCTTCCACGCCGGCGTTGCGATGTACATGCCGTACCAAGACGGGCGGTACACGCCGTTGATGGTCTTGTTGTCGAAGGTGTTGTTGATCGGGTCCTGCGCGTCGGCGACCGCGACGAACGCCGCGACCTGGTTCGGCACGAAACCTGCGGTGGTCATCACCGTGTTCTCGTTGGTACCGGTCTTGGCGAAGGTCTTGCGATTGTTGTCAAGCTGCGTGGTCGACGCTTCGCCGCCAGGCTGCACGACACCTTGGTTCAGCGCGTAGGACACGGTCTGCGCGATGTCCGGGTCGATGGCCTGATGGCAGTTCGCGGACGGCACTTTCACCTTGCTGCCGCTGCGGTCGGTCACCTTGGTGATGGCGATCGGAGTGCATTCCACGCCGTTGGCGCCCATGGTGGCGTACACGTTGGCCATGGTCAACGGCGACGCCTGCACCGTACCGATGGTCATTGGCGGCTGGAACGAGTTAGCGGAGTAGATGTCGGACGCGTTGGAGATGGCGTTGTGGTAGCCCATCTCCTTGGCCGCGTCGGCGATCGCGCACAGACCGATGTTCGACGCCATCGAGGCCTGCGTGGTGTTGTGCGACTTGATCAGACCCTGCAGCGGGCTTTCCGGAGAGGTGGTGCCGCCGCCGGAATTCTGCACCCTCCACGGGCCGACGAAACCGTAGCCGTTGCAGTTGAACTTCGACGTGTCGTAGACGGTGGATGTGACGAGCGACTCGTTGATGGAGTGGCCTTTCTGCATCCACGCCACCATGTTGATGGGCTTCCAGGTGGAGCCGACGTTGAAGCCCATACCGCCGCCGTCCTCCTGATCGACCATGTAGTTCATGGAGGTCTTGGTCTCATCCGTTCGGGCGTCATCCGTGGCATCGTAGGTTCGGTTGATGCCGAACGACAGGATTTCGCCGGTGCCCGGCTTCACGGCCGCTATCATCACTTCGAATCCGGACGGGTCTGTGGCCGGCACGGTGCTGTTCGCCGCCTGCATGGCCGCGTTGTTGGCGTTGCGGTCGAGCGTGGTGACGATCTTCAGACCGCCTTCCTTCAGCAGCTTCTCGCGAGCCTCGTCGTCCTTGCCGAACGCCTTGTTCTTCAGGATCTGGTTGACCACGTACGAGCAGAAGAAGCCGGTGTTTTCAATGGCCGACTGGCATCCGGAGCTCACGTCCTGCAGGTTCAGCGTGTCCTTCAACGGCGTGTTGATGGCGTCTTTGAATTCCTTTTCGGAGGTGATGTAGCCCTGGTCGTGCATCAGCTGCAGCACGATGTTGCGCTGGTGTTCGGCTTCCTTCTGGTTGGCTTCCACGGAAGGATCGAAGTTCTGCGGATTCTTGGTGATTGCCGCGATGGTCGCCGCCTGGGTCACGTTCAGTTCCGAAGCGGAGACATTGAAGTAGCGTTTGGCGGCCATTTCCACGCCGCACAGGTTGTTGCGGCCGAACTGCGCGATGTTGAGGTAGCCCTGCAGAATCTCGGCTTTGGAGTATTTCTTTTCGATCTGCACCGAGATCAGCATCTCGCGTAGCTTGCGTGCCACGGTGTCTTCCGTCGCATGGTATTCGGCGATCGGATCGTCGTCTTCACGGGCTTGGGTGGACAGCACGTTCTTGACGTACTGCTGCGTCAGCGTGGAACCGCCCTGCTGGTCGCCGCCTCTGACATAGGTTTGGAAGAACGCTCGGAACACGCCCTGCACGTCCACGCCGGTATGTTCGAAGAAGCGCTTGTCTTCACGGGCCACGACGGCCTGCTGCATGGCTTTGGAGATTTTCTTCAGCGGCACGACCTCGCGGTTCTGCGTATAGAATTCCGCGAAAGCGGTCTTGCCGTCGTTGAAATACATCGTCGAGCGTTGCGGAAGCGAGGTCACATCGAAATCGATGCCTTCGACCGCAAGGGACGGAATGACGGCTTTGGCCGCGTTATTGGCGGCGAACACAGCGGGCATAAAGAAAATACTCGTCACAACGCCGCCGCCCACGCATAACGTGATGTATGCGATTACCAATGCGAGCACACGTTGAACGGTAAGGGTCTTCTTCTTGGGCATGACGCCCATTCTAAAGTGGCGGGTCTACTAAACACATGCCCGCCAACGCATGTGCCGGAAGCCGTCACGGGTTTCTCACAAAACAGACAATTTCTTAGGAAAAGTTGGAAATCAGCCGAAAACCAGCCGAATGTCATCGTCTTGATCGGCGAATCAGCATGCCCGGCTGGTAGATGATGATGGACCGGCCTTCCCTGGCGATCCATCCGCGGTTAGCGAAATCCATCAACGCCTTGTTCACCGTTTCGCGTGAGGATCCGACGAGCTGCGCCATCTCCTCCTGTGTCAGATCGTGCGGCACCTTCAGGCCGGCTTCGACCGGTTCGCCGAATCGTGATGCCAGATTGAGCAGTGTTTTGGCGAGTCGTCCGGGAACGTCCATGAACACCAGATCGCAGATGCGTTCGTTGTTGCTGCGCATGCGGTGCGCCAATACCTGCAGCATGTCCACGGCCACGCGCGGATGTTCGTCGAGCCAGTCGAACAGCGCGTCATGTTCCAGCCAGACCACACGCGTGCCGTTGGTCATCGCCACCGCCGAAGCGGTACGCGGTCCGCCATGCGGATCGAACACCGGAATCTCACCCAACACTTCGCCGTACGCGTGGATGCTCAGCAGCTGCACACGCTTGTCGGAGGATTGTCTGGTCAGTTTGACGCGGCCTTCCTCCAGCAGATACATGCGATGGTCGGTGTCTCCCTCGCGGAAGATGAAATCGCCCTTGTCGTATTCGGCATGCAGCAGATACGGCAGCAGTTCCCGGGCTTCTTCGGACGAAACCTGCTTGAACAGCGCGGTGTGCAGCAACGTCTCACGCTCATCGTCGAAACCACCAAAACCATTGATTCCGTTGGTTCCATTCGGGGTGACCATCGACGTGCCTCCGTTCCGCCGTGCTTCTGCGTTTTCCGTTGTCGACATCCATGCCAACGCTCGTTAAGTCGGGCACCATCGACCATTCGGGCTACATTGTAACTCGAACGGCGGCGTCGACCAGTCGCGCCACTACCTCGTCTCGGCCCATGCCGGTTTGAGAGCGCATGGGATCGACATGTTTTGCCGCTGATTTCACCGCTTTGTCGGACATTTTCTCTCGTGAGATGTTCAACACGCGGGTCATCTTTTCCGCGTCGATGTCGTAGGCGAGCGTGACGTGGTGCAGAATCGCGCCGGGTCCGCCGTGGGTGGGCGCGAACCGGCGTTGCGCGGCGCCGCCGAGTTTGCCATATTGTGTGGCGATGTCGTTGAGTCCGGCGAATCGTACGTTGAGGCCGAGGGCGCGTAACGCTTCGACGAGCCAGTAGTCGCAGAGTTCGTAGGATTCCTCGACGCTCATGCCGTGGGCGAAGTCGAGTGGCGCGTACAGCGAGTAGGTGATGGTGTTGCCTGGTTCGATGAACATCGCTCCCCCGCCGGTGCAGCGGCGGACTATGTGGAATCCTTCGTCTTGCGCGGTGTGCACGTTGACTTCGTCTTCGAGCGACTGGAATCTGCCGATGACCACGGCCGGCTCGGCCCATTCCCAGAAACGCAGGGTGGGTTCGCGGGTTCCGGCAGCCACTTCGCGTGCCCATTCGACGTCGAGGTCCATTTGTTCCTGCGGTTTGCGGGGGTCGTCGTGCACGATGTTCGGTTTGAGTGCGTGCCAGCGTCGCGCGTATTCCGCCCAATTGCCGGTTTCGGCGATTTCGCCGGTTCCAACGGTTCCAGCGTTTTCGTCGCTTTCCGCGGTTCCAGCGTTTTCGTCACTTTCCGCGGTTCCAGCGTTTTCAATGTTTTTTGCGATTTCCGCGGTTTCTGCGGTTTCCATTGGGCTGGTATGCCGCCGAATGCGCAGGTCGTCGCGTGGTTCCACTTTCGTAACATCATTACCGCCGATACCGGCAATGCCATCGGCGCCATCGATGCCGTCAATCGCACGTTGAAAGGCGATGGCGATGCCACGCGCGCCCATGCCGACGATGCGCACGTCCGGATGGTGCAGCATCGTCCGTTCGACGGCGGCGGTCACGTCACGTTCGGAAACCATCGAACCGCTGAGGCAACGGGCCGCGCACTGTTCCAGCGCACATTCCATGGAATGCAAGAGATTCCGCGTTCCGGCATCGTCCCCGTCGAGGAAGAAATCGCCGTCGATATGGCATTCGATAACAGTCGATGATGCAGCCGGCCCAGCGTATGGAACCGTTTTCACGGCATTCGTATGAGCCGAATCAATATAGTCCGAATCGGCGTAATCCGAATCGGCGTAATCCGAATCGGCATGAGAAAGCCGGACAGTCACTCCAACGAGTTTGCCGCCCGGCTGTTTGTAAAGTCCTCGAGTCATCAATCCTGCAGTTCAACGCCTTGAGCGTCACGGTGCCATTGCGAGCCGTAGTGGGAGCACAGAATCAGGATGCCTTCCACCAGTCCCCAGATGCCTGCGACGGCTGGGCCGATGATGAGAATCCAGCCGATGACGGTCAGCAGCAGCTGTGCCACGGCCTTGCCGGTGTTGCCCAAGTAGAAGTTGTGCACGCCGAAGCAGCCCAGGAAGATGCCAAGCAGACCGGCGGCCAGTTTCGACTTCTGGGCGTATCCGGCCGGTGCGACGGGCTGGCCGTATGCCGGCTGCTGCGCGTAGGCGGGCTGGGTGTAGGCGGATTGGTTGTAAGACGGGGCCGCGTAGCCCTGCTGTCCGTAGTTCGCTTGGTTGTAATCCGGCTGGGCGTAAGCGTTGTTGGGGTCATACGCCGGGGCTGCCGGCTGACCGTACGACGGCTGCGCAGATTGGGCAGGCTGGGACGGCTGGCCATACTGACCGTACTGGTTGTACGATGCGGCGTTCGGATCATATACCGGAGCAGCGGGCGTGGCCGGCTGAGCCGGCTGGGTATAGACGGGAGCCGTACCGTATGCCGGGGCCGGAGTCGCCGGCTGACCGTATGACGGCTGAGCGGTCTGGGCCGACTGTGCGGTCTGGCCATACTGGCTGTATGCGGAAGCGTTCGGATCGTACGCCGGAACGGCAGGCTCGGCCGGCTGAGCGGGCTGAGTGTATGCGGCGGAGTTCTGATCGTATGCGGGGGTTTCCGGCTGCGACTCCGGATGGTTCATCTGCGCATCGTTCTGTTGTGGAATGTACGGTTGGTTGTAGTCGGCCTGGGCTGCGTTATCCGACGTTGGATTGTTGACTTGACCGGCACCATTGAAATCGGCGTTGTTATCACTCATGCCTCAACAATATCCCAAGGTTTGCCCGTCATCGGGCGTTTACCACTGGCACGAACCCCGAAAAACCCCTGAAAAATCCCCTGATTATGCGAAGACGCCCACCGTTCCAAGGAAAACCTTGTTTCGGCGGGCGTCTCACCAAATGGAACATCCAAATGGAACATCCAAATGGAATGTCAGCGAATGCCAATCACATGCGGGCCAGGATGTCGCGTCCCACCTCGTCGGTGGTGCGCGTGGTGGAGCCAAGCTCTTCGATGTCCGCTTCGACGACGGCATCGATCTTGGCCGCGGCATCGTCGAAGCCGAGGTGGCGCAGCAGCATGGCGGCGGACAGGATGGCTGCGGTCGGGTTGGCCTTGTTCTGGCCGGCGATGTCCGGAGCGGAACCGTGGATCGGCTCGAACATGGACGGATACTCGTTGGACGCGTTGATGCAGCCCGAAGCGGAGTAGCCGACGCCACCGACCACGGCACCGGCCTCGTCGGTGATGATGTCGCCGAAGAGGTTGTCGGTCAGGATCACGTCGAAGCGGGACGGGTTGGACACCATGAAGATGGTGGTCGCGTCGATGTGCAGGTAGTCGTGGGTGACCTCCGGGTATTCCTCGGCCACCTTGTTGACGATGCGCTGCCACATGTCGCCGGCGTTGACCAGCACGTTCTTCTTGTGCACGAGGGTCACGTGCTTCCTGCGCTTCATGGCCAGTTGGAAGGCGTAACGCACCACGCGCTCCACGCCGTAGGCGGTGTTGATGGAGACTTCGGTGGCCACCTCGTTCGGGGTGCCACGACGGACCGCTCCGCCGGCACCGCAGTACAGGCCTTCGGTGCCTTCACGCACCACGACGAAATCGATGTCACCCGGGTTGGCGAGCGGCGACGTGACACCCTTGTACAGCTTGGACGGACGCAGGTTCACGTACTGGTCCAGGTCGAAGCGGAGCTTGAGCAGCAGGCCGCGTTCCAGAATGCCCGCCTTGATGCGCGGATCGCCGACGGCGCCCAGCAGGATGGCGTCGGTCTTCTTGATGCGCTCCTCTTCCTCCTCGGGGAGGATCGCGCCGTCACGCAGATAGCGTTCGGCACCGAGGTCGAAATGCTCGTAATCGAATTCGGCGACGCCTTCGGCCGCCTTCTCCAGAGCCTTCTGGGCCCACGGAGTCACTTCCTTGCCAATGCCATCGCCCGGAATGACGGCGATGGTGTACTTCTTTGCAGAATCACTCATAGCACGCGACTCTAGTCAACGAATCAGCACGTGGACTTAAAACGCTCAACTAGTGGACATTCCTTGCCGCGTTCATGTGCGAATACGGTTTCACCCGGCTTCAAACGCCACGAACAACGAACGATCCAATGATCCGGACGCAACAATCCATACACCGTACATGAAAAAGGGGGCCGACCTGAAGGCCGACCCCACCCTTGGATTCCAACACTCAGCGAACGCTCTTGGGTTTCACATAATCCTCGGCGACGGAACCGAAATTCGTGCCCGAGAATTTGCCCGATTGTCTCACTATGGCATCGAACGCTGCCAACCCGTTCAATCCCGTGTAGGAATCGGAATACGCGCCGGAATAGCTCGTCGAAGATCCCGTCGAACCGGACGATTCCGGCTTCACTACCCTGTTCTCCCGCGACCACAACGCATACAGCGTGCCGTCGCGATCGATGGGCATCAACGATTTCCCGGACGAATCAAAGGAGACCACGCTGACTGCGAGCGCGTCGTCTTTCACCGTGCTCCACCCTTCGAAGGTGTAGCCGTCAAGCTGAGGCTCGTTGGCGATGTCCGCCGTGGGCGAGACCAGCGAATCACCGTCGTAGACTTTCCGCTCGGCGTACAGGGTCTTCGCATCCTTGCCGGCGGGCGCATGCCCTCCGTTCAGATCGAAGGTTATGGTCCACTGGTGCGCGGTGCGCACCCACTGCGCGGTCAGGGTGATGTCGCCGGTCACCTTCGAGCCGAAATCGTAGCTTTTGCCGTCATACTGCCAGCCGGTGAACCGGCAGTCGTCGCGTGTCGGCGACGGATCAGGCGCAACGGCCACTCCTCCATCGTCCACGGTCTGGCTGTTCACGGCACTGCCGCCGGCCGTGTCGAAGGTGACCGTCCATGTCTTGACCCACTTGGCATACAAGGTCATGTCGGCGGTTACGGCGGTGCCAGCATCATAGTCCGTCTTCCGCTGTTCGTCGCTGGTCAATCCTGCGAAACGATATCCACCGCGGGAAGGAGCGGAATCGGGGATCGTAAGCTTCTCCCCTTCCTTGACGAACAACGTCATATCCTGCGGCAGGTCCGACGAATAATCGTCGCCGTCATTCAAATGAATGGTGACGGTATGGTACGTCGCGCCCGCATCATCCCACTTGGCATACAGCGTGATACCGCCGGTGACGGGCATGCCGAAACCGTACGGCGTGGTGCCGGCCGCATCCGTGGTCCAGCCGACGAACGTGTATCCGTCACGGGTCGGTGTGGCAGGTTGCGTCGCGTAACCACCGTACGCAACCTGTTGCGCATCGACCGCGCTGCCGCCTTGCGAGTCGAAGGTCACGGCGTACATGTTCGGCGTCCACTTCGCATACAAGGTCACATCATCGTTCACCGCAGCCGTGAAATCGTATTCGCTACCCGAAGTGTCGGCGCTAGTATACCATCCCGCGAACGCGTATCCCACGCGCTCAGGATTTTCCGGTCGTACGGCCGATTTCCCTGTTTGCACCTGTTGTGCGGCGATCTCGCTGCCGCCTTGGACGTCGAAGGTCACGGTTTTCGCTTCCGTCCACTGCGCATACAACGTTATCGGCGCGCTCACCGTGGTGGCGAAATCATACTCATGTTCACCGGCCACGTCCGTGGTCCACTTCGAGAACACGTAGCCGTCGCGAGTAGGCGTTTCGGGAACGCTCGCAGTGCCTCCGATGGCGACCGCCTGTGCGGGAACGCTGCTGCCGCCTTGGGTGTCGAAGGTTATTCCGGCCACGTTCACCGGATGCGTGTACACGGTCGGATCCCCGCTGACGATCCAGAATTCCGCGACGCCGTTTTCCACGTTTCCCGCGGTCATGCTGATCACGGATTCCGGAATCTCGCGATCGTTGTCGTCGCAGTCCTTGCCGGTCCATGATGAGCCACCGTTGCGAATGATGAACCATGGGTTGCGCACGCCTTTGGCTGTCTGGCTCAGCGTGTATTCCGCGACCTCGCCGAATTCGTCATGGGAGGTGAATTCCTGGGATTCGCCGCTGGTGCTTTCCGCATACCAAGACCACAGATCCCAGCCTTTCCACGCGTCGGATTCCATGCTGTATTCCTGATAATTGCCGTCGGGACGGTAATAATGCAGTTTGATGGTCAGGTTTTTCGGATTTTTGATGTCATTCGGCTGCGGTGTCGCCGAGGGAGACGCTTTTTCCGAGGATCGGTCGGAAGCGGTATCGGGTTGCGCGCCGTCCACCCACGCTTCGATGGCACCGCTCACATGCGCGTCACCGAATTTGGCGAGTTTCCACACGCTCGCCTCATATTGTTCGACGGTTCCCGCGGACGCTCCAGTCGCATCGGCACCATCCACGATTCTGAAATGCACTGTTGCCAGATCGCCGTCCAGTTCGCCGCTGGCTTTCCTGCCGTATTGCGTTGGCGTGCTTTCGAATGGAATATACGTGGCGCTTTCCATGTCGTCGCCGTTCCACACCTTCACGCCGGATGCGTTCTCACCGACGCCGGAGACGGAACGGAAGTTGACGGTCACTTTGGTTTTCGCCGCATGGTTGCGCGTGTAGGGCACGCCCGTCTGCTGCCGGTGCCCGCTGACGTTGATCATAGTGGCGCCGACCTGTGCCGTATATTCCGTTCCCCGCTTGCCCCCGTTCCAGTCCGTGGAGTCAGATTCCCCGGATTGTGTGGATGCGAAATGGTATTTCACCGCGCTTAGGTTGGCCCCTTCCGGCAGATCGGCCTTATACCAGCCTGCCGCATTCGTGGAATCGGCTACATCGACCGCGCTCATCGCAATGCTACCGCTGCCGTTGTCGGACGTGTAACGCACATACACCTGCCCGTCCCACGATTCGTCGGGCTTGTAGTAGATGGTGAGGGTTTTGTCACCTATCAGCGAACTGTTCGGCGAATCCTTGTATTGCGGAGCGTAGGTGCCGCTAGGTTCCGTGGTTTCCGTCCACGCGCCCTTGACCGCACCGGCATAGATGGCAATGGCGCTTCGTTTGCCGATGGTCGCTTTGGCGTGACCGCCGCTGACGGTCACGGTTTGCGAGCAGGTGCGGGAAGCGTACACGTTGCAGTATTCCCCGTCCGGCAACGATGTCGTATAGTCGACGTCATGCTCCTGCAGGGTGTTGTTCAATGCGAGCAGACCCTTGCTTTTCCCGTTGGCGTCAACCCTTTCGAAGGCGATGTCGTTGGATCCGGATTCCTGCCAGTTGCTTACGCTGGTGCCGTTCACGGCATTATGGAATTTGATCATGCCTCGGATTGACGTCCACCGCTGTTGGCAGTTCCAATCGCCATACTCCATCTGCGTTGGGTCCTTTTGCGTGGAGCACACGTCGTCCATGCTGATTTTCGGCACGGTGGTGTCAGTCGAATCCTTGACGCCGTCATCATATTGGGTGCTTTCATTGAATGCGTAGTCTGAAAGGATCTTCGGATGCCCGTAGTCGTACCCGAGCATGAACGCGTTGGCGAGCTCGTATCGGGCGCCGGAAACGGGTTTGAGCGTTTCCGAACCGCGTGCGGTATCCCAGTTGGACACGAATACGGTGGCATTATCGGCGTCGTCGAGCAGATCGCTGGTGATGTTCTTCAAATTGGTGATGGATCCGTTGAAATCCTTCAACAATGAGTACGCGTACGAGAATTCGGTGACCTGTCCGTTCTTTTCGTATCGTTCCGGCGCGAATTTTTCGGATTCTCCATTATGGTAGATGACTTCCTGCGACCATGGGAAGCTTTGTTCGTCCGTAATGCCCGCTTTGGTCATGAACTTGCGTTTGATGGATGCGATGTCGTTGGGATCCATATGTTTTGCGGAGTCGATGCGGAATCCGCGTACGCCGTCTTCCCATAGGTGCGCCAAGTATTCGGCTTGGATGTTTTGCACGCGGTCGCTGCCGGTGTTGATGTCCCACATGGTCGACAGTCGGCAGTTCCACACTTCGTCGGCGTTGGTGTAGTCGGAGATGTTGTCTGACACGTTCGACTTGCAGGTGTGGAAGTCGCCGCTGGGAAGGCCGTATTGGTGGTTGTTGCCGCTTTCCTCATACTGGTAGATGCCGATTCCCGGGTATCGTCCGTATGATCCGTTGTATTCGGTTCCGGCCACGCCATACTGGTCGTCAACCCATGACACGTCATGTCCGGTGGTGTGGTTGAGCACCATGTCGGCCACGATTTGCACGCCAGCCGCGTCGCATTGGCTGATCATGGTTTTGAACTCGTCTTCCGTACCGAAACGCGAGTCGAGTTTGTAGCTGACCGGCTGGTAGACGGTCCACCATTGCGTGCCTTGGATGGATTCCTGCGGCGGGGAGACCTGCACGTATTTCACGCCTTCCGGACCATAGGTTTTCGTGCATTCGTCGCCAATCGTCTTCCATGATTGCTGGAATGCGATCATGGTCACGTCAGTGGCTGCCGGATTGGTCGGATCGTCATTGCCAAAAGCCACCGATTGCGCGCTGAGCCCCGCGAGGGAAAGCGCCAGGCCAAGTGCCGCGGCCGCGATGCGGCGCACCGAACGCATGCCGGTATGTCGTGCAGCCGCGTGACGGGCCATGCGGTAATCCATCCGATTCCCCTGTTTCGCTCCGTGACGCCTCATCGCGCGTCTCCTTCCTTGTTGGTCTTGTTACGTTTGGCGATGCCGTAGCCCATGCCGATCATGCCGAGCGCCACTACCGCGAGAAGTGTGCCGTAGCACCATCGTTGCCCGCCCGTGGAGGGAAGCACGATGGAGATGGTGTTGGTGATGGTGGAGATTCCGGTTTTTCGGTCATCGCTGATGACCGGCTGGCAGTAGCCGTCCACTCCGCTGATCGCTTCGCCCTTTTCGTTGGTTTCCTTCACCGTGTACACCTTGTTTTCATCTAGGTCGGTGAACGTGTATTGCCAGTTGTTGCCGTCGCTCAACGCCACCGTCTTGCCGGTGGATTGGCCGTTCGCATACAACGTCGCATATACCGCTTTCGGACGTTTGCTGCTGTCGCCGTAGTCCTTCCACACTTTATGCACGCTGTGGCTGGTATGCCCCGGCGTGTAGGTGTTGGTCAGCGTGTACGCCCAGGATTCCGCATTCTGACCGCTTTCGCTTGTTTCATCCGCCTTGTCGGATTCGCCCGACTCGTTGGCCTTGCCCTCGGCGCCGTCAGCCGCAGCGACTTTGCCTCCGGTGAGCGTCGGCGTGTAGTTCTTCACGGCCTCTTCGGTCACCGAATACTGAATTTCCTTGCCCTTGTAGTATTTGGGCAGGTTCGTGAAGGTGTAGGTCCACGTGTTCGCGCTCACCTCTTGCGAAGTGGTCGCTTCGCTTGTTCCGTCAGCCCCGTTGACGTTGGCCGTGGTGGCCTGCGTCGCTTTGGCGTTCTCCGAGGTCAGCACCATGCAGCTCACACCCCATGGATTCGTGCCATCCGTCGCGCCGGTGTTCTTGCACTCGCTGTTGTGTTGCGGTGAGGGCCATCCGGGCAGCGTCTGGTTCTTCGCATCGGTCCACACGCTGGAAAGCACCCAGATCGTGGCCTTGTCGCCCGGCCGTTTCACATTGCTGGGCGCATCAGTGTCATCCCACGTCTTGTCCACGCTCAATGTCGTGGTTTCGGGCGTATGCGTGTTGGTCACATCGAACGCGCAGGATTTGACCGTGCTCGTCACCGCACAGCGTGTTTCCGTACCGCCGGCGAGCGTCACGTCGCTTGCCGTATAGCCATCTACGGATTCCTCGGTTACCGTATACGTGTACGGATTGTTGTACAGGTTCTGCTTGGGAAGACCTTCGAACGTCCACGATTGCGTGTTGCTGCCGTTGGTTCGCACGGTTTGCACCACCAATTGTTCGGTCACATCTTCCGTTTCGTCGGTACTGCCGCTCTTCGGCTGTTTGCTGGTTCCCCAAATATGGAAGGTCAGCGTCTTCGGCCGTTTGCCATCGTTGTCATCCTGATCGTTCCACGTTTTGTTCACCGTGATGCTTGCCGTTTCCGGCTCCCGAATGTTCAATACCGTGAATTCGGCGCCGTCGATGTACGGACGTTTGATCACGGAAACGCGGTATTCCTTACCTGTGAGCTCTTGGGTCAGTTCCTCGTCAACCGTGTAGTTGTACCTGTTGCCGTCCGCATCATATCGGGGCAGATCGGTCCACGTGTACGTCCAGTCGCTGGTGTTCTTGTTGTCCAACGTCCGCGTGTACTTCGCATCTTGCAGCTGCTTGGAGTTGCGCAGCAGGTGGAATGTCACCGATGTCGGACGCTCCGAATAGTTATGGTCGGACCAGATTTTGCGCACGCGCACCATGGTCGTATCCACGCGATCCTCGACGCGGATGGTGTTGCCATCCACCAGCTTGCCGTCCACGTATGCTTCGCCGCGGGAAATGGTGAAGTTGACCGCGTTCGCCTTTTCATACCCGACCGGCGCCTTGGTTTCGGTGAGCTTGTAGACGCCGTCCTGCAGCTGGAATTGTTTCGGCAGTCCGCCGCCGCTGGTCCAGGTGATCTCGTCGATCGTCTTGCCTTCGAAAGTTTTGCCGGTTATGGAGAATTCCGCTCCAGCCAGCTCGGCACCGCCGCCGACCTTGGTTTTGGAGAACAGGATGCCGCTTTTGCCCGGCTTGTCTTTCATGACGACGGTATTGGAATCCTGCTTCTTACCGTCGATGGTCACGCTGCCGTCGAGCCCGACGCTGAATACGATGTCATCCGCGGTTTCATAGCCGTCCGGCGCCACCTTTTCACGCAGGGTGTAGGTGCCGGGTAGCAGGGTGAGTTCGCCGGGTTCGCCGCCTTTGCTGGTCCAGGTGATCTCGTCGATCGCCTTGCCATCCAAGGTGGTGCCGGTGATGCTCATCTGCGCGCCGTCGATATTGGTGATGCCACTGGTGAGACTGTTTTTATTGACGGTCACCTGATGCGTCCGGTACTGGTCGGTCATCACGATGGTATTGTCCTGCACGTCGGCATATGTGCCATCGGTTTGCTTGATCTGCACGCTGAGCTTGCCGGTGACGGCGTCGCTCACGACTTTGAATTCGACCGGATCCGCTACCAGATAACCATCCGGCGCCTTGGTTTCGGTCAAGGTGTAGGTGCCGGGCTTGAGCTTGATGCTCTTCGACTTATCCCGCTCACTTACCCAGGTCTGCGTTTTGAATTCGGTGCCATCATTCAGCGTACCGGTGAGGCGCATGGTGGCACCTGCGATCTCCGTACCCTTGAGGTCCTGCTTGGAGAACCACACCTCCTCGTTTTCGGGGTGGTGCGTGTTGGTGATGGCGAAACCTTGGGTTTGCGAGCCGGTGATGTGCGTGGTGTAGCCGCTCACCGTATCTTCGCGTATGGTATACACGATCTTCTTGCCATCCTCGTAGACGGGCAGATTGGTGAACGCGCTGTCGTTCCGCCAGTTTCCAACCGCATCGAGTGTCACGCTTTGATCGGTTTCCTCTCCGTTTTTCAACAGATGCACGGTTACGCTGTCAGGGCGCTTCTGGTCCTGGTTGTCGGCGTCGTCCCATGCTTTTTCAACGCCGATCGACGTGGTTTCGGGCGTGTGCGTGTTGGTGCATTGTTCGGTGGCAGCCGAACCGTCGGTGTTGTATTGCACGTCAGCGCATTGCGAGTCGTACCCGCCCAGCGTCGTGGTTTCGACGGCCATGTAGGCCGCGGTTTTGCCGTCGACTTTCACCGGCAGTCCCGTCCATTGCACGTTATCGTTCTTGTCGGGATTGAGTATGCGGCTTTGCCCGTCGACTTTCGTATAATCGGCATCGCCGTCGGTCTTGCGGTACAAATCGAAGGTGACGGATGCACGTTTGCCGTCCTGGTTGTTATTGTCGTTCCATGTTTTCGTAACAGTCAACGACGTGGTTTTCGGTGCGTCCTCCGCCTGCACGTGACCGATGCCGTCGCTACCGGTCACATTTTTGCCGTCGACGGTGATGGTGCCGTCTTCGCCGACCAGAATGATGATCGGATCCATGACTTGGTATCCGTCCGGTGCGTTGGCTTCGGTCAGCTTGTACCGTCCGGGCAGGAGTTCGAGCGTTTTCGTCTCGCTGCCGGAGGTGGTCCATGTCCAATCGGATTCCACCTGCGACGATCCGACACGAGTCAGCTGCATGGTGGCACCGTCGACGGGTACACCGGCATTCGCCGCATCCACCTTTGTGAATTGCACCTTGAACTTCGTTTTGTGGTCGTTGCTGCAGTTCCAACGGTAGTTGCCCAATGTGGTCGTCTTGCCGTCGCTGTCTTTGGCTACGGCGACGATCAATTTGCCGCTTTGCCCGTCTACGGTAACGGTTTTGTTGTCGTATCGTCCGTCGTATGCACCGGCAGCGGTCTGCGCGTCATGTCCGGGGAATATCACATAGAGCGGAGCGGATTTCTCGTATTGCGAATCAGTGCTGCCGGGCACTTTGCCGTCCGGACCTGTCAGCTCGGTGACCTTATATACGGTGTCGTAGTCCAGCTGCAGTCGGTCGGACAGTCCGTTGGATGCTCCTGTGGTCAGCTGCTTGGTGATTTCTTTGCCAACCGTACCATTGCAGGTGCCGTCGGCATCGGCCGTAGACGACACGAAGTTGCATCCGGTGACGCTTTCCACTTTGAAGGTGGCGCTGCCCGCCGGCTTGCCGAGATCGCCATCCGCGTACTTGTAGATCTGCAGTGTGCTCTGGTCGTATTTCATGCCGCCTTTGCTCTGCTGTACGGTTCCGGTGATTGTGTTCTGCGAGGTTCCGCCGTTGTTCTCATACCCGGCGAGCACGATTTTGTTGCCGCCCAGCGATCCGAAGCTTTCGCCTGGTTTGAGCTGCACCGCGGCCGTGTAGGTGATGGTGCATGCACGGGCGTCGGGAATGGAGAACACTAGTTCGCGGGTCTGCGGATTGTATGACCATGTTGCACCGTTGATGGCGGTTCCATTGTCGGAGTCCATGATCGACACGCTGTTGGCGTTGAGGTCGAGTGCCTGACCCATGGTGTCGGTCAGAGTGAGGTTGTTGCCTTTGTTAAGCGTGTCCGCATTCGGGTTGACTTTGACCGTGTAGTTCACGTTCGGCGCGGTCGTGGCATCGTATTTGCCGTTTTTGTCAAGAAGTTTCGGCTTGCTCGCGCCCACTGTGGCGGAAGCGTCGCCTCCGGCGCTGCCATCAATGTCGATGTGCGCCTTGTTCTCGTAATTTCCCCAATCAGGTGCGGTGATCGGGTCGATGCTCGTCTCATACACGATGAGCACACCAGCCGAGGTCTTCGCCTGGCTGAACGCCGGGGTACCCTTGGCTATGGTGAAGGTCACCGTGCCGTCGCCGTTGTCTTTGGCGCTCACTCCGGACAGCATTTTTGTGGTGCTGGAAGCGTCGAAGATCTTCAACGATTTCGCGTCGTACCGCGTGTGGACGGGCAACGTATCGGTCACCACGATGTTTTCGGCGTCCGACATCACGTCATGCACTTTGATGCGCCAGCGGATCACGCCTTTGGAGTTGGCGGTGTAGCCGTACCCGTATTGGTCCCAATACTGGTTGGCGTCTTCCTTGCCGAGCACGTCGCCGCGATGCTGGTGTTTCGCCGTGGAGGTTTTGTTCAATGCCGAAGCTCGGTTCCACACGGTTTCGTCGGTCACACCGTCGTTGACGGTGGACTGGTATTGCACGTACACCGTAGTGCCTTTGGGCAATGATGCGAACACGATGGTGAATCCCCTATCGGTGGCCTCTGTCGTGTATCCGCCCGCGTATTGCTGCGTCAGGGCGGCGTCGGTGTACACTTTAATGCTGTCTTTCACCAAGGTTTGCTTAGATCCCAGATCCTTGCCGCTGTCGTCCACATCCAGCTTGTCGGTCAGTTCGGCGTTGGTGAGGTCTTCCAAGGCTTTCATGCTGGTCACCCACGTCAGGTTCTTCGCTTCGGATGCCGGCGACGTGCATATTTTCTTCAGTTCGACCGCGTCCGTGCCGAGTTGAGGTTCGGCCGTGGCTGTTTTGCCGGTTCCATCCTGAGGTTTTACGGTGACTTCGTTCTTGTATTTCTGGTGTTCGCCGCTTCCTTCGACCGGCACGTTTTTCGCTTCGGTCCAATACTGGATTTGGAAATGGTCGTAGCCGCCGGAGGGCAGGGTCACGGTGCCTGCTACGAGATCGCTCCAGCTAAGTTTGATGTAATGCTGCGGATTGTACGGGTCGTCGTCCGTATATGCGCCGGGCGAGCCGGTCGGACACACGGATTTCCAGTCGCCGCTGTTGTAGCAGCTGAGCACCAGATCTCCGGTCGGTTCCTTGAGGTTGTTCTTGTCGAGCAGATCTTTGACGGTGGCTCCGTCGACGGATTGGCCTTCGCCAGCGCCGATGGTGATGTTCCAAGTGAAGCCTTGCGTGCCATTTTCGTCTTTTGCTGCGGTTGCGCTTTTGTTCACATACCAGTCGCTGTAGTTGAACCAGATGGAGTTGCTGGTTTCCTTCTTGTTGACGTCTTCGTTGCTGGAATAGGTCACCTTGTTTTTGTTTTCGGTGGCATTGCTGCAATTGCCGGCCTCGCGGCATGCCTTGATGACGCTGTCTTTGTCGGCGTTCACCGAGTAGCGCACGTATAGTTTCTCACCGTCGCCCATGGAGCCGATGGTGACGTTGAAATTATGGTCGTCGGTTTTGGAGGATTGCCATGCGCCCGTGTATTCGTTCTTGCAGTCGGCGTCGGTGTAGATGTGCACGGATCCGTCCACGAAGGTCAGCAGGCCGCCCATGGTGTCGTCTATGGTCACGCCGGTGTTCGTGCCTGTAGAGGTCACTTCCAAAACGAAATCGTAGGTGGATGCGTCGGAAGTGGAGATTGCCGGGCGTTTGACCACGTTGACCCTGTGTTTGCCCTCCACGTTCACGGTGATGGTGCCATATCCGGGGAAGGTAAAGCTGGTATCGCCGCCAGCCGAACCACCGGTTTTGTTCGAGGTGATGGTTCCGTCAGTGGTCACGAACGCTTCGATGTTGGACCCCGCCGATTCGCCGCGGGTGTAGGTGGCCACCATTTTGTCGCCGTCGATGGTGTAGTAGCCGACCACGTCGCCACCGTTGTAGATCGGGTATTTCTCGTTCGATTTGTATTCCAGATTGCTGGGAAGGTCGTAGACGAAGGTGTCGCCCTCGTTGATTTTGACGTCGTTCGGCACTTTCCAATGCAGTTCGGTGCGGATCTGATCACCGTAGTTGACCTGCATGCCGGAAATGTACGGCTTCCACGTCTTGCCTCCGTCGGAACTGATTTCGAAGGAGGTGTCGTCCTTGTCAACCCAACCGAGATCGCTGATATTGTATCCCTCAGCATACGCGCGTTGCGGCGCTGCGATCACACTTGCGAAGATCATCGCAACGATTGCCACCAACGCGGCAATCGTTGTCATTCCATGCCGCTCACTTACGGCTTTATGCATGCCTGCCATTCTTCCCCCTGGTCGCAATGCAATCTAGTCGGTTTTACCCGTAAACCTGCTATTTCTCTGGACCCTACTAGACCACCCCACACAGACAATGAAACACTCTGAAAACAGGTGCAAGCATGACCTTATAAAAGGTTTAACATGCCGTCAAAAGTTGGAAAAAACGTTTGACGGAACACCCCTAAATCGGAGGATTATGCAAGAAACGCCGAAAACAATCACCCGAGCTGTTTCAATGTTTCATGAAACAAACTGCAAATGGAAGCGTTTGCAAAACGGGGTGCGTCATACGGTGCACCCCGTCACATAACAACAGACCGTTCCGAAACCGACCTCATCCGAACATGAAAGGTCCCACAAACCGGATCAATGCGTGATACCCATCATCGAAAGACACCAAGCATTCTCATAGGAGATCTCCTCCCACTGCTTGTACCTTCCAGACGTACCCCCATGACCAGCCTCAACCTCAATCTTCGCCACGGCATCCACGCCGGCATGCTGCAGCCGGGCCAGCCATTTCATTGGCTCCACATACAGCACGCGGGTGTCGTTCATGGATGTGGTAATGAAAATTTTCGGAAAAACGGCAGTTCTTTCGTCATTTTCACTATCTGGCGCATTCTCGTATGGCGTGTACGACTTCATATACGCGTACACATCCGCGTCGTGCAGCGGATCGCCCCACTCGTCCCATTCGGTGACGGTCAGCGGCAGCGAAGGATCAAGGATCGAGGTCAGCGCGTCCACGAACGGCACATCCGCCTCCACGCCCGCATAGCATTCCGGAGCCATGTTGGCGACCGCCCCCATCAATAGGCCGCCCGCCGAGCCGCCGTTCGCCACCGTACGCAGCGGCGAGGCCAGTCCGGCGCGTTGCAGCGCGCGCGTGGCGTCGATGAAATCCTCAAACGAATGCTTCTTGTTGAGCAGGTGCCCCTGCTCGTACCAGGCGCGTCCCATTTCGCCGCCGCCGCGGATGTGCGGCACGGCGTACAGCACGCCGCGGTCGAGCATGCTGATGCGTGACACCGCGAATCCCGGATCGGAGCTGATCTCGTACGCGCCGTAGCCGGTGATGAACATGGCGGAATCGCAGGTCGGCACGTCACGCCGCCATACCAGCGAGACGGGGATGCGTTCGCCGTCGCGCGCGGTGACCCACACCCGGCGTTCCATGTAGTCGCGCGGATCGAAACCACCCAGCACGGTGGCGCGTTTGAGCAGACGGTCCTCGCCGGTGTCCGGATCGTAGTCATGCAGCTCGCCGGGGCGCGTGTAGCTGGCGAACGAGTAGCGCATGCGCGGCGCGTCATACGAGGGGTTGCCACCAACGCCGATCGAATACAGGCGGCGCGTCTCCCCCGGCATGCGGTCGGCGGTGGCGCCGTCCGACGACGTCATCGCCCGACGCGAGACGCCATGCACGGCCGATCCCTTGCCTTGCGCGGCGGCGGCCGCGTCCAGTTTGCCCCAGATCTCGGCGCGTTCCTCGTTGATCTCGTCCACGGATTCGTCGACGTCCCAATCGTCCTCCAGCGCGTGCGGCACCAGTTCGGTGAACCGCCATGGCCGGCCGGCCAGGAAATCCTCGGCGGCGGCCCGTTTCGTCATCACCGCGATGTGCGGCAGGCTTTCCGCGCGGTATTGCAATGCGACGAAATGCCGATGGATCGAGATACCCTCGATGCCCAAGCCATGCGCGCCCTGCAGAATGGCGGGATTGCAGGGATTTGAATACGGGGTGCCGATCGGCATGGAGGAGGCGCCGGGGTCCACGTCGTCGCCATGCTCGCAACCGTAGGGCGAGCCGACCGCCACGCGCACGCCTTCGCCCAGCCGGTATGGAGGCTCGTGCGTCCGCATATCGATCACATCGATCTCGAAATTCGGATTCAACGCGTTGTGGTACACCACGGCGAGCGGAATATCCTCGCCATGCTCCCCCGCGCCTTCGAAGCAGGCGAAGCTCACATCGTATTCCACGTCGGTTTCGCGCGGAATGAACGCCCGGAACGAGCCCTCTGGGGTGTCCACCGGCAGCATCAGCACCTCGGTGGTGGTTTTCGACCCGGTGCCGATCACGATGTTCCGTTCGTCGAAGGACAATCCGATGCCCGCCCAGAAGCGTTCATCCGCCTCGCGGTACACCTCCACGTCATCGGTCACGGGGGTGCCGACGCGGTGGCGCATCACCGCGTATGGACGCCACGCGTCGTCCAACAGCACATAGAACACCCATTGCGCGTCCGGCGTGAAGCAGGCTCCGCCGATGCCTTCGAACCGCTCCTCCAGCTCGTCGCCGGTCTCAAGATCGCGGATGCGGAAATCGTAGCGTTCGTCGCCGCTCGTGTCGGTGCCGTACAGCATCCAGCGGCCGTCCTTGGAAATGTCCATGCCGCCGATGCGGAAGAAATCATGGCCTTCCGCTTCGACGTTCGTATCGAACACCACCTGTTCGCCGTCGAGTGGCACGCCGGCCTCCACTGTCGGCGGATCCCAATCGTCCGCGCCGCGGATCGGCACGCGGCATTGCGTGGCGTATTGCCGCCCCTGCATGGTGCGGGTGAAGTACCAGTAGCCGTCCATGCGCGTCGGCACGGACATGTCGGTTTCCTGCACATGCGACTTGAATTCCTCGAACAACGTTTTGCGCAACGATGCGAGCGGTGCCATGCGCTGTTCGCAGTAGCGGTTCTGTGCCGCCACGTAGTCTTGAACGTCCTGCGATTGCTTGTCCCGCAGCCATTCGTATTGATCGATGAAGGTGTCGCCATGGAAGACGCGCTCCTTCGGCACCCGTTTCGCGCGCGGAATCGCGCCGAACCCATCCTGCTCCGATGCGGACGGGTCGTTCATGCCCCGAAATTCACTCATGCACGCGATTATACCGGCCTGCGCCGCCTAACTTTCCGACGGCGATGTGCGCCGATGCTTCCGGCAGCCGCACCGTGCAGCCATGCATGCTGCCGGATTCCGGGCCGGTCATTCGGTTTCGCCATCCGCGGCTTGGGTGGCGCGCAGGTACGGCAGCATGGTTTTCATGATGTTCGACCCGGTCGCTCCCGTAAACACCGGTACGTCGGTGACCGGCATCGGCTGCGTGTTCGCGCGCCCCGCAACGGAACCGATGTTGCCCGCCACCTCGCGCGGCGTCAGCTGGCGGATGCAGATCGCCAGCACGCGGCCCGGATAGCGGCGTGCGATCGTGGCGTATGTGGTCGGATCCTTCTGCCCGTCGTCGCCGATGAGGATGAATTTCATATCCGGAAAATCGGCCATGAGCTGTTCGGCGTATTCCAGCTTGTGCTGCACGCCGGACGGCACGAACGTCTTCGGCCTCGGGTCAAGGTCGCGCAGCAGCAGCGGACCTTCCGGAAAACCGTGGTTCGTAATGAAATGGCGGATCGAGCTTTCCACATTCCATGGCGAAGTGGACAGGTAGAAGAACGGCGCGTCCGTGAACATGTCCGCGATGCGGTTGAACAGCAGGTTCATGCTGGCCACCGGCACTTTTTTGCGCGGATTAAGCAGCAGCAGATTGTAGGCGGCCTTCATCAGACGCGGCGCCTGCGTGACCATGATGGTGTCGTCCACGTCGGAGATCACGCCCACTTTGGTGCCGCTGGGAATGGTGAAAAGATTGGCGTTGACCGGCTTGCGGCTGCGCACTTTGTACGAGACGTTGTGGATGCCCGGTTCGAGCGAATGCTCGGCCACGAGGTCGAGGTAGCCGGCATCGTCGGATGCCGCGAATTCGCTGGAAATATCAGGATTGCTGTCGATCGCGTCGTATACTTCCGACGCACCCACCTGCACTGTTTCGATGGGCACGTCATCGATGGCGATCCGCACTTTGGTATGCGGGGACGGCACCATCAGCATGCCACGGATGCCGCGAATCAGGCGGCCGGCCTGCCGTTTGAACGGGCCGTATACGGTACGGCAGATCAGTCGGGAGTAATGTTCGGTGCCATAGCCGACGTAGGGTTCGACACGTGGATACCAGTCGAGCGACCGTACCAATGCGGTCGAGAATTTCAGCCAGACGCTGAATGCTTTGGTGATCGTGCGGCGGAACAGCCTGGTCAGCGGCGGTTTGACTTCAAGACGCTCATGTCTGGAGGCCGCGTCGAAGGTGGTGACCACCTTGCGTGCCGGAATCGGCACGGTGGGCATGTCATCGCAAGAATCGTCCATCCGCTCCCCCATACGCTGCTGTTCGCGCTGCTGGTCGTGCTGCGGCGCACGCTGCGGCGGGAACTGCGGCAACGGCTGAATTTCACTCATATGCCCACTATAGAGGTCGCGTTCGAACAAACAGTAACGCCACCGAGAAAATCAGGGAACTTTCAGGGCCCCGCAAGGCACTTCCCATAAAAAGGCTGCGGCCGGCGGGTACGATGCGCGACCGTAAGCCCGGCCGAACGGCCTTGAGTGTGCCGCGCATCGTACCCGCCGGCCGCAGCCGTAATTAAAACTAGACGTCCGTGCTATTCAGTCAGCCACAATCTTGGCATACTCGTCAGCGCTAAGCAGGTCAGGCTCGTCATCCTCAAGCTCGATCTTGAAAATCCAGCCCTCGCCGTACGGATCGTCCGTCACAATGCTCGGATCGTCCGCAGCCTCGTTGTTGACGTAGCGGATGGTGCCAGCCACCGGCGAGACCAGCGCGGTGACCGCCTTGGAGGATTCGAATTCCGCCACTTCGTCGCCAGCTTCGACCTGCGTACCAACTTCAGGCAAATCGATGTACACGAGTTCGCCGAACTGTTCGGTGGCGTATTCGGTAACGCCCACCATGGCGGGTTCGACGGAGGAATCCACCCACACGTGCTCGTCGGAGTATTCGAGGTGCTCGGGCACGTCGAGGTTCACTTTGCTATCGTTTGCTTCGCTCATGCCGCCCATTGTACGGCGTATGCGAACGCCGCGCACCCGCGCCACGCGTAACGGGTCAGCGTACCGGTCCGGATGGCATGGCGCCGACTACCTGCACGATGGTGCCTTCCGGGCAGTTGTCGTAGATCCACTTGGAATCGGCTTCGTACATGTTCACGCAGCCGTGGGAGCCGTAGTGCGCCGGGTCGCCGTGGGCGATGCCGTAATTGTTCCAGCTTGCCGTGTGGAAGCCTTCGCCGCCGTAGAAGTAGCTTACCCACTTCACACCCTTGGACAGGTAGCGCGAGCCGTCGTCGTTCAGGCCGGTCATGTCCTGGATCTGATACTTGAGGTAGATGTAGAAGGTGCCCAGGTCGGTTTCGTGCTTGCCGGTGGTGCCCGTGCACACCGGGAAGGTCTTGACGGCCTCGTCGTTGTGATACACGGTGGCGGTTTGCGCGGTGCGGTCCACCACGATGCGGTATTCGCTCTTCTTCTGCACGGTTTTGAAGTTCTGCACGTCGCCGTCCACCGGAATGGTGGCGCCTTGGCCGTTTTTGAGCGCTTCGCCGATCTTCGGTGCGAGCGCCTCCATGTTCTTGACCTTCACGCCGTTCACGCCTTTGACGATGGTGGCCAGCACTTTGCCGCTGTTGTCGACGGCGTCTTCCTGGTCGACCGCGTCCTGGTTGAGCTGGGCTGGGACCTGCTGCTGCACGTAGTTGGTGATGGCGTTGTCATCGTAGGACAGCGAAAGCGTGCCGTGTTCGAGGTCGGCGTCGGTTTTCAGCCATGAGGCCACGACTTCGGCTGGAATCTGGAAGGTCTTGCCTTGTCCGTTGTCCAGCACGATCGGCGCATTCAGTCGCGCGTTTGCCTGGTCGGCCACGTTTTGGGCTTCAGGCAGTGCGACCGGCACGTCGATGGTTTCGTACGTGATCGTCACGCTGCCGCTGTGCCCCGGGTTCGCGATGGCTTTGGCGACCGCGTCGATCACGTTGTCCACCTTCGGGGACCTGCCGCCGCGGCCTTCCACTGCGACGAAGGCGCGCGCGTTGGCATCGTACGATGCGGTGGACGGTACCGCGCGGTCGGTGTCCTGCACGAATTTGTCGGTGACGAACGTCCTGAGGGCCAGCTTGTTGGACTTGGCGTTCAGTGGCACGTTCTTCTTGACGAACGGGTTGACTTCGTTGATGTATTCGAGTGCGCCGTTGGTCTGGTGCTTGGCGGCGAGCAGTTCCGTGACCGTCTTGTCGACGTTGTAGCTCACGCCGAGGTCGCTCAGGCTGCCGGAAGCGTTGTTGCCGTTGCCGTCCTTGATGTTCACGGTGGTGTTCTTCACGGCGGCCGTCACCGTGTTTTTCAGCTGGTCGGCGGTCTGTCCGGCCACACTGGTTCCGCCGAAGGTCACGCCCGGCGCGGCCTTGTCTTGGAAGTACCAGCGTGCGGTGAAGAAGCCGGCGATCGCGGCGACCACCAGTACGGCGAGCACGATTCCGGTGATGATCAGCGGCAGTTTGCGTTTCTTGGCCACGACGGCTTCTCCTTCGACCGGCATGGTGAGCACGGGAATGGCGGGAGCGGGCGTGGATGAGGGCATGTCACCGGTAGGAATGGCACCAGTGGGAACAGCTCCGTTGGGGACAGTTCCGGCAGGCGTGGTTTCGGCGGCACCGGCCGTCGGGAATGACTGGAACGGCTGGGTCTGGTCCGATGCGAAATTCAACGGCGGCATGGTCTCGGTGGCGGCGTTGGACACGTCGTCCTGTTCGGACACATCGGCCACGTCGGCGAGATTGATCGTATCGCCGTTCTCACCAGACTGCGGCGGCACGGCATTCACCCCTTCAAACGAGATGCCGGCGAAACTGTTGTCCGTATCGTTCTGCCCACTTCTATCAGACATGTATGTGGTTTCCTCATTCACTCTCTTCACGGTACATACCATGCAGCATGATACGCAGACGAGTGCCCAAACGAATACCTAAACAAGCTCCCCCGGCAACCGCCCCGAAGACAGGCTCAGCCGATACCACCTTTTAATGGCAGGTCTTGTCACGGCAGGTCGTGGCCGAGCCATTCCTCAATCATGTAGCGTGCGATCGTGGCTTTGCCCGGAGCCTCCATACGTCCCGAAACCAGTTCGCTCATGTATTCGTCGCGTGTGACCCAACGCGCCTGCAACGTTTCCTCGCCGTCCACGTGCACGTCGGTGGTGACCGCCACGCCTTTGAACGCCATCATGAGAGACGAGGGGAACGGCCACGGCTGGGAGCCGAGGTATTTGAGTTCGCCTATTTCGATGCCGACTTCCTCTTTGGCTTCGCGCCGGCATGCGTGCTCCAGGTTTTCGCCAGCCTCCACGAATCCGGCCGAAACCGAGTACAGGCCGTTGTTGCGCCACGCGCTGTTGTGCTGCAGCAGCAGACGGTCATCATGGTCGACGATCGCGGTGATCACCGCTGGCTCGATTCGGGGGAACAGCAAACGATTGCCATCCTCGTCGTTCGTGCAGTGCTGAGCCCAGCCGCCGAGCGCCGGTTCGACGGGCGCGCCGCACGTCGGGCAGTGACGCTGCCGGGCGTGCCACATGCTGAGCGAGATGGCGGAGGTTGCCTGTCCGGCTTCGCGTGCGCTGGCGTGGGGCGCGAATCCGCGCAGGTCCACCCAGTCGAATCGGGTTGCCGAGCTTTCCAGCAGCGATTTCGCGTTTTCCTGCGATTCATGCGCCGGCACTTCGGCGAACGCGTCGTCCGCTCCCCCGCTGCGAGCCGTCGCAGCCGTAATCGTCGTATCGTTCGGCTGGACGTGCGTCACGTCCACGGCGACGACGTGCTCGCCCAATCGTCCGCCGTACGAGCCGAGGAATATGGCGAGCGCCGATGGGTGCGATTCGAGTTCCGCGGCAACGTACGCGCCCGGCAGTTGGGCGAGGCGCATTTTCACGTTGGCGTAGTCGGCGATGGCGCCTTGGCCGTGCGGCACGGCCACTTTGCCGTCTTTGACGAGGATGACTTTCGTTGCCGGTTCCGCCAGGACTTTGGCGAACAGGTCGGGTTCGCCGCGTCGTGCCACTTCGTAGTCGATGTCTCCTTGGGCGAGTGGCAGGAACGGCAGGGTCTGCGTCAATGCCAGTGGTGAGAACACGCTCATGGTTGTGTTGCCTCTTTCATGCGTGTTATATACGGAATATATTCGTTATACATACGTAGTACATATTTCGTATATACGTTTTATATATTTTCTCTATATCTTGTCGATACGCCGGATGGTCTGCCACAGATAATCGTCGCAGCCGGCTCAGCCGACTCGCTTCACCAGTTCCAGCAACGCGGCGGCCACCTGGTCGGGGTGTTCGTACGCGCTGAAGTGGCCGCAGTCGTCGATCACCGTCATCGTCACGTCGGTTTTCGTCATCGCGTCGGCGACCGGCTTCATCACTGCCGGCGGGCTGGACGGGTCCTTGTCGCCGCAGATTACTGCGACTGGCACGTTGATGTTCGGCAGCACGTCGTTCAGGTCGGGACGGCCAGCGGCCATGCGTTCGCGCCAGGCGATGCCGTCGGCGGGCTGTTCGTTGATCCACGTTTCGAACTGCCTGCAGTAGGCGTCCGACTGTTTCACGGTGGAGTCGGCTTCCGACGGCACGGCGAATCCCATGACCGGCTCGTGTGTGCCGGTCGTTTCGCAGTCGGTGGCGATTGCGACGCGCTTCAATCGCATGTCGGCGGAGTCGGCGTCGGCTTTCGTGTCGCACAGGGCGAGCGCCGCCACCGCTTCCGGATGCAGGCGTTGGATGTCGAGAATCAGGTAGCCGCCCATCGACAGGCCCACCCAGATGGCTTTGCTGTAGCCGGCGGCGTGCAGCAGGTCCACGTACGCGTCCGCCATGCGGTCCAGTCCGTATGGGAACGCGCCGTCGGCGTCCTTGCCGCCGCTGTCTTCGTCGGACGGAATCGGTCCTTCGCCGGCGCCGGGCATGTCCGGAGCCCAGATCGCAAATGGTTTCACGCCTTGTTTCACAGCTTGGTCGCGTAAAGCCGCCGCGCACTCGTCCCACATGCGGTGGTCCACCGGGAAGCCGTGCACGAGCACCACCGGCGTGGTTTCGGTATCGTTGCCGCCGTCCGTATATATGTTGTTGTTCAGTTCAATCGCCATATTTTTTCTAATCCTCCCCTATCTGCCTGTTCGCCTAGTTTGCTTGGCTTTTGCCCCGCTTGCGCGGCTTGTCCTACTTGCCGGTCCATGCGAGCGCCTGCCGCACGATGGTGCCGTAACCATTGGCCATCTGCCCGACGAAGGTGTCGAGCATGTCTCCGGACGGGTCGACCCATTCCACATCGAGCGTCTCGTCCTGCGGCTTGCAATCGCCGGCGATCGGCACCACGTAGCACAGCGCGATCGCATGTTGGCGTGGATCGTAATAGTCGGACAGGCCGGGTGTCGGGAAGAATTCGGCCACGGTGAACGGCTGCAGGCTGATCGGCAGCTGCGGCAGGGCGATATCGCCCAAATCTTTTGCGACGTTGCGCGCCACCGCTTCACGCAACGATTCGTGATAGAGCACACGTCCGGCGATCAATGTGCGTTCGATACCGCCGTCGTCGGTGACGCGCAGCAGCGAGCCGATTTGCGCCACCCTGCCGAGATCGTCGGTGCGCACCGGCACGACCACGACGTACGGAATCGGTATTTCGCGGCGCATGCGGTTGATTTCGTCCGATGGGAGCCATCCCGGAGGGTTGCCCATTCCGCGGATGAAATCCTCCGGCGTAATGTCGTCGAATTCCCCGCGATGGCGGTTGGCGTCGAAATCGCCCTCGTCGGGCACTTCATCATTCATCACTGGCATGGTTCCATTATCACGCACGGCATGTGAATGTCACGTGCTTCCGATTCTTCCCATAGCGCAATCGGGTGCGGCAGTGTGTTTGCATGGCGTGCGGCTATATACTTTTCGCAAACGGGCTTTCGCAATATTGCGCAGCATTGCACGATATTGTTTTTTGAAATCGGCTTATAGCGTAAGCCGGGAAATGGGGAACGCATATGGCAACGCATGCAGTCACTTCGCAGGATTTCAACCAGGTCGTCGAATCCAATGATCTGGTGTTCGTGGATTTCTGGGCCACGTGGTGCGGTCCGTGCCGTGCATTCGGCCCAACGTTCGAGAAGGCAAGCGAGGCGAATCCGGACGTCTATTTCGCGAAGGTGGATATCGATCAGAATCCCGATCTGGCCGCCGCGGCCAAGGTTCAGGCAGTGCCGACGCTGATGGTCGTCAAGAAGCAGCAGATCATCTTCCAGCAGGCCGGCGCGTTGCGCGCTTCCGATTTGGATGATCTGATCAGCCAGGCCAAGGCGTTGGATATGGATGCGGCCGCTTCCGATGGGGACACCGCTTCCAGCGGAGACGCCAAAGTGAAAACGCCAAGTAGTCAGTCGGAACGATGATTCGGCCCGTCGCCTGCGCGTTGCATACGTTATCTTCAAGTTCCTTGGGGTGCGGTAGACTATATGCAGTTGCGCGCATTCCGGCGGAACCCTAGCGGTTGTGCGCCGTGCCCTAGGCACGGAATCCGCCGAGGAATTGTACCCGATGTAGGAGCAGAATGGCTAGCCATAAGAAACATGCCCAACCAACTACGTTTGCCTTGCCGGGCAAATCTCAGATGGTGAAGATTGTCGCAACGGTTGCGGCAGTGGGGCTGTTGGCCACTGGCGGCATCGTGTCGCATAATCTGTACGCCACCGCGGAGAAGTCTCCTGCCAAGCAGGTCACCGCGTATTCCGTCACCGACAGCATCGAAGCCTCCCGTGGCAACGCCCGTGAGGCGCTTTCCGGAGATACTTCGTACGTCACCGTGAAGATCAACGGCAAGACCCGCGTGGTTCCCGGCATGCATTTCACCGACGTGAAGTCCGTGCTTGACGCGGGCGACATCACCCTTGATACGGAAGACACCGTTTCCCCGTCTTTGGATACGAAGGTGAACGAGAACACCGTCATCAAGATCGAACGTGCCGGCGCTTCCGTTGAGGTGTCTGATACGGATATCGCATTCAACACGGTCAAGAAGGAGACCTCCAGCCTGCCGAAGGGCCAGGAGAAGGTCGAGACCGAAGGCGCGAACGGTGTTATGGAGACCACGAACCTCGTCACCAAGTCCGGCGGCAAGGTCATGTCTTCCAATATGATCAGCTCTTTCGTGAAGAAGGCTCCGACCGACAAGGTGATTCTCGTCGGCACCGGCTCCTCGTCCACGCCGTCCGCGGCCGCAGCGTCGATCGGCATCACCGTGCCGGCTGGCGAAATGCAGCAGTGGGCTCACGATTATCTGCTGTCCAGCGGCTATTCCGAGGCCGATTTCACCGCCACCGTGTACATCATTTCTCATGAGTCCGGTTGGAATGTCGCAGCCACGAACCCAAGCTCCGGCGCGTACGGCCTGCCGCAGGCGCTGCCCGGTTCGAAGATGGTGAGCGCCGGTGCCGATTGGGCCACCAACTACCAGACCCAGCTTAAGTGGTTCTGGGGCTACTGCGCACAGCGCTACGGCTCCATCCAGGGCGCCTACACCTACTGGCTCGCCAACCACTGCTACTGAGTTTTAGTTTTTCAGACAGGAGAGGCTCCGCACACATTGTGCGGAGCCTCTCCTGTCTTATACATCTTTTTATATTTCATATGGAAAGATGCAGGCCATTCATGGCGTTACGGTTGTTTATGCACGCAATTCATTCATCGCTTTTATCGCGGCCCTTTTGGCCATCTTACGCGTGAGTGAACGGCCAGACGCAACGGGCTCGAAAAAGCCGTCATGCTCTTTTTCCACCGTCCATCGCCAACCAAGCACGTTATTTTGAGCGACTCGAATACTGAACGAAGATCCTACACGCCCGCTACCTGCCACATTCATTCCAAGCTCCCTTTTTCAGGATTTTTGGGCTGGATGCATACGTACTCATTATTAGCGTTTATGGACGATTCGCACAGCCTATCAAGATACTGCATATAGTACAGCACTCACATCAAGAGAACTGTACTATATGCGATTTTTCAAGCTGAGCGGAATATTGTTCACTTACTCGCCATCTTTGGCCGTATGATGCGAACCTTTGCGGGGACCGCGCTTGCCGGATACACCCTTTGAGGCATCGGCCACAGCAAAAATGACAACCTTCTCATCCGGGTAGGACTCGCCATCCATGGCGAAATAGGCGATCTGGTCGTCTGCGACCGGCGGGAAAGTGAAATACTTCTGCACCGCCACCAGCACATCGGTGGTACGCACGGTCACGGAAGAAGCCTTTCCTGCAGCGTCAGAGTCGACGCCATCGGCCTTGCTTCGCTTGGTCTTGCAGAACTTGATGGCGTTCTCGTCTTTGGCGTCGCATGCCTGGACTGCGATCTTCTTCTGCTTGTCATTCACCAGCAATTTCACGTATGCCGGGCATCCGAGCGCTTCGGTCACGCCTTTGGAAAAGCGAACGGATGATTCCATGACCGTCATGGTCATCTTATTGGTGGTGGTCTTTTCTCCCACTGCTTCAAATCCGTCAAGAACAGACATGCCAACCCCTTGAAAATATAGGATATTAATTACATGCAATATAATACAACAATTCGCATAAATACACCCTTTTTCACTAATAAAATAGGGGGTATCTCCGCTTTCCAGCAGAAATACCCCCTGTATTTCCAAGAATATAGCAATAATTCATAGACTTCATTGAACAAGTTTTCATTGAGATGAACTCAAGGAAATCATGCACCAATAATGTCGAGAATTACCGCGCCATATTTCAATAGTTGTATTTCACATCATTGGTCATTTTGCCACACGGCGTCTGATCGAGCTTCATATCAGCCGTGGCCTTGTCAGACACGGTCACGTCGAACTCGTACGTCACGCTCTTGCCAGGTGCGATGTACGCCATACTGGAGTTCAACGGCTTGCCGTCCATGGTGGCATTGCTACGGTCACGCACATCACCGGTCACGGCGATTGATCCAATCGAACCACCTGCAGGCGCGTAAATCAGCACACGCTGCGCGGATGTGCCACTCGGCGCCACGGGCACGCCACCAACGCCCTTCTGCTCACCACCGAGAATGTAACTCGTGCAGGTAGCCATTTCCGTGGAAGTCATACGGTTGGTCAGCGTGTACTTCACGTGGTAGGTCTTGTCCCCTGTCTTGGTCACTTCGCTGGTACGGTCGATATACCAACCCATCTTCGAAGGATTCTGCTCGCTGATGTAAATGCCCGTTTCCGGATTGGTCTCGCTCTCAGGCGCATTCTTGGCGAGTCCAGCACCTTGGAAGTACTTCGCTTCGTCATCGTGGAACGTGTAGGCGTAGAAGTGGCGGTTCTCGGCCAAATCACCGATGCTTTGCGCCACCTTCATCATCTTGTCCACAGTCATGTTGCCAAAAGCGCCGTCCATCACCGTTTTGGCAATGTACTCGAAGTATTCGTCCTGCTGTGCCACAGGAACGTCCTTGTAGATGGTGTTGAGCATGTATTCGGCGGTGTTCTCGCCGGTAAGCACAGTGCCGTTGGACAAAGTGACAGGTCCGTTGATCTCCACCATCTTCTGGATGAACACCGGATCCACGGAAATCAAACCGTCGATGTTGCAGGCATATTGCGAACGCTGCCATGAAGCGTTGAGCATTTCCGCGTTGCGGGAAACATCCGGCACCGCGAAGGTGTCTCGCACGTCGAAGGAGAAACCCAACGGCCTGTTGAATACCGCATGTTCCTCAGCGGTGCCGTTGTTGCCATTGACGAACTCACCATTCGGGTGGAAGTCCCCCACCGCGATTTTGCCATGATCCGCAGCCATGGTGCCGAGAGAGCCAACCAAGCCGCCGCCGGAACGTGTTTCGGATGTGGTCTGTGCCGCCAGCAAGTATGTGCGGGCACCGTTCTGGCCGAGGAAGGAAGGCAGCATGTGAGTGGCGTTGCTGACCTGTCCGACCAAATCGGCGATATTGTCAAGCTGGTCCTTGCCCTGCTGATAGGCTTTCTTCACCATGCCGATTTTCGGCTCGGCAAGACTGTTATACTGCTTGTTCTGCTGCTGCACCTGCTGGTTGAGCTTGTCGAAGTTACCTTGCGCATCGGCGATTGGCTGCAGATTAAGTTGCCCTTCCGCACCGGAAAGATTGGCATCGGCAAGCTGCTGCACCGCAGTGGTCAACGATGGCAGTGTCTGCTGTGCAAGGTTGTCCACGACTTCCGTCATGCCTTGCACAGTGGCGATGTCACTGCCGACGAACGGCATTTTCGCGGCCACGTTCCATAGTGAACCGTGCGCAATCTGCTTGGCCTGCGCCGTCTGCTGCTGAGCCTGCGCGATGGACGCCTGCGACGCGGCGGCATCCTTGAGCTTTGCAGGGTCATTGATTGCGGATAGTGAGGATATGGCTTGCGATTCGTGTGCCTTGACGCTTTTTGCCTGCTTATACAGTTGCATACCAAACACTGCGGCAATGGCAAGCAGCACGATCAGCACCGCAAGTACAATAAGCGTCACATTCCGTGCCGTATGTTTTTCCCGTATTGCTTGAGCATGTTGCCCCATGCTTTGCTCCTCAAATCATTAAGCACTCAATTTGACTATTCCAGCGCATTATTGTGCCACATGGCACCCCTTTTTTTCGGCCGCCAAATGAAATTTCCCTCTGTTCCATCACAAGAACAGAGGGAAAATCACAGAAAACCCACTTATTGGCTCAGTACGATCCACGGCCAGTGAAGATTACCATCACGGTTTTGGCAAGAATCGCAAGATCTCCAGCGATGGACCAATTCTCAATGTAGGAGACGTCCAAATATTCGCTTTGCTCCTGTGAAAGATCCGACCGGCCGGACACCTGCCACGGACCGGTGATGCCCGGCTTGACCAGCAGTCGGGCGGAATATAGGGAACCATAGCGGGCCACTTCTTCCGGCAATGCCGGGCGCGGACCGACCAGAGACATATCGCCCTTGAGCACGTTGTAGAACTGCGGGAACTCATCCAAAGAAGTCTTACGGATGAAGTGACCTACCTTGGTGATACGCGGATCATCTTTCATTTTGAAGATGAACCGGTCTTCCTGCCCAGTTTCCTCAGCGAGTTTCTTCTTCAGCTCCTCAGCATTGGTGACCATGGAACGGAATTTATACATTTTGAACGGCTTGCCGTGCAGTCCGATACGGGTCTGAGAGAAGAACACCGGACCGCCATCATCAAGCTTGATGGCGATGGCGACGCCGAGAAGAATCGGAGAGGAAATAATCAGCGCGCACAGTGAACCGATGATGTCCAGCAAACGCTTGATTACGTTCGCAGCTCCCGTGTACTGCGGCAGGGAAGCCAACAGAACCGGCTGTTCCGTGGTGTTTCGCAGATACAAACGGTGACCGCTCACATCCGCCAGGGAGACCGCCAAGGCAAGTTCCATACCCAGCGACTCCACCGCAAGAGAAAGACCATGCAGCATTTCGGAATCACGCGAAAGCACGTCAGCCACATAGACTTCCTGTACACCGAGGCTTTCGCAAATACGTGGGAATGCCGAGTTGAAAGGAATCACCTTGAGTTTGCTGGAGCCTTCGATATTGGCATCCGGTGTGTATGAGGTAACCACATAAGCGTCTTTTGAAGCTGGATCCGCTTCAATTGGGCATACAGCAACTGGTTCGTACCCCCAATTCATGCAGTTGCGCATGGTCTGCAAGGCTTTGTTGATGCCATCGGAAGATCCGATGACCACCGTTCTGTACTTGCAAGAGCCTTTGCTGCGGTGACGATGCAACGCTTGACGCATCTGCCAACGTGCGATGATATCCAAGAAGAAGGCGATGACTGGCGCGATAATCAACGCAGTACGGGGCAATGCAAGTTTGAAAATAAATGCAAGGCTGCAGTATGAGATGATGGTCAGCAACGACGCATTGATGATTTTGGCATACAGCTCATAGCCGTCCGCCATAACATGGCGGTGGTATGTGCCCGCGAATGCCAAGCACAGCAACCAAATCAGGCTGAACAGAATGAGGAAAAGCCAAAACGGCATCACATCGCCGATGGCATCGAAAGCAGCACCGTTGATTACAAGGCTGACGGTCAACGAAAGCAGCATCACTGCCAAATCGATGGCGATCAGGCTGACGACGAAGGCGAAACGCCACCGGGGAGTCGATTCAGCCTTGCCGCGCCTATGTCCTTCCTTTTCCGCAGGAAACGGGGTATTGGAAAAAGTCATCGGCTCGAACTGCTTTTGCAGACGCTGATTCTGCATGGACGCGTATGCCTGTCGATGCGCATTGGACGAGACGATATGAATCTCTTGAGTCCTCATACCTTGCTCGCCGTTTGGTGCGTCGGATTCACCGGTATTCACGCCTTGCATGTATCTCCCTCCCCTTCAGCTGCATACGGCAAACAATTTACCACAGCCCCCCCCAGAAATTAAGAGGGACCTATGGGGGTACCATTCGCTATATCCAAATCCTTCTCCAGTATGGCTTATTCGCCAGCAGTACCTGTATCTGAATCGCCGTTGCCGTTGCCGGTCGAATCGCCGTTGCCGTTGCCGGTCGAACCACCATTACCGTCATTCGAATCGCCGTTACCGCCGCCGTTTGAATCGCCGTTACCGCCGCCGTTCGAGTCGCCATTACCACCGGTTGAACCGCCATTGTTATTGCCGCCGCTCGAACCGCCGTTACCACCGTTCGAACCGCCATCGTTCACACCGTTTCCAGAGCCCGGACCAAATTGCCACGTATACGTGTAGCGCCGGTTCGTAGTGCCGTTATTGGTATTCGAATTGGTATTCGACTGGGCATTGGCCGCAGTTTGCTCCGCCACAGACTTGTTTACGCCGTCAGAAGTCGAGGAAATCACCTTCGAAGCGTTCTGCATGGCCGTAACATCGGTGCTTTTGCCATCGAGGAGTTTCTGGGCAGCGTCAATCGCCTTGGCAAGCGCGTCACGTGTCGACTCGTCCGCGACCTGGCCTGCAGAACCGTCAAGCAACGTCTTTGCGTCAGCAATGGTCTTCTGCAACGCGGCAGTCGTCTTATTCACTTCCAAAGCTCGCTTGCTGGCGTCCACAGCTGTGGCTGCTGCGGTAACGGCCTTGGTCTGTTCTTTGATATTGCTGATCTGCTTGCTCATGCTACGGGCGTGCGCACGCAGTGTGGTTTCGGACAGCAGCACCGAGCATCCGCCGACCGTCTTGAGGTTTTGCGCCTTGGTCACGGCCTGAGTGAGCTGGTCGATTGTGGCGGCATCCGCCACCTGGTTTGCCGCAGTGCCCTGCAGACTAGTTGCTTGTTCGATGGCGTTTTGCAGTTTTTCGTTGGCTTTGGAGTATTTGGATTTCGCCTTCTCACATACCACCACTGCCGCACGCTGTTCTTTCGAATTGATACGATTGCGTACCACGATGACGCCGGCGATAGCAACCGCCACTGCCGCAATCGCAGCGACAATGGCAATAATCTTTCGCTTGTCCGCAGACGGCTCTTTCGGTGCGACCGGAATGGTTTTCAGCGGATCATGTTCCGGATCTTCCGCGGCCAGCTCCTCTAGGTCGGTTATGCCACCTGATGTATCAAAGGCCTGAGTCGCTTCGACGTCCTGTTCATCTGTCGAAGAGACGAGGGGTGGCAAAGTGGCGGTTTCCTCGGCATCGGCTGGTGCAACCGCATCATCGAAATCGACGGTATCGAGCGGCATACTGGGAATATCCGCGATTGTTGGCGCAGCCGAAACCGGCTGTTCCGTTTGCGCAGGCACGGAGGAAGCGATGGTGCGGGGCTCAGCAAGCGAAGCCTCATCCGCACCATCGGCTTCTTCCGAATCGGTAGGCTGCAATTTGGGGAAGGTCAGCGGAGGAATATCCCAGCTGGTGTCCACCACATCCCGAGATATGTTGGACAAAATACCGTTCATAGACTGGGAATCATCGTTCTCAGTTGCCATACACCCCTCATTCCATGGAGAAGGGAACCATCAGTGCCGCTTCTTCCCCTTCGCGCGATGGCTGCTGCGCGGCGCACCATCCTCATAGTAATAGTAATAATTGGAATGCGTATTGGTCTTCTTCGGATCTGCACGATTGAAGATGAAGCCAAGTACCGGCACCTGCGCGGTGGCGAGCGTGTCGGCCGCCTCCTGCAGGGACTTCTTCTCGCACACGTTGCGGCTGACCACCAGCAGAAGGCCCTTGGCCCAACGGCCGAATACCGCGCCATCGTTGGACACCGTCAACGGGGCGGTATCAATAATCACGTAATCGTATTGGGTGAGCGCCTGCTCCACCATGAGCTTCATGGTTTCGGAACCCAGCAGCACGCCAGCGTTCGCCGGCCTCTTGCCGCCAGGCAGAATGTGCAGGTTCGGCTTCCAGTAGCTCTGCACCACGTCCTTCGGGCCCATCTGTCCGGACAGCACGTGCGCCAGACCGGCGGCACCTTCAATGCCCAAGTGGTGAGCAACGGACGGGTGGCGAAGATCAGCGTCGATAAGCAGTACTTTCGCACCATCTTCAGCAAGGGCCACCGCAGTGTTGATAGCCATGGTGGTCTTGCCTTCGGACGGCTGCGCAGACGTGATGACAAGCAGCTGGCCCACACCTTCGGTGCGGTCGGTCTGCAGGAACTCAATATTCGTATGGATACGGCGGAATTCTTCGGCGATGGCACCGTTGGGCTGGCTCACCAACACCGGGCGCTTATCATCAAGCGAAGCGTCCATCGGAACGGAGCCAAGGGAGGATGCTCGGACGATGCCGCGCACGTCGGAAGTCTCTTCAACCTTGGTGTTGAGGAGGTCTTTGATGAGTGCGGCGAACACGCCGATGATGATGCCGAGCACCACACCGACAGCCAAATACAGGGCAGTCTTCGGCGAAGACTTAGACGTCGGGACCTGTGCCTTCTGCACGATGGAAAGCTTCACCGGGGACTTATCTCCGGAGTACAGGTCGCTTTCAATGACGTTCTTCAGCGATTCGGCAACGGAATTGGCGATGTCCGCGGCCTGCTTCGGATCTCCATCCACCACGGCAATGTTCACGAATGCGGTGTTGGTCGGATTGGTGACGGTGACCTGGCCGGCAAGATCCGTCACAGTTTCGTCCAGACCAAGATCATCAATGACCGGCTTAAGCACCTTCGAAGTGGTGGCAAGCGTCGGATATGAGGTGATTTGGTTGGAAATGTAGCTGCCGCCAGCGGACTGCTGGTTAATGTCGACACCATTTTGAGAAGCATTGTAAGTAGCCATGGTCTGAGCCGTAGCCGTATACTTCGCCGGAGCGAGGAAGGTATAGGCGCTCACGCCTGCCACCACCACCACGAATGCAATAATCGCGGTGGCCAGATGCTTACGAATGATTTTGAGCAGATCCATCAGAGTGATGCCGTCATCCGCTTCCTCAACTACCCCTTGCGGTGCGGTAGGCTGCTGCACATTAGCGTTCTCTACAGAAGTCACTGAACTTCCCCATCTCACGTTGACAATATCCTTTCCAACAATAATCTTCCCCCTCGAACTATTCGGGCACTACCGGGAGAACGACAAGGCAAGCTGGAAGAATACGCTGTCCCGTCAGCAAGGCGTGTATGTAATTACCAATACCGATAACGGGAAACTGTATGTGGGAAGCGCCACCGGAAGGAACGGCATATACCAGCGTTGGCAGGACTACATCCGCGATGGTCACGGAAACGATACTGGGCTGATTGCCATTGTGAAACAGCACGGGTTGGAGTACGTGCAGGCGCATTTTCGCTACACGCTTCTGGAACATTACGACTTCACCGTGCCTAAAGACGTTGTTCTCGCCAGGGAATCCTATTGGAAGGAGACTCTGGATACGCGCAAGCATGGGTATAACGGTAACTAGATATCTCCAATACGGCAACAATAAGCACAATGAAACCACCGCTTTTAGCAGAAAATTGCAAAACGCGTATATTTCTGGATATAATCTCAGTATCAAAGGAGCAAAATATACTTACGAGGCAACCAGATGCTGATTGATTTTAGTTTTTCGAACTTCAGGAGTTTCCGAGACGAGCAGTCTTTCTCCATGACTCGCGAAAAACGGTTCATGGAATCTGATGAGTCTCTCCATTCTCCAATCGCAGCCATATACGGCGCCAATGCATCGGGAAAGTCCAATTTTCTGAAGGCATTGCGCGCTATGCGCAACATGGTGGTAAATAGCTACAGCCAAGGGGATGCAAGCAGTCCTATTCCCAGGGAACCTTTTCTGTTACGAAAGGATCCTTTCTCGCATTCGTCCATGTTCTTCCTTGCATTCATCGCGAACGATGGACTGAAATACCAGTATTGGTTCCGCTATGACAATGAACGGATTCTTGAGGAAGATCTCATCTTCTTCAAAAAACTGCAAGGACGTTTTTCCACGCACTCCTCTCTGCTGTTTTCCCGTTCCTCAACGGATGGGGTGAAATTCGGTCCTTCCTTCAAAGGACCTCGCTCACAAGTACGCAAGACCATAGAACTCAGGCCGAATGCACTTCTGCTTTCCGCAGCCGCAGCTGCCGGTATTGAGTCCATTCGGCCGGCATTTTCATTCTTCCAAAGTGGCATAGCCTATTACGAAGCAAGCGCTTTCGAACAGGAGCAGCCTACACTGTTGGATGAGTTCAAGAAAGAGACACCGCTTTCGAAACATCTGGCCACATTGATTAGGTATGCAGACTTCGGCATCAGTGACGTGAAAAGCGTTCCTGTGGACGTCCCACCGGATCTCTGGGCTCAGTTCAAGGAAGAGATGCATAAGCAACTCGGCATGGATGAGAACAAAGTGGATGAGACATTCAATGTCAAGAACGCTTCCCAGCTGATGTTCACTCATACCGGCGAATCATCTTCCGCAGGATTCGGTCCTGATGATGAGTCCAGGGGCACCGTTGCTGCGCTGTCATTCTTCTCGCTTGCTCTTCGCCAGCTGTCGAAGCAGTCGGTGACGCTTATCGACGAGATCGATACCAGTCTGCATCCGGCTCTGGTGAAGGAGCTGGTGGCGCTGTATGCCGACGCGGAAACGAATCCTCACGGTTCCCAGCTTATTTTCACGACTCATGACGTGTCGCTGATCAATCAGTCCGGTTTGGCAAAGCGTTTACTGGCACCAGATCAGATCTGGCTTGTGGAAAAGAACAAGGAAGGCGTTTCGGAATTGTTCCCGGTGACCAATCTGGGTATTCGGAATATGGAAAACATCGGTAAGAACTATCTCAACGGCGTGTACGGCGCCATACCACGGCCTGATTTTCATACCGCTTTCGCCCAGATCGTGAATGTGGTTGATGCCTGATGTCGAAAAAGCGAAACGTTCCTGCACATGGACGTAAAGCCGCACGGTCGCGCCGACCGCGCAAGAGACGCTTTCTTGTCGTGGCCGGCGGAGCAGTCACTGAGAAACAGTATTTCAAGCAGCTTGAGTCCCTATACGATGTCATCATTGACTATCAACAGAAGAACAACAGCCCTAAGCAGCTCGCGAAGCTCGCTGTTAAGTTGAAGAGGGAAGACAAGCGAGATACTTCTACAGATTGTTATGAACGAATCTGGGTGGTGGTCGATGTTGACGATTTTCACGACCACGGCGAAGCAGCGAGAATCTGCAATGACAATGGAATCGAACTCATCATTTCCAATCCTTGCTTCGAGGTCTGGCTGCTCGACTATGTGAAGGCTTGCCCGTCAAGCTATACACTGACACCTGATGTCGAGTCAGCTGCAGCAGAAGCTAAAGTTGTCGGCGGAAACCGTAACAAATACATCAACACCGAGCTCATTGACAAAGAACATCTCGATGCCGCCATACGCAATGCAGCCCGGCACAATACAACGGAAAACCGCCAGGGGCGTAACAGACTCGCGCCTAATCATGAGCAGGAATACGCCCCTTGGACCGATATGCCAAAAGTAATCGAAGTACTGCAACAAGCTTCAGATAACAGCAAGTAACAGCTCGCCCATGGCATGAGCAAGGAACTTTGTTGCTGTTGTCTTCCCGTGCATGATACATAAGACCATTCATTCAGCGAGAGTACAAACCCCACGAACCGATGTTAAGTCAGATTGCTGGTCTCCGCACAAGACCTGCTTTGAAGCATTGGATTAGAAACACTGCGGAATAAACGGCCGCCTGAGCCTTCTCCTTAGAGACCACTCCAGAATCCGGACCGCCGTGACGGTCGGGCTGACTGTTCATCAGACCACTCATAAGTAATTGGATGACACCGCCAGGAACATTGTTTTCTTCCCGCGCCTCGATCTGGAATTCCCAATGTTGATCCCGCATGACCCGTGACGCCTTGCTCAGGGTCGAGTCCTTGTTGTTCGGCTCCACCATGGGCAAAGCTATCGACTCGACGGCCTTGATGGCGGCCGCGTACGCAGCGGAATAGTTCGGTTCACGGCCAAACATGTAATGCCACGCTTCGGAAAGCTGCTGTCCGTATCCGCTCGATGAATCCATGGCATTATCCACCATCTGCTGCATAGCCGGGTCCACACGCTCTTCCAGTCCACAGATTGAATTCCGCTCCCCCACCTTCCATTTGGAACCAGACTGATATGAACTGATTTTTGTTCCGCATTTCCCCTAACTCGATGGGAGATGATGGA
>OFCJ01000115.1_pt1 | contig 73700 bp, 72 predicted proteins | sample 1520791 | NCBI WGS metagenome assembly OFCJ01 (sample SAMEA2699027, study PRJEB24076) | metagenome | biome: Human gut stool | place: Spain | collected 2012-01-21 | reverse complement strand
AATTTACCGTAGAACGTGAACATTTATTAAAACCGCTGCAACAGGTGAGCGGTCCGTTAGGTGGTCGTCCGACGCTGCCCATTCTCGGTAACCTGCTGCTTCAGGTCGCGGACGGCGCGCTGTCGCTGACCGGTACCGATCTTGAAATGGAGATGGTGGCGCGCGTGGCGCTGGTTCAGCCGCACGAAGCGGGCGCAACGACCGTTCCGGCACGGAAATTCTTTGATATCTGCCGCGGCCTGCCGGAAGGCGCGGAGATCGCGGTTCAGTTGGAAGGCGATCGCATGCTGGTGCGTTCCGGCCGCAGCCGCTTCTCGCTGTCGACCCTGCCCGCCGCCGATTTCCCGAATCTGGATGACTGGCAGAGTGAAGTGGAGTTTACCCTGCCGCAGGCGACCATGAAGCGTCTGATCGAAGCCACCCAGTTCTCGATGGCGCACCAGGATGTTCGTTACTACTTAAACGGCATGCTGTTTGAAACCGAAGGCAGCGAACTGCGCACGGTGGCCACCGATGGTCACCGCCTGGCGGTCTGTTCGATGCCGCTGGAAGCGTCGCTGCCGAACCATTCGGTGATCGTGCCGCGTAAAGGGGTAATTGAGCTGATGCGGATGCTCGACGGTGGGGATACCCCGCTGCGCGTGCAGATTGGCAGCAACAATATCCGCGCCCACGTTGGCGATTTTATCTTCACCTCTAAGCTGGTTGATGGCCGTTTCCCGGATTATCGCCGCGTATTGCCGAAAAATCCGGATAAACACCTCGAAGCGGGCTGCGATATTCTGAAGCAGGCTTTTGCGCGCGCGGCTATTCTCTCCAACGAGAAATTCCGCGGCGTGCGGCTGTACGTTAGCGAAAACCAGCTGAAAATCACCGCCAATAACCCGGAACAGGAAGAAGCGGAAGAGATTCTGGATGTGACCTACGCCGGAACGGAGATGGAGATTGGCTTCAACGTTAGCTATGTGCTGGATGTGCTGAATGCGCTGAAGTGCGAGAATGTACGCATTCTGCTGACGGATTCGGTGTCGAGCGTGCAGATTGAGGATGCGGCCTCTCAATCCGCAGCCTACGTTGTCATGCCTATGCGATTGTAGAATCTGCAAAGGGGCTGGTTTACTTGCCATTTCGCCTTCCGGCAGTGCTCGACAAAACGCTATGCGTTTTGGACGTCTGTAAGACGGTCCGAAGGACGAGCGGAGCGAGCAAATGCTCACGTACTTCGTGTACGCTCCGCTTTCTGCGCGCTGGCGGTAGACGAACTGGCTGCGACACCCACGCCCCTTGAATGATGACGAGCTGATATGTCGCTATCCCGACTCTTGATCAAAGACTTCCGCAATATTGAACATGCGGATCTCGCTTTATCTCCCGGCTTTAACTTCCTGGTTGGCGCGAACGGCAGCGGCAAAACCAGCGTGCTGGAAGCTATCTACACGCTTGGCCACGGCCGGGCATTTCGCAGTTTGCAAATTGGCCGAGTGATCCGCCACGAGCAGGATGCGTTTGTTCTGCATGGCCGTCTGCAGGGTGAAGAGCGGGAAACCGCCATCGGCCTGACCAAAGACAAACAGGGCGACAGCAAGGTGCGTATCGACGGCACCGACGGCCACAAAGTGGCGGAGCTGGCGCACCTGATGCCGATGCAGCTGATTACGCCGGAGGGGTTTACTTTACTCAACGGCGGCCCCAAATACAGAAGAGCATTCCTTGACTGGGGATGCTTTCATAACGAAGCCGGATTCTTCACCGCCTGGAGCAATCTGAAGCGCCTGGTCAAGCAGCGCAACGCCGCGCTGCGTCAGGTCAGCCGCTATGCCCAGCTGCGGCCTTGGGATCTGGAATTAATCCCGCTGGCGGAGCAGATCAGCCGCTGGCGTGCCGAATACAGCGCCGCTATCGTCGAAGACATGGCGGATACCTGTCAGCAATTTTTACCGGAATTCACGCTCACCTTCTCTTTCCAGCGCGGCTGGGAAAAAGAGACCGACTACGCGGAGGTGCTGGAGCGGAATTTCGAGCGCGACAGAATGTTAACCTACACCGCCCACGGCCCGCATAAAGCGGATTTTCGCATTCGCGCCGACGGAGCGCCGGTGGAAGATACCTTGTCGCGCGGGCAGCTTAAGCTGCTGATGTGCGCCCTGCGTCTGGCGCAAGGAGAGTTCCTCACCCGCGTCAGCGGGCGGCGCTGCCTGTACCTGATAGATGATTTTGCCTCGGAACTTGATGATGCCCGCCGCGGTCTGTTATCCAGCCGCCTGAAAGCGACGCAGTCGCAGGTTTTCGTCAGCGCGATCAGCGCTGAACACGTTATGGACATGTCGGACAAAAATTCGAAGATGTTCCGCGTGGAAAAAGGTAAAATAACGGATTAACCCAAGATTAAATGAGCGAGAAACGTTGATGTCGAATTCTTATGACTCCTCCAGTATCAAAGTCCTGAAAGGGCTGGATGCGGTGCGTAAGCGCCCGGGTATGTATATCGGCGACACGGATGACGGCACCGGTCTGCACCACATGGTATTCGAGGTTGTGGATAACGCTATCGACGAAGCGCTCGCAGGTTACTGTAAAGACATCGTTGTTACTATCCACAGCGATAACTCCGTCTCCGTCCAGGATGACGGCCGCGGCATCCCGACCGGCATTCACCCGGAAGAGGGCGTCTCCGCAGCGGAAGTTATCATGACCGTCCTGCACGCTGGCGGTAAATTCGATGATAACTCCTATAAAGTTTCCGGCGGTCTGCACGGCGTAGGCGTCTCGGTGGTTAACGCCCTGTCGCAGAAGCTGGAGCTGGTTATCCAGCGCGATAACAAAGTTCACAAGCAGATGTACGAACACGGTGTGCCGCAGGCACCGCTGGCCGTGACTGGCGAAACCGACAAAACCGGCACCATGGTGCGTTTCTGGCCAAGCCTGGAAACCTTCACCAATGTCACCGAATTTGAATATGACATCCTGGCGAAACGCCTGCGCGAGCTGTCGTTCCTGAACTCCGGCGTCTCTATCCGCCTGCGCGATAAGCGCGACGGCAAAGAAGACCATTTCCACTACGAAGGCGGCATCAAGGCGTTCGTTGAGTATCTCAACAAGAACAAAACGCCGATCCACCCGAATATTTTCTATTTCTCCACCGAAAAAGACGGTATCGGCGTGGAAGTGGCCCTGCAGTGGAACGACGGCTTCCAGGAAAACATCTACTGCTTTACCAACAACATTCCGCAGCGTGACGGCGGTACTCACCTCGCCGGCTTCCGCGCGGCGATGACCCGTACCCTTAACGCCTATATGGACAAAGAGGGCTACAGCAAAAAAGCGAAAGTCAGCGCCACCGGCGACGATGCCCGTGAAGGCCTGATCGCTGTGGTCTCCGTGAAGGTGCCGGATCCGAAATTCTCCTCGCAGACCAAAGACAAGCTGGTCTCCTCCGAGGTGAAATCGGCGGTGGAGCAGCAGATGAACGAACTGCTGAGCGAATACCTGCTGGAAAATCCATCCGATGCGAAAATCGTGGTCGGCAAAATTATTGACGCCGCGCGCGCCCGTGAGGCCGCACGTCGCGCTCGTGAGATGACTCGTCGTAAAGGCGCGCTGGATCTGGCAGGCCTGCCGGGCAAACTGGCGGATTGCCAGGAGCGCGACCCGGCGCTGTCCGAACTGTACCTGGTGGAAGGGGACTCCGCGGGCGGCTCTGCTAAACAGGGTCGTAACCGCAAGAACCAGGCGATCCTGCCGCTGAAGGGTAAAATCCTTAACGTTGAGAAAGCCCGCTTCGATAAAATGCTCTCTTCCCAGGAAGTGGCGACGCTGATCACCGCGCTGGGCTGCGGTATCGGTCGCGATGAGTACAATCCGGATAAACTGCGCTACCACAGCATCATCATCATGACCGATGCGGACGTCGACGGCTCGCACATTCGTACCCTGCTGTTGACCTTCTTCTATCGTCAGATGCCGGAGATCGTCGAGCGCGGCCACGTCTACATTGCCCAGCCGCCGCTGTACAAAGTGAAGAAAGGCAAGCAGGAACAGTACATTAAAGACGACGAAGCGATGGATCAGTATCAGATCTCCATCGCGCTCGACGGTGCGACCCTGCACACCAACGCCAATGCGCCGGCGCTGGCGGGCGAACCGCTGGAAAAACTGGTTGCCGAGTTCAATGCTACCCAGAAAATGATTGGCCGCATGGAGCGCCGCTTCCCGAAAGCGCTGCTGAAAGAGCTTATCTATCAGCCGACCCTGACCGAGGCCGACCTGGCGGACGAGCAGAAGGTGACCCGCTGGGTGAACACCCTGGTCTCCGAGCTGAACGAGAAAGAACAGCACGGCAGCCAGTGGAAATTCGATCTCCACGAGAACAAAGAACTGCAGCATTTTGAGCCGGTTATTCGCGTACGTACCCACGGCGTGGATACCGACTATCCGCTGGATAACGAGTTCATTATGGGGCCGGAATATCGTCGTATTTGTGCCCTGGGCGAGAAACTGCGCGGCCTGATGGAAGAAGATGCTTACATCGAGCGCGGCGAACGTCGTCAGCCGGTAGCCAGCTTCGAGCAGGCCCTGGACTGGCTGGTGAAAGAGTCCCGTCGCGGTCTCTCCATCCAGCGCTATAAAGGTCTGGGCGAGATGAACCCGGATCAGCTGTGGGAAACCACCATGGATCCGGACAGCCGTCGCATGCTGCGCGTGACCGTCAAGGATGCCATCGCTGCCGATCAGCTGTTCACCACCCTGATGGGTGATGCCGTTGAGCCGCGTCGCGCGTTTATCGAAGAGAATGCCCTGAAAGCGGCGAATATCGATATTTAAGCCGCATGTTTCCCGGTAACGAGTTTTACCGGGGCAACAGGATGTATAAGCCCGGTCGCATCGCGCGATCGGGCTTTTCTTTTGCCGCTAAAAGAGGAATCCGCTGCTGCGGTTCCATCCCCCTTTCTGGCCGACACTTTTACTGTTTTTTGAGCGGAATCGCGTTAGCATGAGGGGAGACTCATCTTACCCGGGGACCCTATGGCTATTAAACTGATTGCAATCGATATGGACGGCACGCTGCTGCTGCCCGACCATACCATCTCTCCAGCGGTGAAAGCCGCCATCGCCGCGGCGCGCGAGCGCGGTGTTAACGTGGTGCTGACCACCGGTCGCCCTTACGCTGGCGTCCACAGCTATTTGAAAGAGCTGCATATGGAGCAGCCGGGTGATTACTGCATTACCTACAATGGCGCGCTGGTGCAGAAGGCTGGTGACGGAAGCACCGTCGCGCAAACCGCGCTGAGCTATGACGACTATCGCTTCCTTGAGCAGCTCTCCCGCGAGGTCGGCTCCCACTTCCATGCGCTGGATCGCAATACGCTGTATACCGCGAACCGCGATATCAGCTACTACACCGTCCACGAATCCTATGTGGCAACCATTCCGCTGGTGTTCTGCGAAGCGGAGAAAATGGATCCTGAGATCCAGCTGCTGAAAGTGATGATGATTGATGAGCCGGCAATCCTCGACCAGGCCATCGCCCGTATTCCGGCGGAAGTGAAAGAGAAGTACACCGTGCTGAAAAGTGCGCCTTACTTCCTCGAAATACTGGATAAACGCGTCAATAAAGGCACTGGCGTGAAGTCGCTGGCCGATGCGCTGGGCATCAAGCCGGAAGAGATTATGGCGATTGGCGATCAGGAAAATGATATCGCGATGATTGAATTTGCCGGCGTCGGCGTGGCAATGGATAACGCCATTCCTGCGGTCAAAGAAGCGGCGAACTTCATCACCAAATCGAACCTTGAAGATGGCGTTGCCTTCGCCATTGAAAAATACGTTTTAGCGTAAACTTCTTTCCGGCCCGGCGTTCGCCGGGTCTGTCTTCTCTTTTTTCATGAACAGATGTTAATCCGCATTTAAATCCCTCAATCCTTGCAGGGGATTCTATAAGCTACCCGCCCTCTTTTTAGCAACTCAGAACTAACATCATACTTTTCATGAATATATACCACCGTTTGATGTTGGTTACGCTGCCATTCGCCTCTGTTCAGATTTGCGCGGCCGCGGAACCAACGGCGCCGCTCGAACCGGCGTATGCCTATCACGGCGCAGAGCCCGCGGATCTGCCGGCGCCAGAAAGTCGCCAGCCTGCGGCCGCAGCATCGTCCTCGCTACTCCCTTTGCTAGGCGATGAGGCCAGAAAGCGCGGCTACGTCCTGCCGCTGCCGTTTGGCGTCAGCATTAACTATATGGATATGCGGCAGAATATTAATGTCGACAGCATAAACTTCACCGGGCTGTCGCTGGATGGCCGCAATATCGATTGCGGTAAGGATCCTGTCTGCAAGCACGCCGTGAATAACATTTTCGCTAATGGGCCGGTCTCGCTGGATAACGCTTTCCAGATTGGCGTTGGTCATACGCGGGAAAGCAGCAAAACCGAGACGCTCAAGCTGGATGCCTGGCTGCTGCCGTTTATGAACGTTTATGGCCTGGTGGGGCACACCGAAGGGCATTCAATTTCGCAGATAGCTGTCGGCCTGAAGGGACCGAACGGTAAAGTGGTGCCCCTGCCGGGGATGCAGGATCTCGACTTTCGTCTCGATTTTAAAGGTACTACCTACGGGATGGGCACCACCCTGGTGGGCGGCGTCGGCAATTGGTTTACCGTGCTGGACGCCAACTACACGCAAACGCGCTTTGATATCCTCGACGGCAGCATCGATGCGCTTACCTTTTCGCCACGCGTTGGCTATCGTTTCAGTACGCCATCGGTCGATGCGCTGCATCTCCCCGCCGGAAAGCTAAATCTGTGGGTTGGCAGCATGTATCAGGATGTGCAGCAGGAGTTTAAAGGCAGCCTCAGCGATCTCTCGATGCCGTCGCCGATGCTGCAGAATATGGTTAATCTGGCCAACCAGGACAATAACGGTCGCTTCGATGTGAAGCAGCATCTGCAGTCGCCATGGAACGTTCTGGTGGGCGCGCAATACGAGCTGACGCAGAATTTTAATATTACTACCGAGTTTGGCTTTGCCGAACGTAACAGTTTCTTTATTGCCGGCGAGTATCGCTTTTGAGCCGACTGTTTATCACTTTTCTGCTGCTGATGGTCTGCCCGACAGGCAGCCAGGCCGAGGCGCTCAGCCGCGAGAAAATCGACGGCTGGCTGCAGCATCTCGGCGCCAGCGATAAGTTCGACGCCAGCAAAGGCATCGACTGGGGCGTGATGCCCGGTCCGTTCTATACGCCGGAACTAGGGTTGGGCATTGGCACCGCTGTCGTCGGCCTGTATCGTCCCGACCCGCAGGATACCACCAGCCAGAACTCGACCCTGACGCTCAGCGGCTACGCCAGCTCTACCGGCGCCTTTGGCCTCAGCGTGAAAAACTACACCTTTTTCGATCGTGATCTGTGGCGCGTTTTTGTCGACGGGTCGATAGCCAACACGCCCACTTATTATTGGGGGCAGGGTTTTCATGCCGGGGATAAAGACAATGAAAAAGAGAAGTATACCGCCCAGGTACTGACCCTGCGACCCACCCTTTATCGGCAGCTTATCGATCATGTTTATCTCGGGGCGGGATGGTCGCTGGCGGCGCAGAATGCCGATGAGATGGACCATGACGATCGGCCGAAGATAGAGAACACTCCGCAGGGGCCGTCGGTATTCAGCTCCGGCGCCAGCATCGATATTAACTGGGACGATCGCGACTTTGTCCCTAACCCGCGCCGGGGTCAGTATGCCAACCTCCGCTATACCCACTATGCGCCCGGATTAGGTAGCGATACCCGCTTTGAGGAATTTCAGCTGCACTATAGCCATTATCATGCCCTGAGCGAGAAAAGCGTGCTCGCCTGGGAGGCCGATGGCGCCTTCACCCAGGGCGAGGTACCGTGGAGCATGATGCCGCTGCTCGGCAGCGATGAACGGATGCGCGGCTACTACCAGGGGCGCTACCGGGATAAAAACGTCGTCAGCGGTCAGCTGGAATATCGCCGGCAGCTCACCTGGCGGCACGGGATTGTCGCCTGGGCCGGGGCGGGAACCATGGGGCCCTCACTGTCGTCGCTGAATAATGGCCGCTGGCTGCCTTCGGCGGGCGTTGGCTACCGCTTTGAATTCAAACCTCGCGTTAATGTTCGCCTCGACTACGGTATCGGCAATGGCAGCAGCGGCTTTTACTTCCAGGTCGGCGAAGCGTTTTAACGCCTCCTCCCCTTAATTTTCTCTCTTATCGCCTCTTGTCAGGGCCGCTGCGCTTTAATTTTCATGAATTGTTCTTTTTGTGATCCAAATTGTAGTACAACACAATAATGTTGTACTACATTACGCTCATGTTGATAACGTACAGCATCACGTTAGTAGTACAAACATGAGGCGAAATTCAGCAGCGACGGTAAAGTAGAGCAGTACACATAGAGCACAAGGACTCTCCATGACTCTCAATAAGACCGATCGCATTGTGATCTCGCTGGGCAAACAGATCGTCAGCGGTAAATACGTCCCGGGTTCGGCGCTTCCGGCCGAAGCGGAACTCTGTGAGGAGTTTGAAACCTCGCGCAACATCATCCGCGAAGTGTTTCGTTCCCTGATGGCGAAGCGGCTGATTGAAATGAAGCGCTATCGCGGCGCGTTTGTCGCTCCCAGAAACCAGTGGAACTACCTCGACACCGAGGTGCTGCAGTGGGTACTGGAAAATGACTATGACCCGCGTCTTATCAGCGCGATGAGTGAAGTGCGCAACCTGGTTGAACCCGCCATTGCCCGTTGGGCGGCGGAACGCGCCACCTCAAGCGATCTGGCGGAAATCGAGTCGGCGCTCAATGACATGATCGCCAACAACCAAAACCGGGATGCCTTTAACGAAGCGGATATTCGCTACCACGAGGCGGTGCTGCAGTCAGTACATAACCCGGTTTTGCAGCAGCTTAGCGTGGCGATCAGTTCGCTGCAGCGGGCGGTATTTGAACGGACCTGGATGGGCGATGAAGGCAACATGCCGAAAACCCTCCAGGAACATAAAGCGCTATTTGACGCCATTCGGCATCAGGATAGCGACGCGGCGGAGCAGGCGGCGTTGACGATGATCGCCAGCTCGACACGAAGGCTTAAGGAAATCACATGACGGCTCGCTACATCGCAATAGATTGGGGATCGACGAATTTACGCGCCTGGCTTTATCAGGGCGAAGAATGTCTGGAAAGCAGGCAATCTGAAGCAGGCGTAACGCGCCTGAATGGTCGCTCTCCCGCTGCGGTGTTAGCGGAAATCACCCAGCACTGGCGCGATGGCGCCACACCGGTGGTGATGGCAGGGATGGTCGGCAGCAACGTGGGCTGGAAAATCGCCCCTTATTTGCCACTTCCTGCCGCGTTCTCGGATATTGGCCAGCAGTTAACTGCCGTTGGCGACAATATCTGGATAATACCCGGCCTTTGCGTTTCCCGTGACGATAACCATAACGTCATGCGTGGGGAAGAAACGCAGCTGCTGGGCGCACGCGCCTTAGCCCCTTCGTCTGTCTACGTGATGCCGGGAACCCACTGCAAGTGGGTACTGGCCGATCGCCGGCAAATTCACGATTTTCGTACCGTTTTGACCGGTGAATTGCATCATCTGTTGCTTCAGCACTCGCTGGTGGGCGCCGGCTTACCGCCGCAGGAAACGTCCGCTGCCGCATTCGCGGCAGGTCTGCAGCGCGGTATCAACAACCCCGCCGTCCTGCCGCAGCTGTTTGAAGTTCGCGCTTCGCACGTGCTGGGCGCGCTGCCTCGCGAGCAGGTTAGCGAATTTCTTTCCGGCCTGCTGATTGGCGCTGAAGTTGCCACCCTCAGCGACACATTCGCCGGACAGCAGGCGATCAGTCTCGTCGCTGGGTCATCGTTAACATCCCGCTATCAGCAGGCATTCGCCGCCATTGGCCGCGAAGTCAGCGCGGTTGCGGGCGATACGGCATTTCAGACAGGAATAAGGAGCATCGCTTATGCAGTGGCAAACTAACCTTCCACTTATCGCTATCCTGCGCGGTATTACGCCAGACGAGGCGCTGGCTCACGTTGGCGCCGTTATCGACGCCGGTTTCGACGCGGTCGAAATCCCGCTGAACTCGCCGCAGTGGGAGAAAAGTATTCCGCAGGTCGTCGACGCTTACGGCGAGCAGGCGCTTATCGGCGCGGGCACGGTGCTGCAACCGGAGCAGGTCGACAGGCTGGCGGCCATGGGCTGTCGGCTGATTGTGACGCCAAACATTCAACCGGAAGTGATCCGGCGAGCGGTGGGTTACGGCATGACCGTGTGTCCAGGCTGCGCCACCGCCAGCGAAGCCTTTAGCGCGCTCGATGCCGGCGCGCAGGCTCTGAAAATCTTCCCGTCATCGGCTTTTGGCCCGGATTACATCAAAGCGTTGAAAGCCGTGCTGCCGCCCGAGGTTCCGGTCTTTGCCGTTGGCGGCGTGACGCCGGAAAACCTGGCGCAGTGGATTAATGCCGGCTGTGTTGGGGCAGGATTGGGTAGCGATCTCTATCGTGCCGGCCAGCCGGTTGAACGTACCGCGCAGCAGGCAGCCGCATTCGTAAAAGCGTATCGAGAGGCAGTGAAATGAAAATAACCAATATCACCACGTACCGTTTACCTCCGCGTTGGATGTTCCTGAAGATTGAAACCGATGAAGGCATCGTCGGCTGGGGCGAACCGGTGATTGAAGGGCGCGCCCGTACGGTGGAGGCAGCCGTTCATGAATTTGGCGATTACCTGATTGGTCAGGATCCGGCGCGGATTAATGACCTGTGGCAGGTAATGTACCGCGGCGGCTTTTATCGCGGCGGCCCGATTATGATGAGCGCCATCGCCGGTATTGATCAGGCGCTATGGGATATTAAAGGTAAGGTCCTGAATGCCCCGGTGTGGCAACTGATGGGCGGGCTGGTGCGCGACAAAATTAAAGCCTACAGCTGGGTGGGCGGCGACCGCCCCGCCGAAGTGATTGACGGGATTAAGAAGCTGCGCGGCATTGGTTTCGACACCTTTAAATTAAACGGCTGCGAAGAGATGGGTATCATTGATAATTCCCGCGCGGTTGATGCCGCGGTGAATACCGTGGCGCAAATCCGTGAAGCGTTTGGCAATGAAATTGAGTTTGGTCTCGATTTTCACGGCCGCGTTAGCGCGCCGATGGCTAAGGTATTAATTAAAGAGCTGGAGCCATATCGCCCATTATTTATTGAGGAGCCGGTATTAGCCGAGCAGGCGGAATATTATCCGCGGCTTGCGGCGCAAACCCATATTCCCATTGCCGCCGGCGAACGTATGTTTTCGCGCTTTGAATTTAAACGGGTCCTGGAAGCGGGCGGGGTGGCTATTTTACAACCCGATCTGTCGCACGCAGGCGGTATTACCGAATGCTATAAAATTGCCGGCATGGCGGAAGCCTATGACGTTGGGCTGGCGCCGCACTGTCCGCTGGGGCCGATCGCGCTGGCAGCCTGTCTGCACGTTGATTTCGTTTCGCATAACGCGGTCTTCCAGGAGCAGAGCATGGGGATCCATTACAACAAAGGCGCCGAACTGCTTGATTTTGTGAAAAACAAAGAAGATTTCAATATGGAAGGCGGCTTCTTTAAACCTCTGATGAAGCCGGGGCTGGGCGTGGAAATTGATGAGGCCCGCGTGATTGAGTTAAGTAAAAACGCGCCGGACTGGCGAAATCCGTTGTGGCGGTATGAGGATGGATCTGTCGCCGAATGGTAAATGCGCGTCATACTTCGCACTGGTGATGCGTTGGCTGCATTTTCTTACCCTGGTCACATACTATTGTATGCTCCCAGGGATGCGAAAATTTGCCGCCTTTCCCCAGCGCGAATTATTTAGCGCATCGCAACATAGTTATTAATAAAAAACAAAAACACCCTCTGTAAATTACCGGGCATGGTGAGCGGCTTCGCTATGCCCAAAATCTGGAGACAGATTGCGATGGATATTTCAGTTACCGCTGTAAAAACCGGGCGTCGCCGTTATCTGACGCTCATCATGATCTTTATTACCGTGGTTATTTGTTATGTTGACCGCGCCAACCTCGCCGTCGCCTCGGCGCATATTCAGGAGGAGTTTGGTATTAGCAAAGCGGAAATGGGCTACGTATTTTCCGCCTTTGCCTGGCTGTATACCCTCTGCCAGATCCCTGGCGGTTGGTTCCTTGACCGCGTGGGATCCAGGCTTACCTACTTTATCGCTATATTTGGCTGGTCGGTGGCGACGTTGCTACAAGGCTTCGCCACCGGTTTAATGTCGCTTATCGGTTTACGCGCCATTACCGGCATCTTCGAAGCGCCAGCCTTCCCGACCAACAACCGCATGGTGACCAGCTGGTTCCCGGAGCACGAGCGCGCTTCCGCCGTCGGGTTTTATACCTCGGGGCAATTTGTGGGTCTGGCTTTCCTCACGCCGCTGCTGATCTGGATCCAGGAGCTATTGAGCTGGCACTGGGTGTTTATCGTTACCGGCGGTATCGGCATTATCTGGTCGCTGATCTGGTTCAAGGTTTATCAACCGCCGCGCCTGACTAAAAGCATCAGTAAAGCCGAACTCGACTATATCCGCGACGGCGGCGGCCTGGTGGATGGCGATGCGCCGCTGAAGAAAGAGGCGCGGCAACCGTTATCGAAAGCGGACTGGAAGCTGGTTTTTCACCGCAAGCTGGTTGGCGTTTACCTTGGACAGTTCGCGGTAACCTCGACGCTGTGGTTCTTCCTGACCTGGTTTCCGAACTACTTAACCCAGGAAAAAGGCATCACCGCGCTGAAGGCCGGCTTTATGACCACGGTGCCCTTCCTCGCCGCGTTTTTTGGCGTCCTGCTGTCTGGTTGGCTGGCGGATAAGCTGGTGAAAAAAGGCTACTCGCTGGGCGTGGCGCGCAAAACGCCGATCATCTGTGGACTGTTGATCTCCACCTGCATCATGGGGGCAAACTACACCAACGACCCCATCTGGATCATGGCGCTGATGGCGCTGGCGTTCTTCGGTAACGGTTTTGCGTCTATCACCTGGTCGCTGGTCTCCTCCCTGGCGCCGATGCGCCTGATAGGCCTGACCGGCGGGGTGTTTAACTTTGTTGGCGGCCTGGGCGGCATCACCGTCCCGCTGGTGATTGGCTATCTGGCGCAGGATTACGGCTTTGGCCCGGCGCTGGTTTATATCTCCGTGGTGGCGTTGATAGGCGCGCTGTCTTATATCCTGCTGGTCGGCGATGTGAAACGTGTAGGCTAATTTTTTGCGATACGCTACCCTGATGCGTAAGTCTCGCATCAGGGTATCGTCATGAAACAAGTCACTTTTGCTCCCCGTCATCACCAGCTTACCAATATTAATACCTGGACTCCCGACAGCCAGTGGCTGGTATTCGACGTTCGTCCGTCCGGCGCATCGTTTACCGGCGAAACCATTGAGCGAGTGAACGTAAACAGCGGTACTGTGGAGACCATTTATCGTGCCACGCAGGGCGCGCACGTGGGCGTGGTAACCGTGCATCCAACCCAGGAGCGCTATGTGTTTATTCATGGCCCCGAGCGGCCGGATGCGCAGTGGCAGTATGATTTTCATCATCGCCGCGGGGTGGTGGCCTTTCAGGGGGCTGTCGAGAATCTGGACGCCATGGACATTACCCCCCCCTACACGCCCGGCGCGCTGCGCGGCGGCAGCCACGTCCATGTCTATAGCCCCAACGGTCAGTTTGTCAGTTTTACCTACAACGATCACGTGCTGCACGAGCGCGATCCGGCGCTGGATCTGCGCAACGTCGGCGTGGCGGCGCCCTATGGACCGGTGACGCCGCAGGGACAGCATCCGCGCGAATATGGCGGCAGCCACTGGTGCGTGCTGGTAAGCCGCACGACGCCGGCACCCGCGCCGGGCAGCGATGAGATTAATCGCGCCTATGAGGAGGGCTGGGTCGGGAACCATACTCTGGCGTTTATTGGCGATACGCTGGCGGAAAATGGCGATAAAGTGCCTGAGCTGTTTATTGTCGATCTGCCGCAGGATGAAGCCGGCTGGAAGCAGCCTGGCGGAGCGCCGCTGGCCGGTACCGCAACCACAATGCCGGCGCCGCCGGCGGGCGTCAGCCAGCGTCGTTTGACCTTCACCCACCATCGCCGCTACCCGGGACTGGTGAACGTCCCGCGCCACTGGGTGCGCGCCAATCCCCAGGCGACGGCGATAGCCTTTCTGATGCGCGACGACGCCGGCGTAGTGCAGCTGTGGCTTATTTCCCCGCAGGGGGGCGAGCCGCGGCAGTTGACGCATCACGCGTCGGGTATCCAGTCGGCGTTTAACTGGCATCCGTCGGGAGAGTGGCTGGGTTTTGCGCTGGAGGATCGGATTGCCTGCTGCCATGCCGGTACGGGAGATATCACCTTTTTAACCGATACGCATGCGCATGCGCCCTCGGCGGACGCGATCGTCTTTTCGCCAGACGGTAAACAGATTGCCTGGATGGAGGAGGTGGACGGTTATCGTCAGCTGTGGGTTACGCAGACCGGACGATAACTTACTGGGCAGGCATCGGCGCTGGCGGGATCACCGAGTTGGTCGCCAGCGTAGCCTTCTCGCTCTTTTCGACCCGAGATTTGATTGAGCTGTCGGTGCGGAACATATCCCACGGCAGCAGCAGGGTATCCATGACGGCGGTGAACGGCATGTCCAGCGCCACCAGCGATTTCACACCCCAGTTGGTATCGCTGTCCCCCAGCGTTTGCGCACTGGATCGCGTGCCCGGATAGGTTCCCTCTTTGCCACCGGTATGTGACATTACGCTGGAGCAACCGCTCAGGCTTATTATCCCGCTGAACAGGACCAGCTTTAACAGTCGTCTGCTTTTCATTGTTCTTCCATTGTCGTTTCGGGCGTTGAGATAACCTTTCAGCGGTTATATCGGGCCATCCCGTGAATGCATAGCGTTATTGCGCCGCACTGTGGCGGGCATCGCACTTTGCTTTTTGTGCTCCTCCACCCAGTCTAAGCAATCATCGATAAACTGCAAAAAAAATTGCCCTCAATCCCTTGAAAAGCACGGGGAGAAACCCATTTTATAGGTGTAACCCACTGAGAATACGCCTGAGGGGTATTCCGGATTACCGCGGCCTGTCCACGATGGAAGGTCATTTGATTCTCGCTGATTTTCAGGAGCTATTTACTATGCGTAACTTCGATCTTTCCCCGCTATATCGTTCAGCCATTGGTTTCGACCGCCTGTTCAACCTGCTGGAAAACAATCAAAGCCAGAGCAACGGCGGCTACCCTCCGTATAACGTCGAGCTGGTAGACGAAAACCACTATCGCATCGCTATCGCGGTGGCTGGCTTTGCTGAAAGCGAGCTGGAGATCACTGCCCAGGACAATCTGCTGATCGTCAAAGGCGCCCACGCCGCCGAGCAGAAAGAGCGGACCTACCTGTATCAGGGGATCGCCGAGCGCAACTTCGAGCGCAAATTCCAGCTGGCGGAAAACATTCACGTCCGCGGCGCCAATCTGGTGAACGGCCTGCTGTATATCGATCTGGAACGGGTGATCCCGGAAGCGAACAAGCCGCGCCGCATCGAAATCAACTAATTGTCCGTTTCAGGCCGCGTGGCGGCCTGATGTAACAACCTGCTCGCCGTCAGGGAGCAGATGCGAATTTACAGAATTCGCAGGTATTCACTCGCTTCTTAGAAGGAGAAAACAGTATGCGTAACTACGATTTATCCCCCCTGCTGCGTCAATGGATCGGTTTTGACAAACTGGCCAGCGCCCTGCAAACCGCCGGTGAAAGCCAAAGCTTCCCGCCCTATAACATCGAAAAAAGCGACGATAACCACTACCGCATTACCCTTGCGCTGGCCGGTTTCCGTCAGGAAGATCTGGATATTCAACTGGAAGGCACCCGTCTGGTGGTGAAAGGCACGCCGCAGCAGCCGGAAAAAGAGACCACATGGCTGCACCAGGGGTTGGTGAGCCAGGCCTTCAGCCTGAGCTTCACCCTCGCCGACAACATGGAGGTCTCTGGCGCGACCTTCACCAATGGCCTGCTGCATATCGATCTGACCCGCAATGAGCCTGAGCAGATCGCCCCGCAGCGTATCGCCATCAGCGAACGACCGGCATTAAATAGTTAATTAAGCGAATAACTTATAAGGCCCCGATTTTCGGGGCTTTTTTGTGTGCGAGAGCACAATAAACTTCCTTGCTGCAACGGGTGTTTCAGTTTAAAAAACAATCATACTTTGGGACTCACTCAAACAAGGATACGTTATGAACGAACAGCAGCCATTTGAAGCGATTAGAAAGAGCGATGAGGCGGGGCGGGAGTATTGGTCTGCCCGCAACCTTGGTCCCCTGCTTGACTATAAAGAGTGGCGGAATTTTTATAAGGTCATTGCAAAAGCGATAATTTCATGTGAGGCGAGTGGTCATCCCTCGGCAGACCATTTTGTTGAAACCAACAAAATGGTCGAATTAGGTTCTGGCGCCAGCAGGAATCTTGAAGATTTCCACCTCTCACGCTACGCCTGCTATCTGGTAGTGCAAAATGGCGATCCGTCGAAACCGGTGATTGCTGCGGGGCAAACGTACTTTGCCTTGCAAACCCGGCGCCAGGAATTGCAAGATGATCAAATATTTAAGTCTCTACGAGAGGATGAAAAGCGACTGTTCCTGCGCAATGAGCTCAAAGAGCATAATAAACATCTGGTTGAAACGGCCCAACGTGCTGGTGTTGAGACGACTCTTGATTTTGCTGTCTTTCAAAACCATGGTTATAAAGGTCTCCATGGTGGTCTTGACCAAAAAGCAATCCATGAGCGTAAGGGCCTAAAGAAAAGCCAAAAAATACTCGACTATATGGGATCGACTGAGCTCGCGGCCAACCTGTTTCGTGCTACCCAAACGGAAGAAAAACTACGTCGGGACGCGGTTGATTCGAAGCAACTCGCCAACAAAACGCATTATGACGTAGGGCAAAAAGTACGCCAGACTATTAAAGACCTGGGTGGCACTATGCCTGAAGCACTTCCTTCCCCGGAGAAAAGTATTCAGCAACTCACTATCGCAGCGAAAAATAAGAACGCGCCTGAGTAGCGTATCTTACTCCATGATTATTGTGCGCCAGGCAGCATACAATCCGCCTGGCCGCGGTCATAATCCCTGTTAATAATAATGTTATTCACAGGGACGGTACCATGAGTGAGATAGCATTGACGGTCAGCGTGCTGGCGCTGGTGGCGGTGGTTGGGTTGTGGATCGGCAATGTCAAAATCCGCGGCGTCGGCTTTGGTATTGGCGGCGTGTTATTTGGCGGCATTATCGTCGGCCACTTTGTCGATCAGGCGGGCGTCGCCCTCAGCAGCCCGATGCTGCATTTTATTCAGGAATTCGGCTTGATCCTGTTTGTCTACACCATCGGCATCCAGGTGGGACCGGGCTTTTTCGCCTCGCTGCGGGTCTCTGGCCTGCGGCTCAATCTGTTCGCTATCCTTATCGTTATCCTCGGCGGCCTGGTGACCGCGGTGCTGCATAAGCTGTTCAATATTCCTCTCCCGGTGGTGCTCGGTATCTTCTCCGGTGCGGTGACCAACACGCCAGCGCTGGGGGCCGGGCAGCAAATTCTGCGCGATCTCGGCGTACCGTTCGAGGTGGTCGATCAAATGGGGATGAGCTACGCGATGGCGTATCCGTTCGGCATCTGCGGCATTCTGCTGACCATGTGGCTGGTGCGTCTGTTCTTTCGCATCAATGTCGAGAAAGAGGCCCAGCGGTTTGAGGAGAGCAGCGGTAACGGCCACGCCCATTTACACACCATCAACGTGCGGGTGGAAAACCCCAACCTCAACCAGATGGCGATTCAGGATGTGCCGATGCTCAACAACGACAACATCGTCTGTTCGCGGCTGAAACGCGGTGAGCTGTTGATGGTGCCTGCGCCGGGCACCCTTATCCAGGCTGGCGACCTGCTGCACCTGGTGGGGCGACCTGAGGATTTGCACAATGCGCAGCTGGTGATAGGCCAGGAGGTGGCGACCTCGCTGTCGACGCGCGGCACCGATCTGAAAGTGGAGCGGGTGGTGGTCACTAACGAAAAAGTGCTGGGAAAGAAAATACGCGATCTGCACGTCAAACAGCGCTATGACGTAGTGATCTCCCGGCTTAACCGGGCAGGCGTCGAGCTGGTAGCCAGCAGCAGCGCCAGCCTGCAGTTTGGTGACATCCTCAACCTGGTCGGCCGTCCGGAGGCAATTGACGCCGTGGCCGCCGAACTGGGTAACGCTCAGCAGAAGCTGCAGCAGGTCCAGATGCTGCCGGTGTTTATCGGCATCGGACTCGGGGTACTGCTGGGATCTATCCCGTTGTTTATTCCCGGCTTCCCTGCAGCATTGAAGCTGGGACTGGCCGGTGGGCCGCTGATTATGGCGCTGATCCTTGGGCGTATCGGCAGTATCGGCAAGCTGTACTGGTTTATGCCGCCGAGCGCCAACCTGGCGCTGCGCGAGCTGGGGATCGTGCTGTTTCTGGCGGTGGTCGGGCTAAAATCGGGGGGTGACTTTGTCGCCACCCTGACCCAGGGCGATGGTCTGAGCTGGATCGCTTACGGCATTTTCATCACCGCCATCCCGCTGCTGACGGTGGGCATCCTCGCGCGCATGCTGGCGAAAATGAACTATCTGACGCTGTGCGGCATGCTGGCCGGCTCCATGACTGACCCGCCGGCGCTGGCCTTCGCCAACAACCTGCACGCCACCAGCGGCGCAGCGGCGCTCTCGTATGCCACCGTCTATCCGCTAGTGATGTTCCTGCGCATTATCACCCCGCAGCTACTCGCCGTGCTGTTCTGGGGACTGAGCTAGCGGGCTTTGCGCCTGGACGCGGCGCAGGTGATAGTCCACCTGATACTCGCTGGCGTTGCGGAACATGACCGAATAGTTAAGAAACTCGCCGCTGTCGCTGTAGGAAAGGGAGGTAATACGCAGCAGCGGCGTCTGCTCCGGGACGTTCATTGAGCGCGCCAGCTGCTTGTCCGCCAGCACCGGCGTCAGCGTTTCATAGTTCCCGCTGATGATGATCCCGCACTCCTTCTCAATATAATCAAATTTCGACCCTTCCAGATGACTCAGCGACAGGTTGCGGAACAGCTTCACCGGCATATAGCTATCCTCCAGCATCAGCGGCTTGCCGTCGACGTAGCGCACCCGCCGTGAGAAGTAGATCCGTTCATCAATTTTAATCCGCAGCAGACTGGCGATGGCCGGCGGGGCGGGCATCACCTCGAAGGCCAGCACCTGACTCACCACCTCTTTACCCTGCTTGCGCAGCACTTCCGCCAGGCCGGTCAGATTGCTGGTTTCATGATGGACGTCTTTACGCGCCACGTAAGTTCCCGAGCCGTGGCGACGCACAACCAATCCCCAGTCCACCAGCAGATCGATGGCTTTGCGAATAGTCATGCGCGCCACCCCGAACTCCTCGGCCAGTTTTTTCTCTCCTGGTAGCGGGCTGCCGATGGCGAAGTCGGCGGAATTCAGCCGCAGCCGCAGGCGGTCAGCAATGGATTTGTAGATCACCAGTAGTCCTCTTGTGCAGGAAAAGGGGATGTCGCTTTGTGCTCTTTTTTCTAAAAAAATAGATTAATTACAATCAATTAAGACACATTCATTTAGTTAATTTCGCTGCCTGACTTATCGATGTCTAACTTTTGTTATCGAAGTAGACAACTTTGGCCAAATTAAAACCATGAATGGGATCACGAATCGCAACGGCGCGGCATGTTGTCGGACGGGCAAATTTTTATTCTCCAGTCAGGCCGGTAATCAAGAAAAAGAAGGCCACTCACCCTACGAGTTGTTACATGAGGATTTCCCAATGCTCAGTCAAATACAACGCTTTGGCGGCGCCATGTTTACCCCGGTTTTGTTGTTTCCTTTTGCCGGGATCGTGGTCGGTATCGCCATCATGCTGCGCAACCCGATGTTCGTCGGCGAAGCGCTGACCGCACCCGACAGCCTGTTTGCCCAGATCGTTCACATCATTGAGGAGGGCGGCTGGACCGTCTTTCGTAATATGCCGCTGATTTTCGCCGTCGGTCTGCCGATCGGCCTGGCGAAACAGGCCCAGGGCCGGGCCTGTCTGGCGGTGCTGGTGAGCTTTCTCACCTGGAACTATTTTATCAACGCCATGGGGATGACCTGGGGCCACTTCTTCGGCGTCGATTTTTCCGCTGAACCCACGGCCGGCAGCGGCCTGACGATGATTGCCGGGATCAAAACCCTCGACACCAGCATTATCGGCGCCATCGTCATCTCCGGTCTGGTGACGGCCCTGCACAATCGCTATTTCGATAAACCCCTGCCGGTATTCCTCGGCATCTTTCAGGGTTCATCGTTTGTGGTCATTGTCGCCTTCCTCGCGATGATCCCTTGCGCCTGGCTGACCCTGCTCGGCTGGCCAAAGGTCCAGCTGGGCATTGAATCGCTGCAGGCCTTTCTGCGCTCAGCCGGGGCGCTCGGGGTGTGGGTTTACATCTTCCTTGAGCGCATCCTGATCCCCACCGGCCTGCACCACTTCGTCTATGGCCCGTTCATCTTTGGCCCTGCGGTGGTGGAGGGCGGACTGCAGGTCTACTGGGCAGAGCACCTGCAGGCGTTCAGTCAGAGTACGGAACCGCTGAAGACGCTGTTCCCGGAGGGCGGCTTTGCCCTGCACGGTAACTCGAAAGTGTTTGGTTCGGTGGGGATTGCGCTGGCGCTCTACTTCACTGCCGCGCCGGAAAACCGCGTCAAGGTCGCCGGTCTGCTGATCCCTGCCACCCTGACCGCGATGCTGGTCGGGATCACCGAGCCGCTGGAGTTCACCTTCCTCTTCATCTCGCCGCTGCTGTTCGCCGTTCACGCGGTGCTGGCGGCGACCATGGCGACGGTGATGTACATCTGCGGCGTGGTGGGCAACTTCGGCGGCGGCCTGCTCGATCAATTCTTGCCGCAAAACTGGATCCCAATGTTCCATCACCACGCTTCGATGATGTTCATTCAGATAGGCATCGGCCTCTGTTTCACCGCCCTCTACTTCGTAGTCTTCCGCACCCTGATCCTGCGTCTGAACCTGAAGACGCCTGGCCGGGAAGAGAGCGAAATCAAGCTCTACAGCAAGGCCGATTACCAGGCGGCACGAGGTAAAACCACGGCCGCCGCCGCGCCAGAGACCCGGCTGGGTCAGGCCGCTGGCTTCCTGCAGGCCCTCGGCGGCGCCGACAACATTGAAAGCATCAACAACTGCGCCACCCGACTGCGCATCGCGCTGGTCGATATGGCGAAAACGCAAAGTGACGACGTCTTTAAAGCGCTGGGCGCCCACGGGGTAGTACGCCGCGGCAACGGGATTCAGGTCATCGTCGGCCTGCACGTTCCCCAGGTGCGCGACCAGCTGGAAAACCTGATGAAAGATTCTCTTTCGACCGAACATACCACCATGACGGAGGCAGTATCATGAAAAAATTCTCAGTTGTTATCGCAGGCGGCGGCAGCACCTTCACCCCGGGCATTGTCCTGATGCTGCTGGCAAACCAGGATCGTTTTCCGCTGCGGTCGCTGAAATTTTACGACAACGACGGCGCGCGCCAGGAGACCATCGCCGAGGCGTGCAAAGTGATCCTCAAAGAGCAGGCGCCGGAGATTGAGTTCAGCTATACCACCGATCCGCAGGCGGCGTTTACCGATGTTGATTTTGTCATGGCGCATATCCGCGTCGGGAAATATCCGATGCGTGAACAGGATGAGAAAATCCCGCTACGCCACGGCGTGCTGGGCCAGGAGACCTGCGGACCGGGCGGGATCGCCTACGGTATGCGCTCTATCGGCGGCGTGCTGGAGCTGGTGGATTATATGGAAAAATATTCGCCGAACGCCTGGATGCTTAACTACTCCAACCCGGCGGCGATTGTGGCGGAAGCCACTCGTCGTCTGCGGCCGAACGCCAAAATCCTCAACATCTGCGATATGCCGATCGGCATTGAAGGGCGGATGGCGCAGATTGTCGGCCTCAAAGACCGTAAACAGATGCGCGTGCGCTACTACGGCCTCAACCATTTCGGCTGGTGGACCTCGATTGAGGACCTCGACGGCAATGATTTGATGCCGAAACTGCGCGAATATGTGGCGAAATACGGCTATGTGCCGCCCTCGAACGATCCGCACACCGAGGCCAGCTGGAACGACACCTTTGCCAAAGCGAAAGATGTGCAGGCGCTGGATCCGCAGACCATGCCGAACACCTACCTGAAATATTATCTGTTCCCGGACTATGTGGTAGCCCACTCCAACCCGGAACGCACCCGCGCCAATGAGGTGATGGATCATCGGGAGAAAAACGTCTTCAGCGCCTGCCGGGCGATCATCGCCGCCGGGAAATCCACCGCCGGCGATCTGGAGATTGACGAGCATGCCTCCTATATCGTCGATCTGGCGACGGCTATCGCCTTTAACACGCAGGAAAGGATGCTGCTGATTGTGCCGAACAATGGCGCGATCCATAACTTTGACGCCGACGCGATGGTGGAGATCCCTTGTCTGGTAGGCCACAACGGACCGGAGCCGCTGACGGTAGGCGACATCCCGCATTTCCAGAAAGGGCTGATGAGCCAGCAGGTGGCAGTGGAAAAACTGGTGGTCGATGCCTGGGAACAGCGCTCTTACCACAAGCTGTGGCAGGCGATTACCCTGTCGAAAACCGTGCCGAGCGCCTCGGTGGCGAAAGCGATCCTCGACGACCTCATTGCCGCCAACAAAGATTACTGGCCTGAGCTGCATTAATCCCCGTTATAATACCGGCGCCCTGCGGGGCGCCGGTTCTTCTCCCCGGTTCCTGATTTACGCTATGCTGAAGCCTGCAGCGCGATGAACAAGGAACTGTAATGAAAATCTCCCGCCTCGGCGAAGCGCCGGATTACCGCTTTTCGCTGGCTAACGAACGCACCTTTCTGGCATGGATCCGCACGGCGCTCGGTTTTCTCGCCGCCGGCGTCGGCCTTGACCAGTTAGCGCCGGACTTTGCCACGCCGCTGATCCGTGAAATTCTCGCCCTGCTGCTGTGTCTCTTTGCCGGCGGCATGGCCATCTATGGCTATCTGCGCTGGCTGAATAACGAGAAGGCGATGCGCCTCAAGCAGGACCTTCCCTATACCCGCACGCTGCTGGTGATTAGCATTCTGCTGCTGGCGGTGGTGGCCGCGGTGATGCTGCTGGTGGTGTATGGCGGATAAACGCCGGGCGCGGCGGGAAAGCGATCCCGGTCTTCAGCCAGAGCGCACCTCGCTGGCCTGGTTTCGCACCCTGTTGGGCTACGGCGCGCTGATGGCGCTGGCGATTAAGCACAGCTGGCACCGCGCCGGCCTGCCGTTCTGGCTGTCGATCGGCGTACTGGCGATTGTGGCGGTGATCCTCTGGGGCTATACCCGCCGTCGTCATCTGATGGATGTCGACGATAGCGATTTTTTACAGCCGCGGGCGGTTCGTGACAAATTTTTGATCGCACTCGCAGTACTTTCTCTGGCATTCCTGTTTGCTGTTACTCACCTTCAACCGATCGTTTTATTCATTAGGGATATGTCATGACAGGATGTCCGGCGAATTTGCCTCTCACTCATGCCCCCGGCCAGCAACATGACACTCCCTTTCAGGCTGTTGTGGTGGAGGCGCATCATTGCCATCAACCGCAGGCGTTCTATGCACAGCTTCGTCAACAGGGGCTCACCGCTATCCATTTTATTCCGCAGCTGGCGGCCGGCGACGCCGCGCTTTGGGGAGAGTTTCTCTGCGCAGTCTTTCACCGCTGGGTGCGGGAAGATATTGGGCGCATCAATATTTTACTGTTTAGCGAGACGCTGAGCGCCTGGTGCGGCGAGACGCTGACCCAGCCAGGCGCGCCGGCGGCCAACAGCGCCTGCTACGGCTGCCCGTGGCTGCGCCTGTGCCGCTGTGGCGAACAGGAAGACCCGCTGTGCGCGGGTTACCGGCAGTTCTACGATTTTAGCGGGCCCTATATGCGAGTGATGCGGGACCTGCGGCGACAGCAGCGGCCGCCAGAGGCGCTGATGCCGCTGCTGCGCTAAAGATTAGCGCCCCTTCGCCAGGTACTGCGCCATCTCCTCTTCCGGCACCATGCCGCCGCCGGTGGCCCACACCAGGTGGGTGGCCTGCTGCAGCTGCTGCTCACTCAGACCCTGTAGCTGATGGTACGCTTTGCTGGCGCAGACGCGCTGCGGTCCGGCCATCCCGGCCAGCGCGGAGGGTTCAAGGCGGATATTTTCCGCTGCCGCCAGCCAGCCCAGCATGTCATACATCGTCTGGTCGTCAAGGGTATAGAACCCGTCGAGCAGGCGCTCCATTGCCCGGCCAACGAACCCGGACGCCCTGCCGACCGCCAGACCGTCGGCCGCGGTCAGGTTATCAATGCCTAAATCCTGCACCGCTATCTGGTCGTGGAGCCCGGTATAGACGCCGAGCAGCATGCATGGCGAATGGGTCGGTTCGGCGAACAGGCAGTGAACGTGGTCGCCGAAGGCCAGCTTCAGGCCAAATGCCACGCCGCCGGGGCCGCCGCCGACGCCGCACGGCAGATAGACGAACAGCGGATGATCGGCATCGACCACGCGTCCTGCTTTGGCAAACTGCGCCTTCAGGCGCTCGCCGGCTACGGCATAGCCGAGGAACAGCGTGCGCGAGTTTTCATCATCGATAAAAAAGCAGTTCGGGTCGAATTCCGCTGCCTTGCGCCCCTGTTCGACCGCCACGCCATAGTCCTCTTCATACTCAACCACCGTTACGCCGTGGCTGCGCAGTTTGGCTTTTTTCCACGCCCTGGCATCGGCGGACATATGCACCGTGACTTTAAAACCAATGCGCGCGCTCATGATGCCGATCGACATCCCAAGGTTGCCGGTGGAGCCGACGGCGATGCTGAACTGGCTAAAGAACTGTTTAAACTCCGGCGTCAGCAATTTGCGATAATCGTCTGCGGTCGTCAGCAGCCCGGCTTCCAGCGCCAGCTTTTCCGCATGGGTCAGCACTTCATAAATCCCACCGCGCGCTTTGATTGATCCGGAGATCGGCAGATGGCTGTCTTTTTTCAGCAGCAGTTCGCCGCTAATTGGCTGGCCGAATTTTTGCTCAAGGCTGCGTTTCATTGCCGGAATGGCAACCACTTCTGATTCGATAATCCCGCCGCTCGCGGCGGTTTCCGGGAAGGCTGCCGCCAGATAGGGCGCGAAGCGCTGAAGGCGGACATGGGCGTCTTGCACATCGTCGGCGGTCAGACCGACGTAAGGCAACCCCTCCGCCAGGGCGGTGGTTGCCGGGTTAAACCAGGTGGTTTCTTTCAGGGCGATCAGATCCTGCACAAGCGGGAAGGTCGCGGTTAAGGTGGTCAGGTCAGCGTGTTTCATCATACGTCTCTTTGCGCTCAGATAATGAAAGAAAGCAGGAAGGTGGCGGCCAGTGCAAGTAGCGACGCGATAAATGTCGCTGTCGTGTAGTACTTAAACGTTTCACTGAGGCTGGCGCCGCAGTACTGTTTTACCAGCCAGAACAGGGAATCGGTGACGATCGTGCAGCCAATGGCGCCGGAACCGATGGCAATGGCGATGATCTCCGGGCTTACGCCGGGATAAAGCGGCAGCATCGGGGCAACGATGGCGGTAGCGCCCATCATCGCCACGGTGGCGGAGCCAACGGCGGCGTGCAGGATAAGCGCCACCAGCCAGGCCAGCAAAATCGGGTGCATATCAAGGTTCGACAGGATCACCGCGAGGCTATCGGCCAGGCCGCTGGATTTCAAAATCGCGTTGAATGCGCCGCCGGCGCCGATAATCAGCAGGATGTTGGCGATGGAACCAAAGCCGTTTTCGGTATGAGTCAGCAGAACGCCCATCCCCATTTGCCGACGGATGCCGAGCATGTAATAGGCGACAAAGACGGCGATAAACATCGCGGTGATGGGGTTGCCGATAAATTCCAGCACTGTATACAGCGTGCCGCCTTTCGCCATATTCAGTTCAGCGACGGTTTTCACCAGCATCAGGCCAATCGGTAACAGCACGGTAAACAGCGTAGCGCCGAGCGACGGCAGCGTCGATTCTTCGCGAACGTCGAGGTTGGAAAACTCGGCTGGCACTGGTTTAAACGGCAGGCGGTTGCCGAGCAGCCTGAGGAACAGCGGGCCGCCGACCAGGGAGGCGATCAGACCGACCAGCAGGCCATAGACGATAACCGTCCCGATGTCAGCCCCCAGTTTATTCGCCACGAACAGCGCGGCCGGATGCGGCGGTACCACGCAGTGCACCGCCATCAGCGCGGTACACAGCGGAATAGCCAGCTTCAGCAGCGAAGTGTTGGTTTTTTTGGCGATGGAGAATGCCAGCGGGATCAGCAGCACCACCCCGACTTCGACAAACAGGGTAATGCCGCAGATCAGGCCGACCAGCACCATAATCACATCCGCCGACAGCCAGCGGCAGCGCTGGAGCGTCAGGCCGATGCGCTCCGCCGCGCCGGAGACCTCCATCATCTTGCCGAGAATGGTGCCGAGACCGATCACCGCCGCCAGGAAGCCCAGCGTACCGCCGATCCCGCTCTCAATGGCGTTGACCATCTCCAGCGGGCCCATTCCCATCATCGCCCCGACGAAAAAGCTTGCCAGCAGCAGCGCCAGAAACGGATGAAACTTCAGTTTGACGATGGTTAATACAATTAACACGATGCTAATCAGCAATGTGCTCACAACCCAAATTTGCGATTCCATACCCCACCTCGCCGTAAGTAACGTGTGGTTATTGAACAGAAACTCGGCATGGGCTGACAAACGATATAAATGACCTTTCAGATGAGCCAAATTGAATCAAAAAGGTGATTTAGCTCTAAAAGTGACCTCTAAATATGCTATGGGTCAAATTAACTCATCCTTTAGCGGAAGTTCCGGCGTTATTTTTTTATCATCCAGACTCCCTTTTATCGCCAGGAGCGCAGAATGGATGTGCTAAAAACCTTAGGTACCCGGTTGCTGAACGGCTGGCAACTCTCCAGGCTGTCGACGTTTGAGGTGGCGGCGCGGCACGAGTCGTTCGCCCTTGCCGCCGACGAGCTGGCGCTCACCCCAAGCGCCGTCAGTCACCGGATTAATCAGTTGGAAGTGGAGCTGGGGATCCAGCTCTTTGTCCGCTCGCACCGCAAAGTGGAGCTGACGCGTGAAGGGAAGCGCGTTTACTGGGCGCTGAAGGCGTCGCTGGATGGTCTCAATCAGGAGATTCTGGACATCAAAAACCAGGAGCTCTCCGGCAGTCTGACGGTCTACTCGCGGCCCTCTATCGCCCAGTGCTGGCTGGTGCCGGCGCTGGGGGATTTCAGTCGCCGCTACCCGGCCATCTCGCTGACCGTGCTGACCGGCAACGATAACGTCAATCTGCAGCGGGCGGGTATCGATCTGGCAATCTATTTTGATGACGCGCCGTCGTCGCAGCTAAGCCACCATTTTCTGATGGATGAGGCGATCGTGCCGGTATGTACGCCGTATTACGCCCGCCAGCTGCAGTTAACGTCAAATGCTGCCAATCTTCGCCACTGTACGCTGCTTCACGATCGCCAGGCATGGAGCAATGATTCCGGCACCGATGAATGGTTCAGTTGGGCACAACAATTTGGGATTGAACTGCCGCAATCGTCGGGCATTGGCTTCGATCGTTCTGATTTAGCGGTGATTGCGGCGATGAATCATGTCGGGGTAGCGATGGGGCGTAAACGGCTGGTGCAGAAGCGGCTGGAGAGTGGGGAGTTGATCGCCCCGTTCGGCGATATGACGCTGAAATGCCATCAGCATTATTACGTGACCACCCTGCCGGGCCGTCAGTGGCCGAAAATCGACGCCTTTATCGAGTGGCTGCATAGCCTGACCTGAAAAAGAGCCGGGCTATCCCTCGGAGTTGTTAGGGAGGCCGGGTAAGGCGTGCGCCGCCACCCGGCAAAATGACGGCACTGCGCTTGCGCGGGCCGGCAGACGACCAGTCCGGTAGCCCGGATAAGGCGTCAGCCGCCATCCGGTGAATCACTGCCGCGCTTATACCGGCTGCTGATGGTGGGTGAAGCGCGAGGCCAGCGGCAGCCAGCACAGCAGAATCAACAGGCCCATCAGCATCATCAGCAGGCCGAGGCTGCCCTGACCGGTTTGCGGCATCATCGCCGACAGCCAGGCCAGCACGCCGGAGCCGATATTCTGCAAGCCGCCCACCAGCGCCCCGGCGGTTCCGGCGAGGAACGGGAACGGCTCCATCGCGCCGCTGGTGGCCAGCGGGAACAACATCCCGGCGCCGAAGAAGAACAGCGCCGCAGGCACCAGCAGGGTCCAGACGGTCATGATGCCCAGCAGCCCTGGGATCCACATCATCAGACCTGCCAGCAGGCAGCAGATCACCGACTGCCACATCAGCGTCGGGAAACGCTTGTTCGGCCGGCCGGCAAACCACGCCCCGAAGAACGCCGCCGGGATCGGCAGAATAAACAGAATACTCACCGCCATGCTGCTCAGGCCGAGCACCGCGCCCATCAGCACCCCGGAGCAGGCTTCGAATACCGCAATCCCCGCCAGGCCGCCGATCAGCATCAGCAGATAGCAGTTAAAGGCGCCGGTGCCGAACAGCGTTTTGTAGCTGGCCAGAAGTTTGGTGCGCGGCGCCCCTTCCGGGCGCGTTTCCGGCATCCACTTCGCCATGCTGAAGGTCACCCCGGCGCACAGGACCAGCAGGAAAGCGTAGCAGGCGCGCCAGCTCCACAGGGTGTCGAGGATGCCGCCGAGCAGCGGGGCAATCAGCGGGCTGACCAGAATACCCATATTTAACAGGCTATTGGCATGACGCAGCTGAGCGCCTTCGTACAGGTCGCGGGGCAGGGTACGCGCCATCACGCCGCCGACCCCGGTGCCCATCCCCTGCATGGCGCTGGCGGCGATCAGCACCGGCAGGCTATGGGTGGTAATAGCTACCAGCGTCGCCAGCATAAAAATCGACATCCCGACGAGGATCACCGGGCGGCGACCGACGCGGTCAGAGAGCGGGCCGTAGAACAGCTGTGAAATACCGTAGGTCAGCAGATAGGCCGCCATCACGCTTTGTACCGCCCCTTCGCGGACGTTCAGCGCGACCGCCATGTCGGCGATGGCCGGAATATAAATGGTCTGCGCCATCTGGCCGACGGCCACCAGCAGTACCAGCATCAACAACAAATTGAAGTTCTTATGCCGTTTCATGTCGATGAATACTTTGTGAGTAAAGAGAAATGAAGAATATGTGACTGGCACATCCCGTAAACGATGGAGGAATCTACCATATTAAAATGACAGAACAACTGCAAAGTGCCGATTGTTGAGGGAATTCCAGGCAGATTATGTAAACAGGAACGGCAACTAATGTTGCCATCTCAGGCTACGCCAGGCGCAGGAGGATCGCCCCGGCGGCAATCCCGCAGGCGGCCACGATGCGCAGCGGCATCAGTTGCTCTTTCAGGACGATAAAGGCGATCAGCGCGCCGAAGAGAATGGAGGTTTCACGCAGCGCGGCGACCACCGCCAGCGGGGCCTGGGTCATCGCCCATAGCGCCAGGCCGTAGGAGCCCATGGTGCCGATCCCGCCGAGGATGCCTTTTTTCCAGTGCTGACGTAAATAACGACTGGCCTCACGCCGTCGCGCCACCATCGCCCAGCACAGCAGGCAGAAGCCGTTCATAAAAAAGGTCCACAGGGTGTAGCCCAGCGCCGAGCCCGCCAGCCGGACGCCGGTGCCGTCCACCAGCGTATAACCGGCGATAAAGCAGGCGTTGATCAGCGCCAGCACGATGCCTTTGCGCGAGCTGGCGCGGCCGTTAAAGGCCATCGCCAGTATCGCCAGGCAGATGACGCCGATGCCCAGCCAGGCCAGCGGCGATAAGCGATCGCCAAGAAAAATGACGCTAATGGCTGCCACCAGCAGCGGCGCGGTGCCGCGCATCAGCGGGTAGGTCTGGCTCATATCCGATACCTGGTAGGTCTTCGCCACCAGCACCGTATACACCACCTGTAACGCGCACGACGCCAGCAGATAGGGGGCGCTGACCAGCGCGGGCTGCGGGGCAAAGGGGAGCATCACCAGGGCGATCAGCGCGGCCGAGCCGCTGACGCCGATCGCCGCGTACATTTTATCGCCGCTGGCTTTGACGATAGCGTTCCAGCTGGCGTGCAGCAGGGCGGCGAACAGCAAAATGCAGAATACGGTGAGGGTCATCGCAGACAGGTTCAACAGTGAAGGTCACCGGAATGTAACACGCGCCCGCGCTGCCTGCCAGCGGGGGTTAAAGCGAACAAAACAGGCGATGCGTCACCCGCGGTTCATCGTACACCGGGCGGAAACCAAGCCTTTCATAAAAGGGCCAGGCCTGCGCCGGGGCATGGGTGTTGAGAAAGTCGAACCAGGCGCTGGAGTGGGTGATAACCGAGACCAGCAGCTGCTGGCCGATGCCCCGGCGACGGTAGCGTTCGCTGATGTAGAGGTGGCGAATGCGCCCGGCCCGCGGCTGCGGACTGAAGGGATCGCTATTGATGCCGCATACCCCTACCAGCTGGTGGTTGACGAAGGCGCCCAGCAGCGTTTCGCCCGGCGCGTTAAAGCGGTTTTTGCCGCTCTGCCAGTTTTCCGTCAGGCGGCGCAGCATATTGAAATGCTGTTCAAGGCTTTCAATTCGTAGCGCCGCGAACCCCGGGGCATCCGGCGTCGTGGCGGCAATTAACAGGGGTGGCATAGCATCCTCCATCAAGTCATACCGGGACGCCCGGCGGGCGCCTGCAGGGGGGCGGTTTCCCGCCCCCCTCAGGTGCGACTTGAACCTGAATCAGCGGAACTGTTTCAGGACTGCATCAAGTAGTTGCAACACAGCAACCATGAGTTTCAGGATCAAAATAATAATATCCATTCCGCCCATACGCGCGTCTCCTGTGGTTAAGGAGCACAATAAGCTGACGTACCTTTCCGCTGCCCGTTGCCAGCTTATCCCTGCCTGTCGCCGGCGGCGTCTGCCCTGGCCGATAGTTCGTCCTTTCCATGAACGGCTTCCCGGCCCGCCGCCTGCAACGACAGGGGTGCGCAGCGCTGAGCCACGCGTTGCCGCGCGGGCCAGTGACTGCACGTTGTTGACGTAACACAGTGTGCTCTCTCGGGGTTAAGGCACTGACGGCACCACCCGTTTCAGCCAGGACTTCGTTGCGCCGGTCAAACTTGCGGCCCCCGAATGGCACAAAGTGAACACACCCAGTATAGATAAATGCTGTATGGATGAACAGTATTTTTTGGACAAATCCGCCCCTCTCATCCATACTCTATGACAGAGAAAAACCGACCTTAAATTGCGCGAACTGCAGCGATCGCGTATACTTTTGGCGTTGACGTAATACAGTGTGCTTGCGGCTACCACCTGTAACCATGCTGATAAAAACCTCGCTCCGGCGGGGTTTTTTGTTTTCTGCCCTTTTGCGCCGAACTGTGATCTTTCGCGCAAATTTTCGTGGATGAAAATAAATCCATTGTGAAAACGTAAAACCTGTGTTTGTATAAATTCAGCTTATTTTTCGACACAACAGGTCCCTAATGAACGCAACCCTGATCGCTTCGACCCTACTAAAAACCGCGCCAGCCGCGGTGGTCGTCGTGTCTGTGGTGGTCGTCGTCGGCAATGCGCCGTAGGGTCCGGAACAACACGAATTCCAAACCCCGCCGGCGCAAACCGAGCGGGGTTTTTTGTTGGCGAGCCCCCCGGTAAAGTCGGCCCAGAAGAAAAGGACTGGAGCATGGCAAGTTCGGGCACCACATCAAACACAATGCGCTTTACCGGCGCGCAGCTGGTTGTTCATTTACTGGAGCGCCAGGGTATCACTATGGTCAGCGGCATTCCGGGCGGCTCCATCCTGCCTATCTACGATGCCTTAAGCCAGAGCACGCAGATTCGCCACATCCTGGCGCGCCATGAGCAGGGCGCGGGCTTTATCGCCCAGGGGATGGCGCGTACCGAAGGCAAGCCGGCGGTCTGTATGGCCTGCAGCGGCCCGGGGGCGACGAACCTGGTGACGGCGATCGCCGATGCCCGCCTGGATTCGATTCCGCTGGTCTGCATCACCGGCCAGGTACCGGCCTCGATGATCGGTACCGACGCCTTCCAGGAAGTGGACACCTACGGCATCTCTATCCCCATCACCAAACATAACTATCTGGTGCGCGACATTGCCGAGCTGCCGCAGGTGATCAGCGATGCCTTCCGTATTGCCCAGTCCGGGCGTCCCGGACCGGTGTGGATAGACATTCCTAAGGACGTACAGTCGGCGACCATTGAGCTGGAAGCACTGCCTGAGCCTGGCGAGCGCGCCCCGGCACCGGCATTCGCGCCTGAAAGCGTGCGTGAAGCGGCGGCAATGATCAACGCGGCGAAACGCCCGGTACTGTATCTGGGCGGCGGGGTGATTAACGCGCCGCAGGCGATCCGTGAGCTGGCGGAAAAAGCCAACCTGCCGACCACCATGACCTTAATGGCGCTGGGCATGCTGCCGAAGGCGCACCCGCTGTCGCTGGGGATGCTGGGGATGCACGGCGCGCGCAGCACCAACTTCATTCTGCAGGAGGCGGATTTACTGATTGTTTTAGGCGCCCGTTTTGATGACCGGGCGATTGGCAAGACCGAGCAGTTCTGCCCGAACGCGAAGATTATCCACGTCGATATCGACCGCGCCGAACTGGGCAAAATTAAGCAACCGCACGTGGCGATTCAGGGCGATGTGGCGGAAGTCTTAGCTCAGCTGAACCCGCAGATTGAGGCGCAGCCGCGCGAGGAATGGCGCCAGCTGGTGGCCGACTTGCAGCGCGAATTCCCCTGCGCCATCCCGCAGGAAAGCGACCCGCTCTCCCATTACGGCCTGATTAACGCCGTGGCCGCCTGCGTGGATGATGAAGCGATCATCACTACCGACGTTGGCCAGCACCAGATGTGGACGGCGCAGGCCTACCCGCTCAATCGTCCGCGCCAGTGGCTGACCTCCGGCGGCCTCGGCACCATGGGCTTCGGCCTGCCGGCGGCCATCGGCGCGGCGCTGGCGAATCCGCAGCGCAAGGTTATCTGCTTCTCCGGCGACGGCAGCCTGATGATGAATATTCAGGAGATGGCCACCGCCGCCGAAAATCAGCTGGATGTAAAAATTATCCTGCTGAACAACGAAGCGCTGGGGCTGGTGCATCAGCAGCAGAGCCTGTTCTATCAGCAGGGCGTTTTTGCCGCCACCTATCCGGGGATGATTAACTTTATGCAGATTGCAGCCGGTTTTGGCCTGCAAACCTGTGATTTAAATAATGAAGTCGATCCGCAGGCGGCGCTGCAGGCGATTATCGACCGTCCGGGGCCGGCGCTGATCCACGTGCGCATCGACGCACAGCAGAAAGTGTATCCGATGGTACCGCCGGGTGCGGCCAATACTGAAATGGTGGGGGAATAAGCCATGCAAAAACAATGTGATAACGTCATTCTGGAACTCACCGTCCGCAACCATCCCGGCGTCATGACCCACGTGTGCGGGCTTTTTGCCCGTCGCGCGTTTAACGTCGAAGGCATTCTCTGTCTGCCAATTCAGGGCAGCGAACACAGCCGCATCTGGCTGCTGGTAAATGATGACCAGCGACTGGGGCAGATGATTAGCCAGATTGAAAAGCTGGAAGATGTCACCAAAGTGGCGCGTAACCAGTCCGATCCCACCATGTTTAACAAAATTGCGGTGTTCTTCGAATAGCGCTCAAGGCTTGAACAGCCACGCGCTTATCGCTAAGGTAGGCGCCTTTGCCGGATGACGCTGCGCTTATCCGGCCTACAAGCAGTGAATCCGTAGGCCGGATAAGGCGTTTACGCCGCCATCCGGCGTTTTCAGGCACCAGGACACACCATGACCACCATCGCCCTTATTGACGATCATTTGATTGTCCGCTCCGGCTTTGCTCAGCTGCTGGGGCTGGAAGCTGATTTTCAGGTTGTCGCCGAATTTGGTAGCGGCCGCGAGGCGCTGACGGGGCTACCGGGGCGCGGCGTGCAGGTCTGTATCTGCGATATCTCCATGCCGGATATTTCCGGGCTGGAGCTGCTCAGCCAGCTGCCGAAGGGGATGGCGACCATCATGTTGTCGGTACACGATAGCCCGGCGCTGATCGAGCAAGCGTTGAACGCCGGCGCGCGCGGCTTCCTGTCGAAACGCTGCAGCCCCGATGAACTTATCGCCGCGGTACGCACGGTGGCGGCGGGAGGTTGCTATCTCACGCCGGATATCGCCATGAAGTTGGCCGCCGGGCGCCAGGATCCTCTCACCAAACGCGAGCGTCAGGTGGCGGAAAAGCTGGCGCAGGGCATGGCGGTGAAAGAGATTGCCGCCGAGCTCGGTCTGTCGCCGAAAACCGTCCACGTACACCGCGCCAACCTGCTGGAAAAGCTGGGCGTCAGCAACGACGTTGAGCTGGCGCGCCGCATGTTCGATAGCTGGCAATGAAGGCCGTCGTCTCACGATTGCTGTCGGTCATCGGCTGCGCCTTTATCTTCGCGGCCGCCTGGTTCTGCCTGTGGAGCATCAGTCTGCATCTGGTGGAACGCGCGGATTTAGCGGTGCTGCTGTTTCCCTTTGGCCTGCGGCTGGGGTTAATGCTGCAATGCCCCCGCGGCTACTGGCCAGTGCTGCTGGGAACCGAGTGGCTGCTTATCTTCTGGCTGGCGCAGGAGGTGGCGCTGGCGCACCCGATAATTTTGATGACCGGAAGCCTGCTGACTCTGCTGCCGGTGGCGTTGATCTCGCGCTACCGGCAGCAGCGCGACTGGCTGACGCTGCTGCGTCAGGGCGGGGCGTTAATGGCCGCCGCGCTGCTGCAATCGCTGCCGTGGCTGGCGGAGGGGGACGAGGGGCTTAACGCCCTGCTGTTGACGCTGACCGGCGGCCTGACGCTGGCGCCGACCTGCCTGGTTTTCTGGCACTATCTTACCAGCACCGTCTGGCGGCCGCTGGGGCCGGCGCTGGTGGCGCAGCCGGTTAACTGGCGCGGGCGGCATCTGATCTGGTATCTGCTGTTATTCACCATTAGCCTGTGGCTGCAGCTTGGCCTGCCCGCCGAGCTCTCCCGCTTTACCCCGTTTTGTCTGGCGCTGCCGATTATCGCCCTCGCCTGGCACTACGGCTGGCAGGGAGCGCTGATCGCCACCCTGATGAACGCTATCGCCTTGATTGCCAGCCAGACCTGGCACGATCACCCGGTCGATTTATTGCTTTCCCTGCTGGCACAGAGCCTCACCGGGCTGCTGTTGGGGGCGGGGATCCAGCGGCTACGCGAGCTGAATCAGTCATTACAAAGCGAGCTGGCGCGTAATCGTCGGCTGGCGGAACGCCTGCTGGAGACCGAAGAGAGCGTGCGGCGAGACGTCGCCCGCGAGCTCCATGATGATATCGGCCAGACCATCACCGCGATCCGCACCCAGGCCGGGATCGTACAGCGGCTGGCGCCGGACAACGCCAGCGTGCGCCAGAGCGGTCAGCTGATAGAACAGCTGTCGCTGGGAGTTTACGACTCGGTGCGTAGACTGCTAGGCCGTCTGCGTCCGCGTCAGCTCGACGACCTGCCGCTGGAGCAGGCGGTACGTTCGTTGATGCGCGAGATGGAGCTGGAGGACCGCGGCATTGTCAGCCATCTCGACTGGCGGATTAACGAGGCGGGACTGAGCGAGAACCAGCGCGTGACGCTGTTTCGCGTTTGCCAGGAGGGGCTGAATAATATCGTCAAGCACGCCAGCGCCAGCGCTGTCACTCTGCAGGGCTGGCAGCAGGATGAGCGACTAATGCTGGTGCTGGAAGATGACGGTTGCGGCCTGCCGCCGGGGTCGAATCTGCAGGGGTTCGGCCTGACCGGCATGCGCGAGCGCGTGACCGCCCTGGGCGGCACACTGACGATCTCCTGCACCCATGGTACCCGGGTGTGCGTCAATCTACCGCTGCGTTACGCCTGAGAGGATCGCCGATGTTCGCCTTTTTAAAAGCCCCGCCGGACGCTGCGCCGATTAGCGATAAACGCGAGCTTGATGCGCGTTATCGCTACTGGCGTCGCCATATCCTGTTGACCATCTGGCTGGGCTACGCGCTGTTCTATTTCACCCGCAAAAGCTTTAACGCCGCGGTCCCGGAAATTCTCGCCAGCAACGTCCTGACCCGCAGCGATATTGGCCTGCTGGCCACGCTGTTCTATATCACCTACGGGCTGTCGAAATTTTTCTCCGGTATCGTCAGCGACCGCTCCGACGCCCGCTATTTTATGGGGCTGGGGCTTATCGCCACCGGGGTGGTGAATATTCTGTTCGGTTTTTCTTCCTCACTATGGGCTTTCGCGCTGCTGTGGGCGCTGAATGCCTTCTTCCAGGGCTGGGGCTCGCCGGTGTGCGCCCGACTGCTGACGGCCTGGTATTCGCGGACCGAGCGCGGCGGCTGGTGGGCGCTATGGAATACGGCGCATAACGTCGGCGGCGCGCTGATCCCGATGGTGGTGGGAGCGGCGGCGCTGCACTACGGCTGGCGTGCCGGGATGACCATCGCCGGCTGTCTGGCGATCCTCGCCGGACTGTATCTGTGCTGGCGGCTGCGCGATCGCCCGCAGGCGGTGGGGTTACCCGCCGTGGGCGACTGGCGTCACGATGCGCTGGAAATCGCCCAGCAGCAGGAAGGCGCTGGGATGTCTCGTAAAGCGATCCTGACCCGCTACGTGCTGGCCAATCCCTACATCTGGCTGCTGTCGTTGTGCTATGTGCTGGTGTACGTGGTGCGGGCGGCGATTAACGACTGGGGCAATCTGTATATGTCGGAGACGCTAGGCGTCGATCTGGTGACCGCTAACTCGGCGGTGACCATGTTTGAGCTGGGCGGTTTTATCGGCGCGCTGGTGGCGGGGTGGGGCTCGGATAAGCTGTTTAACGGCAACCGTGGGCCGATGAACCTGATTTTCGCCGCCGGAATTTTGCTGTCGGTTGGCGGCCTGTGGCTGATGCCGTTCGCCAGCTATGTCATGCAGGCGGCCTGCTTCTTCACTACCGGTTTCTTCGTTTTCGGCCCGCAGATGCTGATCGGCATGGCGGCGGCGGAATGTTCGCATAAAGAAGCCGCCGGGGCGGCAACCGGGTTTGTCGGCCTGTTCGCTTATCTTGGCGCCTCGCTTTCCGGCTGGCCGCTGGCGCAGGTGATGGATATCTGGCACTGGACCGGATTCTTCGTGGTGATTGCGATTGCCGCCGGCATTTCCGCGCTGCTGCTGCTGCCGTTTTTAAACGCGCAGGCGCCGCGTACCGCCAGCGAAGCGTGATGTAGCTCACCCTTTCGCCGCGAACGGGGCAAAACTAAGAAATTTTCCCGGTTTTACCTGGACGCCGTCTCAGGCCAGACGGCGCGCTGGTTTTTACAATGCCTGGTTATTACGCAGGCATAAAAAATCAGCTCAGGAGATACCCATGCTGGCCTTTCTGAATCAGGTGCGCAAGCCGACCCTGGATCTGCCGCTCGATGTGCGGCGCAAAATGTGGTTCAAACCTTTCATGCAGTCCTATCTGGTGGTTTTCATCGGCTACCTGACCATGTACCTGATCCGCAAGAACTTTAACATCGCGCAGAACGACATGATCTCCACCTACGGGTTGAGCATGACGCAGCTGGGGATGATTGGCCTGGGCTTCTCCATCACCTACGGCGTGGGCAAGACGCTGGTCTCTTATTATGCCGACGGTAAAAACACCAAGCAGTTCCTGCCGTTTATGCTGATCCTCTCCGCCATCTGTATGCTGGGCTTTAGCGCCAGCATGGGGGCGGGTTCTACCAGCCTGTTCCTGATGATCGCCTTCTATGCGCTGAGCGGTTTCTTCCAGAGCACCGGCGGCTCGTGCAGCTATTCCACCATCACCAAGTGGACGCCCAGACGCAAACGCGGCACTTTCCTCGGCTTCTGGAATATCTCCCACAACCTCGGCGGCGCGGGCGCGGCGGGCGTGGCGCTGTTTGGCGCCAACTATCTGTTCGACGGCCATGTGATCGGCATGTTTATCTTCCCGTCGATTATTGCGCTGATCGTTGGCTTTATCGGCCTGCGCTACGGTAGCGACTCTCCGGAATCCTACGGCCTCGGCACGGCGGAAGAGCTGTTTGGCGAAGCGATCAGCGAAGAGGACAAAGAGACCGAAGAAAATGCGATGACCAAGTGGCAGATCTTTGTTGAGTACGTGCTGAAAAACAAAGTGATCTGGCTGCTGTGCTTCTCCAACATCTTCCTCTACGTGGTGCGTATCGGTATCGATCAGTGGTCCACCGTGTACGCCTTCCAGGAGCTGAAGCTGTCGAAAGAGGTGGCGATTCAGGGCTTTACCCTGTTTGAGGTCGGCGCGCTGGTCGGCACGCTGCTGTGGGGCTGGCTGTCGGATCTGGCCAACGGCCGCCGCGCGCTGGTGGCCTGCATCGCGCTGGCGCTGATTATCGCCACCCTCGGGGTTTACCAACATGCCAGCAACCAGTACGTCTATCTGGCCTCGTTGTTTGCGCTGGGCTTCCTGGTGTTTGGTCCGCAGCTGTTGATCGGCGTCGCCGCCGTCGGTTTCGTACCGAAAAAAGCGATCGGCGCCGCCGATGGGATCAAGGGCACCTTCGCCTATCTGATCGGCGATAGCTTCGCCAAACTGGGTCTCGGGATGATCGCCGACGGCACCCCGGTCTTCGGCCTGACCGGCTGGGCCGGCACCTTTGCGGCGCTGGACGCCGCCGCCGTCGGCTGTATCTGCCTGATGGCCATCGTGGCTATCTTTGAAGAGCGTAAAATTCGCCGCGAGAAAAAGAACCGTATTTTGCAGACCGCCTGATTCACCAGGTATTTGGTAACCTTGCCCGGCCTTCGCGCCGGGCTTTTTTATTTCTTGCGCATTATGCCAGGTCCGACAGTCGACAGCAGGCAAATTCCCATTATGATAGTCAGGCTGCGATTGGATGAGAGGATGCATGATCTGGATAGGACTGGCCACCCTGGTAGTGGTGTTTGTTGTGGGATTTCGGGTGCTTACCTCTGATTCACGCCGCGCGATCCGCCGCCTGAGCGAACGCCTCGGCATCACGCCTGTCCCGCTGGAATCGATGATCGATCAGCTGGGAAAAACCGCCGGTAATGAGTATTTGCGTTACCTGGAGCGGCCGAATGAAGCGCATCTGCAGAACGCCGCCCAGGTGCTGCTGATCTGGCAGGTTGCGATTGTCGACGCCAGCGAAAAAAACCTGCATTACTGGTATCGCCTGATGCAAAAAGCGCGTTTAGCGGCGCCGATTACCGACGCGCAAATCCGTCTGGCGCAAGGGTTTCTGCGCGAGCTGGATCCGGATATGAGCGATTTGCATAACCTACAGCAGCGCTACAACGACCTGTTTCTCCCGGAAGACGGCGTGCACTGGCTGCACTGATCTCATAGTTATTCGGCCTGGGGTTCATCGCTTTTTGTGCCGGATGGCGGCTGCGCCTTATCCGGCCTACGGTTTCCGCACTCGTCACTTGTAGGCCGGATAAGCGTAAGCGCCATCCGGCAGGATAACTACAGTAGGATTTTCAGGCCGTGTTTTTGTACGACGCTAAGCAATTTTAATGACATTCCGCTCGGTCGTTTAGCGCCAGTCTCCCATTTTTGCACGGTAGACACGCTGGTATTCAGATAACGAGCGAACACGGGTTGGCTAACATTGAGTTGTTCACGTAGCGCTTTAATTTCAATGGGTTGAAGTGCGGCTACGCTACCGAGACATGATTCATCAAAATGGCGCATTGTTTCCTGTGGGATTGCGCCAACGCTGAATAGCCCCGACGCAGCGCTATGGATCGCTTCGAAAGCCGGGCTTTTGTGTTTATTTTTTGCTGTCATCGCAAATCTCCACTAATTCTTTACTTTTAACTAAGGCCGTCGTTTTCTCTTCAGAGAGATTGGCATAGTGTTTTGCTAACTCACGAAACCCCATTAATTCGCGATGGTTGATATTGGCCATATCCTGTTTGGCATATAGAAAGGTATAAAACCAATACTCTGCGCTTTTTTGGTAAGGATGATTGCGCGATCGCGATTCTTGTTGAGTCGCTTTTTATAAACCCCTCCTCCTAAATCAACCACCTTGCCCTGAAGCGCAGATTGAATTGCCTGATAGAGCTCGTCGTCGGAAATGCCATGAGAGCTAGCCTCTCTGGCGAACCATTTGGTTTTAAAGATACGCATTGCTGACATCCTGTCGTTAAAAGTATAGCACATAGTGCTATATTAAATTCTCCTGAGATTTGTTAAAGCGATAGCAAGCATCGTTTTTTTAAACATGCGAGCAGCTACGCATCCTCTTATGAAAAGCGAGAAGAGTTGCGAAAACGTTAAGTACGTCACATACAAAATGTTACACTGCGCAGCTTTCCGCCACTTTCTTCGCAGGTCACTCATGAGTCATTCAAATGAAACCAAACCCCATGCACGCGATCTCGCGCGGCCAAACTGGTCGGCGGTTTTCGCGGTTGCTTTCTGCGTCGCCTGCCTGATTACCGTTGAGTTTTTGCCGGTCAGCCTGCTGACGCCGATGGCGCTGGATTTAGGCATCTCCGAAGGGATGGCCGGGCAGTCGGTGACGACGACGGCATTCGTCGCGATGTTTTCCAGCCTGTTTATCACCACGGTGATAGGTAAAACCGATCGCCGCTACGTGGTTATCCTGTTTTCACTGCTGCTGACCCTTTCTTGCCTGCTGGTATCTTTCGCTGATAGCTTCACCCTGCTACTGCTGGGGCGCGCCTGTCTGGGCCTGGCGCTCGGCGGTTTCTGGGCGATGTCCGCATCGCTGACCATGCGTCTGGTGCCGATGCGCGTGGTGCCGAAAGCGCTATCGATTATCTTCGGCGCGGTATCAATCGCGCTGGTGATCGCCGCCCCGTTGGGCAGTTTCCTTGGCGGGCTTATCGGCTGGCGCAACGTCTTTAACGGCGCGGCGGTAATGGGCGTGCTGTGTACGCTCTGGGTGCTGAAAGCGCTGCCGTCGCTGCCCGGTGAATCGGCTTCTCAGCAGCAAAATATGTTTGGTCTGCTGAAGCGTCCGGGGGTGATGGCCGGAATGTGCGCCATTTTCATGGCCTTTGCCGGACAGTTCGCCTTCTTTACCTATATTCGCCCGGTTTACATGACCCTCGCCGGTTTTGACGTCGACGGCCTGACGCTGGTGCTGCTGAGCTTTGGTATCGCCAGCTTTATCGGCACCTCGCTCTCCTCGGTGCTGCTCAAGCGTTCGGTGAAAGCGGCGCTGGCGATTGCGCCGCTGGTGCTGACCGCCTGCGCGGTGGCGCTGGTGCTGTGGGGAGAGAGCAAAATCATCGCCTCGACGGTGGCGATTATCTGGGGCTTCGCGTTTGCGCTGATCCCGGTGGGGTGGTCAACGTGGATCACCCGTTCCCTCTCCGATCAGGCGGAAAAAGCCGGGTCGATTCAGGTGGCGGTGATCCAGCTGGCCAACACCTGCGGCGCCGCGGTCGGCGGCATTGCGCTTGACCACTTAGGGCTGCTGTCGCCGCTGGTGTTGTCAGGGATATTGATGCTGTTTACCGGCCTGCTGGTGGCGGCCAAAGTGAAGGTGAATTCACCCGCTTAAGGCCGCTCGCCTTTTGCCAGCCGGGCATTGATGTTGGCAATCACTTCCGGCAGGTCCGCCAGGGTATCAACCACATAATGCGCCCCGGCGGCATACAGTTTGCCTGCCGCCCGCTCGCGGCGGGTGGCGATTTCCGCTTTCGACATCGCTTGGTACTCCTCCCAGGTTGCGCCGAATTCGTTACCGGACACCGCCAGCCCGACGCTCCACATCCCGGCATGTAACCCTTCGCTGATGCCCGGCGCGGCGTCGTCGACCTTCACGCAGTGGGCCACATCGTCTATGCCCAGGGTAATCACGTTCTGCAGCGCCATCCACGGGCCCGGACGACCGCCGGCGGCAAGGTCATCGGTGGCGACCCAGTGGTCCGGGGCGTAGCCCTGGGCGGCGGCGGCCGGTACCAGCTTTTCCATCACCGGACGCGGATAGCCCGAGCAGGAGCCGATCTTCAGGCCCTTGGCGCGCAGCGCGGCGATAGTGTCGACCACGCCGGCTATTGGTGCGGAAAAATCGACAACCTTAGCGATTTGCAGCGGCATAAACGCGGCGTAGATCGCATCGATATCCGCGGCCGTCATCGCGCGGCCGAATTTGGCCTGCCAGCGGCTGTCGACAGAAGGGAGTTTGCCCAGCGCCTCAATGTGCTGCCATTTGCCAAGCCCCATCGGCACGCGGGCCTCTTCAAGGGTGATCTCAATATCGAAGGCCTGGCGGAAGGCCTCGACGAAGATTTGCGTCGGGGCGAAAGAGCCGAAGTCTACGGTGGTGCCTGCCCAGTCAAGGATCAGTGCGCTAATACGGTTCATGGCGGTTCCTTATTGTTTCCAGTACATGGCGTTGTCGATAGCCGCCAGCAGGGCGGTGATATCGGCGTCGTAGACTTCGCCAATGTTGCCGATGCGGAAGCAGTCGCTTTGCGATACTTTGCCCGGATAAATAACGAAGCCCTGATCTTTCAGCTTCTGGTAGAAGGTGTGAAAGCGATACTGCGGCGCATCCGGTGAATAAAAGGCGGTAATGATCGGCGAGTGCAGGCTATCGTCGAGCAGCGGCCGGAAGCCGAGCGCGCGCATCCCGGCGACCAGCCGGCGCTGATTGTTGCGGTAGCGCTGATGGCGAGCGCTGACGCCGCCCTCCTGCGCCAGCTCTTTCAGCGCCTGGGCGAAGGCCAGCACGGTATGCGTCGGCGAGGTGAAGCGCCACTTGCCGTGGTTGTCCTCCATGCAGCGCCACTGGGCGTACAGATCCAGCGACAGCGAGCGCGAACGGCCTTTGCAGGCGGCCAGCTCCGCTTCACGGGCAATCACGAAGGCAAAGCCCGGCACGCCCTGAATGCATTTGTTGGCGGAGCTTATCAGGTAATCAATATTCAGCGCGGCGATATCCAACGGAATGCCGCCAAAGCTGCTCATCGCATCGACGATATAGCGTTTATCGTACCGTTTCGCCAGTTCGGCCACCTCTGCGATCGGATTCAGCATACCGGTAGTGGTTTCGCTGTGTACCATCGCGATATGGGTGATCGCCGGGTCGTTCTGCAGGATCTGTTCGATCGCGGCCGCGTCCGGACGGGAGACTTCGCCACAGTCGTAAGGGTGGCAGGCGATGCCCATCAGCTGCGCCATCTCAATCATACGCGCGCCATAGGCGCCATTGCTGACGATTAGCACTTTGCCCTGTTCGCCGATGACGCTGCCGAGCACCGCTTCGACCGCGTAGCTGCCGCTACCCTGCAGCAGCACTGCGGTATAACCGTCGGCCGGGGTAGCCAACTGCACCAGCTGCTGGCGAATGGTCTGTACCACGCCGAGATTGTAATCATCATCCCAGGTGCAGCTATCGAACAACATCGCCTCTTTCACCGTACGGGAGGTGGTTAACGGGCCGGGGGTCAGCAGCAGGTAATTTCGTGAAGTCATTTGTCTCACCATTTGGTCTATACCAGATTTATAGTTATCATGGAGACAAAGCCGGGAAAGGGTCAAAGGAAATGTGGCGCTGCAACAAAAAATTCATCTGGCTATGTATAATGAGCGCACGAAAAGTGGCAGTGAGTAAACATGAAATCACCCTCTGGCGAGATGCCGCAATACCTGATGATTAAGGCGCAGCTGCAGGCGCGTATTCAAAACGGCGCCCTCAAAAGCGGCGACAAGCTGCCTTCCGAGCGCGAGCTGTGCGCGCTGTTCAACACGACGCGGATTACGGTGCGTGAGAGCCTGGCGCAGCTGGAGGCCAGCGGCGTGATTTACCGCGCCGACCGCCGCGGCTGGTTTGTGACGCCGGAGCGTCTGTGGCTGGATCCGACGCAAAATACCAACTTCCACAAGCTGTGTCTCGAACAGGGGCGCGAACCGAAAACGGTGCTGCTTGATGGCCGCCTGGCTGCCGTGCCGCTGGATGTGATGGCGCCTCTGGCGCTGCAGCCCTTCGATCAGGTCTACCTGCTGACCCGGCTGCGCTATGCCGACGGGCGGCCGGTATGCTACTGCGAAAACCACTGTCTGCCCGCGCGGGTGCCTGAGCTGCTGCGCCACGATCTCAACGGCAGTCTGACCGAGATTTATCAAACTCACTACGACCTGATCTATACCAGTATGCATCTGTCGTTTTATCCCACCTCAATGCCGCCGCAGGCCGCCGAGGCGCTGGGGGTGATGGAGGGGCGCCCGGCGCTGCTGTTACGCCGGCTGAATTACGATCAGCACGGGCGTATTCTCGATTATGATATCGAATACTGGCGGCATGACAGCCTGCGGATCGAAGTCGATACCCATTGATTTTATTAGTTAAATTTTTTGATCTCCCCGGTGGCGCTAGCGCTTACCGGGGCTACGCATCCCGCTCGTTTTAACTCCTTCGACACACTTCTTTCATCGTTTTGTCATAAACCATCGGTAGCGTGAAGGGAAATCTGGTCTACACCAGAATAACTGACTATCCGATGAGGCTTAAACGATGAAACTCTCCCGACTTGCTCTGCTGTCCCTGTTCGCGCTGACCAGCTCTCCGGTTTGGGCGGACGGCGTCGTCACGGTTTACTCCGCCGACGGCCTGCATGACGGCGATAACAGCTGGTATCAGAGCCAGTTCGCTGCCTTCACCAAAGCGACGGGGATCAAAGTGCAGTATGTGGAAGGCGGCTCCGGCGCGATCGTCGAGCGTCTGGCCAAGGAGCGCACCAATCCGCAGGCTGACGTGCTGGTCACGGTGCCGCCGTTTATCCAGCGCGCCGCGAAAGAGCAATTGCTGGCAACCTTTACCCCGCAAGGTAGCGCGCAGATCCCCGGCGCCAACGACCGCTATTCGCCGCTGGTGAACAACTATCTGACCTTCATCTATAACGGCCAGTTGCTGAAAACCGCGCCGGCCAGCTGGCAGGATCTGCTGGATAGCCGCTTTAAGAACAAGTTGCAGTACTCCACGCCGGGTCAGGCGGGCGACGGTACCGCGGTGATGCTGCAGGCGTTCCACAGCCTCGGCGGCAAAGACGCCGGCTTCGAGTATCTGGGCAAGCTGCAGGCCAATAACGTTGGCCCATCGGCCTCGACCGGTAAGCTGACGGCGCTGGTCAACAAAGGCGAGCTGTACGTCGCCAACGGCGATCTGCAGATGAACCTGTCGCAGATGGCGCGTAACCCGAACGTTAAAATTTTCTGGCCGGCGGATGACAAAGGCGAGCGCAGCGCGCTGGCGCTGCCCTACACCATCGGGCTGGTACAGAACGGACCGAACAGCGAAAACGGCAAAAAGCTGATCAATTTCCTGCTGGATAAACCGGCGCAATCCAGCGTCAGCGCGCGCTCCTGGGGCCTGCCGGTACGCAACGATGTAGCGCCGGATGATGCTAACTTTAAGGCGGCGAAAGCGGCGCTCGACGGCGTGAAGAGCTGGGAACCTAACTGGGACGATGTCGCGGTATCGCTGTCGGCTGACATTGCCCGCTGGCATAAAGTGACCGATAGCGAGTAAGCCTGATGTTGATGAAAACCACCGTCACTTCTTCCCCGTCGCTGGCGGGGACGTCCGGGATCACCCTGGACTCGCTGCGCGTTTCATACCACGGCAACGTGGTCTTAAAACCGCTGTCATTGACCATTGAGCCCGGTGAGGTGCTGGCGCTGATTGGCCCTTCCGGTTCCGGGAAAACCACGGTGCTGCGGGCGATTGCCGGTTTTGTGCAACCGGCTGGCGGGCGGATCCTGATCGGCGATACTGACGTCACCCAGCTGCCGCCGTACAAACGCGGGCTGGCGATGGTGGTGCAGAACTACGCGCTGTTCCCGCATATGAAGGTGGAAGATAACGTTGCTTTCGGCCTGCGGGCGCAAAAGCAGCCCAGGGGGCTTATCGCCGAGCGGGTGACTGAAGCCTTAAAAATCGTCGGCATGGCGGATTACGCCACCCGCTACCCGCATCAGCTTTCCGGCGGCCAGCAGCAGCGCGTGGCGATAGCCCGCGCGATTGCCGTGCGTCCTCGGGTGCTATTGCTTGATGAACCGCTGTCGGCGCTGGATGCGCAAATTCGCCATAACATGGTGGAAGAGATTGCCCGCCTGCATCGCGAACTGCCGGAGCTCACCATCCTCTACGTCACCCACGATCAGACCGAAGCGCTGACCCTGGCGGACAAAATCGGCATCATGAAAGACGGGTCGCTGATCGCCCACGGTGAAACGCACGAGCTGTACCACTATCCGCCGAACCGCTTTAGCGCCGAATTCCTCGGCCGCGCCAATATCCTGCAGGCGACGGCGCTGAAAGACAGCCCCGAGCCGGGGCTGGTTAGCGTAAGCTGCGGCGGCGGCCTGATTAACGCCTTCAGCCGGGGCGGCCTGCATGGCAACAACAAACTGTTATGCATTCGCCCGCAGCACATGAGCCTGGCGCCGCGATCGGCAACCAGTAATCGCCTCAACGCCACCCTGACGTCGGTGCACTGGCAGGGCGATCTGACGCATCTGCTGTGCGATGTTGCCGGCGAAGCGGTGCGGATCGTCATGACCCACGTGAACCCGCTGCCGCGCGCGGGGGACAAGCTGGCGCTCTACTTCGAACCTGGCGATGCGGTTCTGATCGAGGTGCAATGATGGCGCAAACCCTCACGCTTGCGCGTCCGGCGCGAAACTTACGGCCTTACCTGTGGCTGGCATTGCCGCTGCTGGTGCTGGCGACGCTATTTTTCTATCCGCTACTGCTGATCGCCGAACAGGCGCTGCGCGACGCCAGCGGCAACCTGAGCCTCGAGACCTTCTGGCAGGTGATCGACTCTAAGCGCTTTATTGGCGCGCTGCTCAATACCTTACAGATTGCGGTGTTCGCTACCCTTGGCTGCCTGGTACTCGGCAGCGTCCTGGCGCTGATTCTGGTGTTTATTCCGTTCCCCGGAAGCCAACTGGTGAGCCGGGTCATTGATACTTTTATTGCGCTGCCGACCTTTCTTATCACTCTCGCATTCACCTTTATTTACGGCTCGGCGGGGCTGCTCAACGGCACCCTGATGGCGCTGTTTGCTTTTGAACTGCCGCCGGTAGACTTCCTCTATTCGATTAACGGCGTGATTCTGGCGGAGATTACCGTCTTTACGCCGCTAGTGATGCGCCCGCTGATGGCGGGACTGCGGCAGATAGATAAGAGCCAGCTGGAAGCGGCGAGTATTCTCGGCGCTCATCCGTTACGGGTGATTACCCAGGTTATCTTCCCGGCAGCGCTCCCGGCGCTGATGGCGGGCGGCAGCCTGTGCCTGCTATTGACCACTAACGAGTTCGGGATCGTGCTGTTTATTGGCGCCAAAGGGGTCAATACCCTGCCGATGATGGTCTACAGCAAGGCGATTCTGGAGTCGGATTACAGCGTGGCCTGCATGATTGCGCTGATCAATATTCTGCTGTCGCTGGGGCTGTTTATGCTCTATCGGCTGTCGGCGGCGCGCACTGGCGTAAGGAGTTAACGATGTTGATTTGGTCGCGTAAAGGCCGCGCGGCGGCGGGCGCGCTGGCGGTGACGCTTTTTGCCGGCGTTTTCCTGCTGCCGCTGGCGGTGATTTTACTCTCCAGCCTGAGTAAACAATGGAATGGCCTGCTGCCCACCGGCTTTACCTTTGCCCACTTTGTTAACGCCTTTCGCGGCGCGGCGTGGGATTCGCTGTTTTCGAGCCTGATGGTGGGCTTCTGCGCCAGCCTGCTGGCGCTGCTGTGCGGGATGTGGGCGGCGCTGGCGCTGCGCCAGTATGGCGCGACGCTACAGAAATATCTTGGCCTGGCGTTTTATCTGCCCAGCGCCATCCCCTCGGTTTCCGTCGGGCTGGGCATTCTGGTGGCGTTCAGCCAGGGGCCGCTGCAGATGAACGGCACCTTCTTTATCGTTCTGGCGGCGCACTTCGTGCTGATCTCCGCCTTTACCTTCAGCAACGTAACGACCGGGCTGGCGCGTATTTCCGCTGATATTGAAAACGTCGCCTCCAGCCTGGGCGCTTCGCCGTGGTATCGCCTGCGCCATGTGACACTGCCGCTGATGACGCCGTGGATGATCTCGGCGCTGGCGCTGAGCCTGTCGTTGTCGATGGGAGAGCTAGGGGCGACGGTGATGATCTATCCGCCGGGCTGGACGACGCTGCCGGTGACCATTTTCAGCCTCACCGATCGCGGCAATATCGCCGATGGCTCGGCGCTGACCATTGTGCTGGTGGGCGTCACGCTGCTGTTGATGATGAAGCTTGAGCGCATCGCCCGCCGATTAAGCCAGAGATAAAGAATTGATGACGCCACCAGGGCACGGGTCTGACTGCCCGGCGGCGCTGCGCTTGCCGGTCCCGGGGGGAGCCCGCAGGAAGGAACGTAGGCCGGATAAGGCATTTATGCCGCCATCCGGCATAAATGGAGCGCACCAGTTGTAGCCCGGCTAAGCGTAGCGCCAGCCGGGAACGCTCCTTCAACAACGCTCTCGCATCAAAACCACGCCTCAAACATCCCGCCGACGTTCAGCGAATCCAGCTGCTGGTCCTGGGTGCCGTTAACCTTCGCGGTGTGCTCGTTGTCCACCTGGCCGCCGGTGACGTAGAAGCGCAGCATCGGGCGGAACTCCGGCCCCATGCCGATGGCGATGTTCTGCGACAGCGTCAGCTTCCAGCCGTGGTTATCCCCGCCCTGGTCGTAATCCACGCGCTGGTAGCCCGCTTCCAGCCAGGTGGAGTGCACGTCGTTCCAGAAGTACATCGGCCGCACGATGGCGCCGTAGTTTTTGCGGTTGTCGGTATTATCTTTGCCGTTGTCGTAGTCATGGAAGGCCAGCAGATATTCCACCTGCGCCTGCTGGGTGAACTTATGGCTGCCCTCGAAGCTGGCGTAGACCGTGGTCAGGTCGTCGGTTTTGTTATAGACGCTGTTATCCGAGTTATCGGAGTAGCGCAGGATCACTTTGTTCACCCCGCTGTCGTTGGTGTGGCTCAGCACCAGGCCGCCCTGCCAGGCTTCGAGACGCGCGTCGCTGTCCACCGCCTTCGAATCAAAGCCGTAGTTGGCGTACACCTCGACGTCGATCGGCCCGGCCTTGATGTTGTGGGTTTTGGTGGTCAGCGCGTAGTGGCCGTTGTCGCCGGTGTCGGAGCTGCCGGTACAGGTGATGCGCGACGGGTTGGTCTCGTCGGCCATCACTTCCGGACTACAGGATTTCACCTGCGAGACCGCCGCCACGTCGAACTGCACGCCGCCGATATCAAAGTTCTTCACCCCGGCGCCCTGGCCGTCGTGGTTCATCCAGAAGTAGTCGTTGATCCCCTGTTGCGGACGCTGGTGGAAGTCGCGGCCGGCCCAGATATAGGCGTTGGGGTTGGATTCCAGCACGTTGGTGACCCCGACGTAGGCCTTCTTCAGGTTAACTTCGTCGCTCCAGTGGTCGAACATCACGTTAAGATCCCAGATAGCCCCCTGCGCGCTTTTGAAGGCCTTGCTGATCTGGAATTCGCCGCCGTTGCTTTCGTTGCCCAGACGGCCGATCGCCGAGGCGCCGTTATAGGAGCCGTCGACGCCGACATATTTCTGGTCGCCGGTCTGGAAGTGGGCGCCATAGCGGGCATAGCCGCTGAACTTGAGGCCGAACGGAATGGCCATATCCGGCGAGGCGGCGGTGGTTTCCGGGTTAGTAATCACGTCGACCTTTTTGTTGGCCGCGGCGTCGATTTTCGCCTGGCGGTCGGCCAGCGCTTTATCAACGGCTTTGGCGACGATGGCGTCGATCTGTTCCTGCGTAAATTCTTGCGCCATTACAGAGGTAAGCGGAAAAAACGCGGCGATAACCGCCATGGTTAATGGAAGCTTTTTTATCATTGTCATGAGTTTCTCAATATAGGTTAATTTTATTCAGACAATAACCAGCCTATTCTGAGCTGACAGAATATGTCGCTATCATCAGAACAAGTTATTTTTTATTTTGTACGGTCACAGAGGCATTACACAATTATCGTTACCCTTCCTCCTTCGCTGATATTAAACAGGTGGTCTTTCGCCACTGACAAAAAAACACAGCACGAACCAATAAACGCTATTTCCCGGCAGCGGATAGACGGCGCAATACATGCCCCCGCGGGGGCATGTCAGCAAAAATTAACCAAAGATATAGGTATTGACGAGATTTTCGAGTAATTCCTGACGCCCGCTCTGAGGCTGCGGATTCAGATTATGCTGCTCAGCGTATCGGGCAATATTATCCAGCGACATCTGCCCGCTCATAATTTTCTGCCCCAGCTCGCCCTGCCAGCCGGCATAGCGTTTTGCCAGACCCTGATCGAGCTTGCCATCCTCAATCATGCGCGCGGCCAGCTTGAGGGACAGCGCCATCACGTCCATGGCGCCAATATGGCCATAGAACATGTCGTATTTGTCGGTGCTCTGCCGACGAACTTTGGCGTCAAAGTTCAGGCCGCCGGTGGTGAATCCCCCGGCTTTAAGGATCTCGTACATCACCAGGGTATTTTCTTCCACACTGTTCGGGAACTGATCGGTATCCCAGCCGAGCTGCGCATCGCCGCGGTTGGCATCAACGGAGCCGAAAATGTCCAGCGCGATGGCGCTGGCGATTTCATGGTGGAAAGAGTGCCCCGCCAGAGTGGCGTGGTTGGCTTCAATGTTCACCTTGATCTCATTTTCCAGACCAAACTGCTTCAGGAAACCATACACCGTCGCGACATCGTAATCGTACTGATGCTTGGTGGGCTCCTGCGGTTTCGGCTCGATAAGCAGCGTGCCGCCAAAGCCAATCTTATGCTTGTGCTCCACCACCATCTGCAGGAAGCGGCCAATCTGCTCACGCTCCTGACGCAGGTCGGTATTCAGCAGCGACTCGTAACCTTCGCGGCCGCCCCACAGCACATAGTTTTCGCCGCCGAGCTGGTGGGTGGCGTTCATGGCGGTCACTACCTGCGTGGCCGCCCAGGCAAATACCTCCGGGTCGGGGTTGGTCGCCGCCCCGGCGCCATAGCGCGGGTGGGTAAAGCAGTTGGCGGTGCCCCACAGCAGTTTCACGCCGGTTTGCTGCTGTTTCTCCGCCAGTACCTCGGTCATCACGGCGAAATTATGCAAATACTCTTTCAGCGACGCGCCTTCTGGCGAGACGTCGACATCGTGGAAGCAGTAATACGGCACGTTGAGCTTGTAGAAAAATTCAAACGCCACGTCCGCTTTGCGTTTGGCCATTTCCAGCGCATCGCCCGCGGCTTGCCAGGGACGCTCAAACGAGCCGGCGCCAAACATATCCGCGCCATTCCAGCAGAAATTATGCCAGTAACAGGCGGCAAAACGCAGATGATCTGCCATGCGTTTTCCCAGCACGATTTCATCCGGATTATAGTGGCGAAACGCCAGCGGATTATCGGTTTTGGGTCCGGCAAAGCGAACGCGATCAACCTGGTCGAAATAGGTTTGCATGATGAACTCCGAAATTGAGAAACAGGAAAATTAACAACTGTGACACATCGTGTATTCTCATCGTCGGTTGCTCAATTACGTTATTTCACTCGGCGATTGAGAAAATGCTCAAATGTGAGCCATCTCGCAAATAAAACTATTTTAAATATCTCGCTTCGCGCGCGTATAGAGTACACTTCCTGGGGAATTCAGGTATCCATACCAAATTAAAATGCCGGTTTTGTCACAATGCCTGTCTGCCCGAAAATTAGCGGCGGATAACGATTCAACGCAGGCGATACAGGCCTTTGCTTCGAGGATCACAGAAGTAAAAAAACATAATTACGTAATTTAAAAACGTAATAGATTCTTCCAGGTCAACTGTGTCAGAAAGTGTTTCACCTACACAAAACAAACCGGAGTCTGCTTAGAATGAGTAAAAACATAATGCACAGTCGGCATGATGAATATCATAAATTAACCCGTGGAGAACGAATTGGTTATGGCATGGGCGACTTTGCGCAAAACCTGGTTTTCGGCACAATTGGGGGTTTTCTGGCTTTGCATATGCTGACGGTAAATACCATCAGCACGGCAACGGCAGGCTTTATTTTTCTTTTTGTCCGTATCATTAATGTGTTTTGGGATCCGATGGTCGGAACCTACGTGGATAAACGAACCTCAAAAGCAGGGAAATATCGACCCTGGCTGTTACGAGCCGGCGTGCCGCTGGTGATCCTGTCGGCATTACTGTTCGCGCCAATCCCTGGGGTGAAAGGTTCGGTGGCTTTCGCCTTTATTATTTATCTGGCGCTGGACCTGGTTTATTCCTTAGTCAATATTCCCTATGGCTCGCTGAATGCGTCGCTGACCCGCGACCCGGAATCGATCGATAAGCTGACCAGTACCCGCATGATGCTGGCCAACAGCGCCAACCTGCTGGTCTATACCCTGTTCCCGATGTTTGTGCAGATGGCGGCGCCGAAAGATCGCAGCCTGAAAGATACCGGCTTTTTCGGCCTTGAGCTGAATCTGGGGAACTATACCGATCCGTCAGCGAACTACGCCTGGTTCGGCGTGTACGCCATCTATATGATCATCGGCGCGGTGGCCCTGTTTATCTGCTACAAATGCACCAAAGAACGCGTGGTCGCGACCGCCGAGCAGACCGCCAACGTCAAAACTACCGACCTTTTCCACGAGCTCAGACATAACCGTCCGCTGGTTATTCTCGGCATGTTCTTTATGCTGGCCTTTACCTTCATGTTCTTCATGAACACCGTTAACGGCTTCTTCAACCAGTTCGTCGTCGGCCACTCCGAATGGATGGGCGCCGTGGGCCTCGTCGCGTCTATTCCCGGCATCGCCTTCCCGGTGTTCTGGCCGAAACTGAAAAAAATCTTTGGTAAAAAAGGCTTCTTCCATCTGTTCCTCGCCATGTTCATCGTCGGCGAACTGCTGACCTACGCCTGGTCCCGCGAAGGGATGCACGACGCCCTGTGGCTGGCCTACATCGCCACCTTTATTAAACAGTGGGGCTTAACCTCCGCCACCGGCTTTATGTGGGCGCTGGTACCGGAAGTTATCGCGTACGGCGAATTAAAATCGGGCAAACGCAATGCCGCCATTATCAATGCCATTATGGGACTCTTCTTCAAGATCGGCTTCACCATCGGCGGCGCTATCCCGCTGTGGCTGCTGGCGGTGTATGGATTTAATGAAAGCGGCGCCGTGCAGAGCGCCAGCGCCATCGACGGGATCATTATGACCGCGGTGTGGATCCCAATTGCGCTGGCCGCTATTTCGATGGTGATCATGCAGGTTTATCCGATCTCCGATAAACATGTGACCGACATCAACCGTCAGCTGGATGAGATCCGCGTGTAGTTAAAAAAATTATAAATCAGACCGATCCTTAACTTTCCATTTTAAAAGGTGTAATGAAATGTCACTTATTCAAAACCCGATATTACGCGGCTTTAATGCCGACCCCAGTATTATTCGCGTCGAGGATACGTACTATATTGCCAACTCGACGTTTGAGTGGTTCCCGGGCGTGCGTTTACATGAGTCCAAAGACCTGAAAAACTGGAACCTGCTGCCTTCGCCGCTCTCCACCACCACCCTGCTGGATATGAAGGGCAACCCCTCCTCCGGCGGCATTTGGGCCCCGGCGCTCTCCTGGGCCGACGGGCAATTCTGGTTGGTGTATACCGATGTGAAGGTCACCGAAGGCGCCTTTAAAGACATGACCAACTACCTGACCACGGCGAAGGATATTCGGGGCCCGTGGAGCGACCCGATCAAGCTGAACGGCGTCGGGTTTGACGCCTCGCTGTTCCATGACGACGATGGCCGGAAATATATCGTCCAGCAAACCTGGGATCACCGGGAGTACCATCACCCCTTCGATGGCATTACCTTAACGGAGCTGGATACCAAGACGCTGAAGTTAATGCCGGAAACCGCGCGCACCATCTACCGCGGCACCGCCGTGGCGCTGGTCGAGGGGCCGCACCTCTATAAACTGAACGGCTACTACTATCTGTTTGCCGCCCAGGGCGGCACCGTGTTTACCCACCAGGAGGTGGTGGCGCGGTCGAAAACCCTCGAGGCCGACAGCTTCGAAACCGAACCGGGCGACGTGTTCTTAACCAACGTCGATACCCCGGACAGCTACATCCAGAAACAGGGCCATGGCGCGCTGGTCTCCACCCCGGAAGGCGAATGGTATTACGCCTCGCTCTGCGCCCGGCCGTGGAATCGCCCGGGGGAATCCATCTACGACCCGCGCGGCTGGTCAACCCTCGGTCGGGAAACCGCGATCCAGAAAGTGTACTGGGACGATGAGGGCTGGCCGCGTATTGAAGGCGGTCACGGCGGGAAAACCTTCGTCGAAGGGCCGAAAGACGCCATCTTCACCGAAAGCGCCAGCGATAACAGCCAGCAGGATGACTTTACCTCGCCAGCGCTCGACCCGAACTGGAATACCCTGCGAGTGCCGTTTACGGCCAAAATGGGCACCACCGGCGACGGCAAATTAACCTTAATCGGCCAGGGTTCGTTAGCCAATACGCATGACCTGTCGCTGATTGCCCGCCGCTGGCAGGCCTTCTATTTTGACGCCGCAGTGAAGGTGAAATTCGAGCCCTTCAGCTACCAGCAGATGGCCGGATTAACAAACTACTATAACGACCGCCACTGGAGCTTTGTCTTCCTGACCTGGAATGAAATTAACGGCAAGGTCATCGAAGTCGGCGAAAATAACCGCGGAAAATACACGTCGTACCTGAAGGATAACGCCATCAAGGTGCCGGACGGCGTGGAATACGTCTGGTTCCGGACCAAAGTCCGCAAGCAGACCTACAGCTATGAATACAGCTTCGATGGCGTGACGTTCACCGAGATCCCGGTCCAGCTGGATGCCGCGGTACTGTCCGATGACTATGTGTTGCAGAGCTACGGCGGGTTCTTTACCGGGGCGTTCGTCGGCCTGGCGGCGGTAGACTACGCCGGGTACGGTACCCAGGCTGAGTTTTATCAGTTCGAGTATCAGGAGCTGGGCGATAGGTTAGCGGCCGATGGCCGCTACAGCTGGGAGGCTGGCGAGACGCGGGATAAGTAAGGGAGAGCGGGCCCATGCTACCGGTGAGGTAGCGTGGGTTTTGTGGTTTGTTTGATGTAATGAAAGCGAGCACTGTCGGATGTCAGTCTGCGGGGCGCAGCCGGGCCTTCAGCTCTTCGGGAGTAAACGGCGGATCTCGCCGGTGCAGCATCGCATGGCAGTTGGGACATACCGGGATCAGATCGGTTTCAGGGTTCAGACGGTAGTCCTGCTTGATCCCGGCCAGCGGGATGAGATGGTGGATATGGATAAAGCCCTGGCCGATATCGCCATAGCGGCTGGCCATATCCAGACCGCATACCTGACACCGGCAGCCATGCAGGCGAAGCGCCGCCTGACGAGCCTGACGGTCGCGCTCATAGCGATTGACCACAACCTGCATCGCCGCCCCTTCCTCGTACTCCATGGTCGTCTGCCCCTCATCGGGGAAAAGCGCAACCTCGTCATCGCCAGCGCCCTGCGACGCGATCGTAAATCCTTGCTCCAGTAACAGGCGCACGCATTTGGATTTAATCCCCCCGCTGAAATCCGCCGGGGTAAATTCCTTTCCCGTCGCAAGCGTGGCCGCTAACCCGACGATGGCTTTTGAAGGATACCGACGCCCCTCAAACTCGATCTCATACAGACGCGCGCTTTTAAACTGATGCGCAACACCTGCGTCGTAAGCGCGAATGGCGGCGATGATGCATTCCCTGGATAAATGGTCCGGTAGTTTTTTCATAAGACATAGCTATCTGATGGCGCGAAGCTTGAGTATAAATAGAAAGCTATGGGCTTTTCGAACAAATAACTAGCAGTGATAGTTAAATCGCGATCCACGTAGAACCGCCGCATCTGGTGGGTTGATCGGCAAGGATTTTGCGAGCATCATCGCATTTATTATTGAACGCAAGATCATTCGGCTGTTTTGCGCAGGGGATTAGTTACCAGGACATTAGCCGAGAGTTCGAAGATTTATATGCATTCAGCATGTCAACCGCCACCATCAGTGTAGTACGATAAAGTTATCCCTGAACTAAAACAGTGGCAACAGCACCCGCTGGAAAAGGTTTACCCCTTCGTCTGGCTGAACGTATTCACTATAAAGTCCGTGGGAATGGCCGTTATCAGAGCAAAACGGTTTATACCGTTATGGCGCTGAATCTGGCAGGCAAGAAAGAAACTCTGGGCCGGTATCTATCAGAAAGTAAAGGCGCTAACTTCTGGCTGTCTATATTAAGCGACCTGCAAAACTGGGGCATTGAAGACATCCTGATCGCCTGCGTGGGCGGGCTGACCGGCTTCCCGGAGGCGATAAACAACATTTATCCGCAGACAGAGGTTCAGTTGTGTGTCATTCACCAAATCAGTAACTCGATTAAATACGTGGCCTCAAATGACCATAAAGCTTTTATGGCTGATCTGAAACCGGTATATCGCGCGGGGTCGAAAGAAGCCGCAGAAACGGTGCTGGATGAGCTGGAAGCGAAATGGGATCAGCAGTATCCAGTGTTGCTCAAGTCGTGACGACGCAAGTGGGAAAATCTGTCAGCATACAATAGAATTTAAGAAACACGGAGTCAGTAAAATACTGTACGTGAAAAGTGATGCGGAAAGTTAAAACCTCGGTGCAATGACTAAACTCATTGATAAGTTTTTTACTGCGATAATCGATAGTTTTGCAGACTATAGGCGTGCGAATGAATAGTCACCTAAAGGCTGGCAGGCAATAATTAACAATGCTGTAACAGTTATATGGCTTTCAGGCAGCGTATTATTATACGCTGCCTTTTTCAACTTGCCGTGATAAAACATGTTTTTGGATAACGATTAAAAAGTGAATAATTGTAAACAGCTTCATTTTTGTAATATGAGTTAGGATAGAAGTTGACTTCTTTGCCAAGCAGAGATGCTAAAATTGCCACATGCAGCCTGTCGGTATTGACAACTTTATACTCTTCAAGAAAGTTTATCATGCAACGGGTAGAATTACGCGCCAGAAATTCATTATCCCAATAATCGCCATTCCAGGTGAGCGAAATATCATGATTGTTTTCTTTGTAGTCTCCAGTTAGAGATTCGGAGTCCGTTCTGAAGCAGTTGGCCTGTTTTTTATAGACGGGTTTAAGTGACAGGTATTTATTAAGATCGAGATAAAATGCCATATCATCAGTAATGAATACGTTCTTGTTTGGTTCGTAGTTGAGAGATTTAATATAATCGAAGGTGATATTTTCGCGACAAAAAACAACAAACTTATCAATATTGTTGATGAATAAATCGCTATACCCTCTGATTGTCGACGGCATTATTATTACTTTATGAAACTTCCCAATATTATTCTGGATAAAGTCATGACCTTCAGAATACAATCCTTCTATCAGGTTTCCTCCGCCTCCAAAAATTAAAATATCAGTTTCAGAACTGTAGCGCTCGCCATCTCTGTAAGGGATATAGGTAAGAGCATTTCGTTCAAAAAAGTCATACGTCGCAGATGCAATTACACCATCACCAGCATTACCAGGGTTTGCCTTATAGACAAATCGATGAGATAGATGATAAGATTTTAGAAGCAAATCAAATTTTAACTTCATATTGGTCATTTTTCATCCTGTTTAACAGAAGCTACCGACTGCTATCTTACACTACTTCAATTCACTAATATCATAGAAAAGTCTAGGTTACAAAGGAAGGGTTACAATGAAGAAAATTCTTATAATGACGCCGGACATTGAGGGGCCTGTCCGTAACGGCGGTATTGGTACTGCTTTCACTGCCCTTGCCACTACTTTGGCAAAAAAGGGGTATGATGTTGATGTATTGTATACATGTGGCGACTATTCTGAATCATCTGTATCGAAATTTAGCGACTGGTCACGTATTTATAGTACCTTTGGTATCAATCTGCTAAGAACCGGACTGATAAAAGAGATTAATATTGATGCACCGTATTTTAGAAGGAAAAGTTATTCAATTTATCTCTGGTTGAAAGAAAATAACATCTATGACACTGTTATTTCTTGTGAGTGGCAGGCAGATCTTTATTACACTTTATTAAGCAAAAAGAATGGAACGGATTTTGAAAATACAAAGTTCATTGTAAATACTCACAGTTCAACGTTATGGGCTGATGAAGGTAATTACCAGCTTCCATATGATCAGAACCATCTTGAACTCTATTATATGGAGAAAATGGTGGTTGAAATGGCGGATGAAGTTGTTAGTCCGTCTCAGTATTTAATTGATTGGATGTTGAGTAAGCACTGGAATGTTCCTGAAGAACGTCATGTAATTTTAAATTGCGAGCCATTTCAAGGGTTTGTGACGAGAGATGATGTTACAGTTAAAATAAATGAAAAGCCAGCTTCTGGCGTTGAGCTTGTATTTTTCGGCCGCCTTGAAACCCGTAAAGGACTTGACATATTCCTGCGTGCATTAAGAAAACTATCTGATGAAGATAAAGAGAGCATTTCTGGAGTAACCTTCCTCGGAAAAAATGTCACTATGGGGAAAACTGATTCATTTACTTATATTATGAATCAGACTAAAAATTTGGGACTCGCAGTTAATGTCATCAGCGACTATGATCGTACCAACGCTAATGAATATATAAAAAGAAAAAATGTATTAGTCATCATTCCATCACTTGTAGAAAACTCACCCTATACTGTTTATGAATGCTTGATTAATAACGTTAATTTCCTCGCTTCAAACGTTGGTGGAATTCCAGAGCTTATTCCGCAGGAGCATCATGCGGAAGTTCTATTTATTCCTACACCTGTCGATTTATACGGGAAAATCCACTATCGCTTAAAAAATATAAATATAAAACCAGGGCTTGCTGAATCACAAGACAATATTAAAGAAGCTTGGTTTGTCGCAGTTGAACGAAAAAACAACCGCGCATTCAAGAAAATCGATGAAGCTAACAGCCCGTTAGTTAGCGTGTGTATAACTCACTTCGAACGTCACCATTTGCTTCAGCAAGCACTCGCATCAATAAAATCTCAGACGTACCAAAATATTGAGGTCATCTTGGTTGATGATGGAAGTACGACAGAAGATTCTCATCGTTATTTGAATCTCATCGAGAATGATTTTAACTCTCGAGGCTGGAAAATTGTCCGTAGTTCTAATAACTATCTGGGTGCTGCAAGGAATTTGGCTGCGCGACACGCCTCTGGCGAATATCTGATGTTTATGGACGATGATAATGTTGCTAAGCCTTTTGAGGTAGAAACGTTTGTTACTGCAGCATTAAACTCTGGGGCCGATGTGTTAACCACACCAAGCGATCTTATTTTTGGTGAGGAGTTCCCTTCTCCGTTCCGTAAAATGACGCACTGCTGGCTTCCGTTAGGGCCTGATTTAAATATCGCCAGCTTTAGTAACTGCTTTGGCGATGCTAATGCGCTGATCAGAAAAGAGGTTTTCGAAAAAGTAGGCGGATTTACTGAAGATTACGGTTTAGGTCATGAAGACTGGGAGTTTTTTGCCAAAATATCATTACAGGGATATAAATTGCAAATCGTCCCGGAACCTCTATTTTGGTATAGAGTTGCAAACTCCGGCATGTTGTTAAGTGGAAATAAGAGTAAAAATAACTACCGCAGTTTCCGTCCTTTTATGGATGAGAATGTTAAATATAACTATGCAATGGGGTTGATACCTTCCTACCTCGAGAAGATTCAAGAACTTGAGAGTGAAGTGAATCGCTTGCGGAGCATCAATGGTGGTCATTCTGTCAGTAACGAGTTACAACTTTTAAATAATAAGGTTGATGGTCTTATTTCTCAGCAAAGAGATGGCTGGGCCCATGACCGTTTTAATGCTCTGTATGAAGCAATTCATGTCCAAGGCGCAAAACGAGGCACCAGCCTAGTTCGCCGGGTTGCCCGGAAAGTAAAATCAATGTTAAAATAAAGTAATATTCGGGGCCCGAAAGGGCTCCGCAAAAATAATATTAACTTTCAGCTAATTTTAAATTTGTCTGTAAATAACCCTGTTTTAGTTGCATGCATTTTTGAGTTCCCGGCCAGATTTGCCCCTGGCCCAAATTCAGTGCAGTGCTAAATCAGAGATCTTCGTCTTTCCGGAGACTTCGGATGAATTCAGCCGGAGTCATTTCATTTAATGATGAATGCGTTCTCTCATGATTATATTCCCTGCGCCAGTTGTCGAGTTTGTCCTGCGCATCTTCCAGCGAGAGAAACCAGTGAATGTTCAGGCATTCATCCCGCAGACTGCCGTTAAATGATTCAATAAACGGATTATCCGTTGGTTTTCCGGGGCGGGATAAGTCCATTGTGACACCGTGTTCATACGCCCATTTATCCAGACTTTTCAAAATAAACTCGCTGCCGTTATCTGTCTGAATACGTACCGGCAGACGCTTGCCCAGCACCCGCAACCTTTCCATCACACCGACCACATCCTCACCTTACAGTGACTTTCCGGCATGGATCGCCACACACTCCCGACTAAAATTATCCACTACAGTCAGCGCCCGGAAACGTGTTCCGTTAAACAGATTATCCGACACGAAATCCATACTCCAGCACTGATCGATACCGGTCAGGACCGGACGTTGCTGACGATGTGCTGCACTGACATGCCTGCGGGGGCACTTTTTGCGCAGGTTGAGGCCTTCCAGACAGTAAATCCGGTGTGTTTTCTTGTGGTTAACAGGCCAGCCTTCCCGCCACAGCTGAATATGAATACGCGGGCAACCGTAGCGGATCCGGGTTTCCGCTATTTCCCGGATACGCAGGGTTATCGCCCGATCATCCCGCCGGCTCTGCCAGTGGTAAACGGTTCTGCTCTGCATCAGCAGTCCGCATCCCCGTCGGACACTGATACGGTAAGCCCCCCGCAGAAAATGCACCGCCTGACGTTTCTGAGCCGGCCTCAGAACTTTTGTTTCAGTACCTCCTGCAGCATCTCCTTGTCCAGACTCAGGTCAGCCACCAGTTTCTTCAGCCGCAGATTTTCACCCTCCAGTTGCCGCAGACGCCTCAGTTCGGTCACGCCCAGACCGGCGAATTTCTTCTTCCAGTTATAAAAAGTGGCTTCAGAAATGCCCATCTTTCGGCAGACTTCCCCGTCGCGGGTGCCGGTTTCGGCCTGTTTCAGAGCAAACGCAATCTGTTCTTCGGTATAGCGGGTCTTTTTCATGGCGATGTGCCTCTCTGTGAGATGGAAGAAAGACCGGAGACTTCAGTTTAGCCCGGCACTGTTTTCAGGGAGGAGATCAACACCCCCACCGTAGTACGCGGAAGTATGTAATGAAGCGATTGGCGTTAGCCCTGCTTTTATTTATTTTCAAAGAATTGGTTGTAGCTTCCGTTCTCACGCCGGAAGCCGACCATTATGACAGCTATCTGTTAGTCGACACTTAACCCGCAACAGCCGTTTCTGGAACAACTTACGACCTCCTGTTCCGTCCAGTGTTCTCCAGACTGTAGGCCAAGCGGTGCCATATTCTAAGCAACCACCAAAGGTGAAAGAACATACTCGCTAGATAAGTTCCAGCGTCACCAGCTTTACCAGCAACACCGGCTAACAGGTAACCACAAGTAATTTACCGGTCCGCGATACCGCCGCCCTGATCCAGCTTCACAAGAGACAGGCTCTTGCTCTGTTGGAATGCGGGCAATTGTGGAAATCTCGTCTGCAACTGACCGTGCGGATAAACACTATCCATAGCTGACGACATGATCCCATTGATTAACACACTTTGATTTTATTACATTTGCTCATTTACTCGCCAACACCAAAAACTTACACTTCCCACATGGACTTAAAAGCAAAAATAAGGATAAGGACGAATGGCTATTGGTCATTTTTTATTTAGGGGTGATAAGACCGCTTGCGGTGGCAGGATTCTTGAAGGATGCCCCAACCATCAATTTTTCGATAAAGATATGGCATGTGAAGGCCATAAAGTAACCTGCGGCAAACATCCAGGGCATTATCGTATCTGCGGTGGCCTTGATAGTGACGAAATACATGGTAAAAGAGTAGCCGGAACACTGCACAGCCGTAGTTCCTGTCCCTGCAAATCACGTTTTATTCCTTCCATCAATGACACTTATGAATTTTCTACAGGGGCAGCGAAAGCCGACACAGCCCAATCTCAAGTCGTCGAATTTCCCGTTCTCCCCCGCCCGATTTATGATCCCCAAGCTGATAATGTGACTGACACCTGCAAGTCAGAAGATAACCCGCTGCTGAACGGCGTTTATATATGGACTGAAACGACAAGTGCAGGTCATGTTTTCGTTTCAGTGCATGAGAATAACAATATCTTCCTCTACACCTATGGACGCTATGGACGCACTGATAAAAGTACCTTCACTGGGGATGGGATTTTAGACTTTTTCCAAGATGAAGATGCGCGTAAGTATTACCGATACGAACTTTATGAAATGGGGGCTCGCGCTTTCCGCATTGATGATGCAGATCCTAAAATAATCCGTAAATTCTTCGAAAACCTTTGGAATGGCGGTGTAACACCAATTCAAACGCCAAACATGCAAGATGGTACAAAGCGAAGAGGCCGAACCATTGATAAATATGATGTCACTGGTAGCAACTGTACCACTCACTCAGTCGAGGGGCTCAAGTTTGCTGGCTCAAAGGTATTCGAACACGGTTACACATCCACTACAACACAGCTACCAATCGACATAGAAGAAGATTTTACTATTCCGGTTTCACTGCAAAGATATCTTGAATCAAAGAGTGCAGACTTCTCATCAATCCTCGTTGTCGAAATGACTAATACATTCAAACAGCAGTACCCTAACACCGAGAACAAAAGCCCTCAATCAATGGGAGGGAGTGCAAAAATCCAACAGTCTGCTGCCGATTCCGCTGCTGTTGCTGGCTCAACATCCCCCTACTCAGGCGGTACAGTAGGCGGTTCATTGGGAAGCACTTACGATGATGAATAAGAAGTTCTGGATCAGATGGGTGAGTATCGCGCTGATCTGTGCAGCCTATTACGCTATCGTGCTTTATTTCGATCTGGTTTTCGCTCTTAACTTTACAGAGACAATGAGTCAAGGCGGAGAATTTACCCCTTCTCAATGCACTTGGTTTGTTAAGGAGCTAGCGCAAAATCACTCTGATTCGGCTTTAGCCTCCATCATTGGTTTCGCTGTCTGCGTCCCCCTGATCCTGCTCATATTCAAGAAAGTGAAATGACCGTCAAAGGCTGGCGAGATCCAGCCTTTTCCTTCCTCCCTCATTTTAGACAATATGTAGTGGCACACTGAATTTGGCCACCCTGGACTGCCCCCACCACTCCGGTAGACGATTCTGCCCTAAAGTTTGAGTATAGGAGGAGCGTATGGGCACACCACGATTTACACCTGAATTTAAGGAAGAAGCCGTCCGTCAGATAACGGAACGCGGTTATTCCGTCGCCTAAGTATCTGAGCGTCTGGGCGTCTCTGCACACCGCCTCTACAAGTGGCTACGGGCGTGGGGTCAGTCCATATTTAGAGCCATTAGGGTGAACGAAAAGATGCATACCGTTGCCATCGGTCAGCTTATATTGTTTGTCCGCTGGCATAGCTGTTCCGACTTCGATATCTTTTAACGCCATGCTTATCCCCTCCCTGCTGGTAACAGCGTTAACGAACTTGGAATACCATCATTTATACCAATATCTGTTGGTAGATGTGCATTGAAGTGGGTTGACCTTGAGAGAGCCAGAATCGCGGGCGCGGGAATGACAAGTAAGCACTAGATTTCAGGCACAAAAAAAGCTGCCATTAAGCGACTTGATTGTATCTTTTGGTGCGAAGGCCGGACTCGAATTTCACACCTAATAGACTGATATCAATGTTTTTTATAAACAGGAATAAATAGTTATACCCGCACTTGTACCCACAAGTTAAAAACCGTACAAAAAATAGACATTGCGAGTGGGTATAAAGCCATATCAGTAGAACACCGATATGGCTATCAAAACAATATTCAGGCAGGTAGGAAAGTCTTCTTCAAAGGTACCAAAAGTTTGGTCTCGATATCAACTTGCTCGTAGTTCTCAATAAGCGCACGGACAAGATCATCAAGTGTCCAGAGCGTCAGTGGTATTGTCGAACGGTCGGCTTCATATCGAGCATCTTTCGTAAAGCCCCCTGTACTAACATAAAGCCCGCGATCATCTTTATGGCGACCACCAATAAAGCTGCGTATCTGTTGGCTTCCCATCTGTTCCCTGCGGTGCTTTACCTCAACGATAATACGCGGATTTTCAAAACCGAACCCATCAGGTGAAGCTATGATATCTTTACCCCGATCGGCTCCTGCAGGAGAGACCTGCGTTTTATAGCCCATGCTGCGTAAAACTCCGGCAACCAGATTTTGCATCTCGTCCCAATCAAGAGAGTTGATACGATCTTTGATACCCTCAAACGCCAGCATTTCCATATCGCGCAGCGGATCAGAAACGACCTCATCTTCATCTATCGCAACTGGATTCTGAGTAATCACGTCTACAGTGGGTTTCTTATCCTGCAAAAGCTCTTCTAGAGCATATTCTGGAAGCTGGAAAACCGTCAGCGTAGAACCCAATGTGTTTTTGGTAGCAACAGACAATCGATCGCGGTCGATTTCTTGAGTATTCCACTTAACCTGCCGAGCAATACCCATCCCCTCTTCCACCCATTCAGGATGATATTGAAAGTCCGATATGACTTTGCCTAGCAGATAAGTACGGTTGGCTGGCGAATAGGTAATAACCCAATCACCCTTTTGGATCTCATTCACAAAACGCCAGACCTGCGATGCACCAGAACGGGCTGATCCCAGCTTCGTCAAAGGGTCTGCTTCCTGGTATAAGGCAAGTAACTGGGCCCGGGGCAGGCCGGGTTTCACTAATGGAGCCAGCTGAGACCAACCGATGCCTACAATTTGCTTATCGCGAAAATCGTCATAGAGTTTGCCGCCGTCACCGCGAATCATCCACATTCTATTGCCCATACCCGTCCCTTCATGAGGAAAAGAAATTATGCTGGATCATAAGCTTGTTAGCCGTAGGCGTCAAAACTCTCCAAAATTACTTCGCTATCATTCCTGGGTAGTGTTTAGCGATAATATCGTTCATCCTCTCGACCAAATCCAGGCGCTTAAAAGTCAAGTGCGCAGAGCCCTTCTGAAAGTAGCGAACGCGGAAGAACTCATTCTCATAAACATCCTTATCCGGGTTATCTCGAATATGCGCCATCAACCGAGTAGTTATGTCGCTACGGTTGTCAGGTATTGATTTACCACTCAGCAAAAACATCATTCGCTCTAAGTCAGCCAACTGATCCCTTCGCCAACCCCAGTTAAGGCTAAAGCCCCAACGGTTATGAGCTACCAAATTGTTAATGATTATCTTCTTACTAAATCTGCAGGGACTATTGGTTTTGTAATCCCAGGACAGGCCTTTGAAGACGTTAATGATCCCGCGCTCAAAGACTTCCATTTTGTTCTGATGTAACTGTTCAAAAGTACTGAGAATGTTCGCCTCGCTGATAGCAGGAAGATCGCCCTCCTCCAGGTTCTTGTGCCACTGGTCGCGAGCCTGTGCATCCATCAAGGCCATCATGCCAGACTTCAGCATCAAATCGCGCCAGATACTACTGTCGATATTGCGGGTGACGGCAGGCATCGCTTTATCAGCCTTCTCAGTCAGCCAACTATCGTAGCGGTGCCCTAGCTTCATCGCCCAGTCTTGCGCTGTACCACCGCCAATTTCTGAGGTTAACCGTGAAATGGCATCAAGCTGCTCAATAAGTTGTTCTATCTGTTTTAATGCGGAATCGCGTCCAGTGACTACACGTTCGATACTGGTCGAAAGAATGAGCTCATTGTGTTCCGTCAACACGTCGGGTTCTGCTTGCATCGTTAATCGTCCATAAAAGCAAACACGCCTGCCGGGAGTGGCAGGCGCATTATGCGATGAATAAAAAAGTGGGAAGTTCAGATGTAAAAACCAGGAATGGGGCTCGAAGAATTCAAGTATTTATTATTCCGGTAGCTCGTCTGGCTCTGAGAATATCGGTGGTGGTCAGGAATGGTGTCTGATCTTGCCAAGTGAATCCCTTACGGTCAGTGCGTACCAGTTCATAGCGTTCCACCAGGAAATTCACTGCATCAGCAAGTGCAATACCAGCTTCAATATGCTCCTGAATGGCCGTGTCGTTATGGAATGGCGTGTCGTTAAGCGTCAGGCCGTAATGGTGATTCAGCAGATACGTTAAAAGTTGCTGCCAGACCTGCACGGGCGACAGACGTGACGAAACCGACTCCTTGGCCGGTACAGTTGAAATGTGCATGGGTAGAATCCTGAGAAAAAAAGAAGAGAGCAGGTGTTAAGGGGTTGGATAAATAGAAATGTAAACGTAGCCGCAGCTACCACGGGTATCAGCTATACAGGTTAGACTCGCAAGTTGAATGGTCACCTGATGTTGCTGCTGTGAATTTAGCTCACCGGAGCGCAGCATTGCTTCCAATTGACTGATAAACAGCGGGAAAGTTTGAGCCAGTTTCTGCAGTTGCTTCGGGGTAATTTCCCCCGTCAAACCAGCCCTGTCAGCCAGGTAATGCAGCCGGTTGCCTTCCTGAACTAATCTTGCGCCAAATCGTGGGGTGATATCGCTTTGTAGCCCCCATTCATTGGGTAGTGTGAATGGCATGAAAACCTCCATTTAAAGCAAACCCTGCTCAGCAAAAGAAACCACTTCATTCCCAACAACCAAATGATCCAACACTCGCACTTCTACCAGTGCTAACGCTTTCACTATCCGCTGAGTGATGTGTTTATCCTGCTGACTGATTTCTGTCGTACCTGACGGATGGTTATGCGCCAGAATTACCGCAGCGGCATTGTGTTTCAAAGCCAATTTAACCACTTCACGGGGATGCACTTCGGTATGGCTGAGTGTGCCGGTAAACAGTGTTTCGAATCCCAGCAGGCAGTGCTGATTATCGAGATACATCACGATAAAAACTTCGCGCTCCTGATGAGCCATCTTTAATTGCAGCCAGGTTTTAGTGAAGCTGGTGGAGGTAAATGGCTCACTCGGTTGACGCTGGTATTTCTCCAGCAGGCGTAACGCCCGACGAATGACGCGTTGCTCGTTTGCAGGAAATACCGGCGATAAATTGAATACAGACATATTTGCTCCTTAAAATAAAAAGCCTCGCCGGTTTATTGGCAAGGCTTGAGGGAAGGGATAATAAAAAGGTTCATGAGGCAAGCTGCAGCATATTCTCGGCCATCACCCACAGGGCGCGATTGAGCTTCACATCGCCATCGATACCTTTTACAGCACGTGTGTGGGCACGTTTGCCTTTGCTCGTTCGTCCCGACAGCCCGCCTTTAATCAGGTTTTCCTGAATGCGCTGATAAGTGGTCCACAGGTCGTTACTTTCATCCTGCCAGCGGCGTGCAGAAAGAATCTGAGATTCCGTCACCGGCTGATGCTCTTCACCAAAGCGATAGGTTAAAGCCGCTTTCGCCATCGCCTGCTGTGCTAGTGGCGGTAAAAAAAGCGACTGCATGGCATCGCGCTTCTCCTCCACCCGGTCAAATATCCCCAGCACTTCGTAAGCCCCTTCAATAACTTTCTCCGCCACGTTGCCTTTATGTGGCACACGTACCTCACCAAAACTTTCACCGCAAATTAGTCCATTCTGGCACACCGATCTGAATAACCCCGGTAGCATCTGGTATGAGCTGGAACCGTCGTGGCTATTAAGCAGTATGATTTCTGGCACCTGTTTGCAAGTGATCTGGCCTTCGCGACGCAGACGTAGCATGTGCTTAGTATGTTCGCGTTTGCTCTGGTCTCGAACTCTAGTCTGGCACGCAAAGAATGGCTGAAAGCCTTCACGTTGCAGGTTATCAAGCAGGGTAATAGTCGGAATGTATGTGTACCGATCGCTGCGGGATTCATGCTTTTCTTCGCTGAAAACACTTGGCACATAATGCGCCAGTTCATCAAGGGTTAGCGGGCGGTCGCGGCGAACGAGGTTTACAGCTCCGAAGCGGCTGGCTAATTTCATGATAATTTCCTTAGATTTTAGGTCATAAAAACAAAAGCCCCTGCTCCGTGAGGAGGCAGGGGTGATGTGCAGGTTCAGTGGTCGTTGCAGCAGACGGAAACTCAGAAGTTGTCCAGGATCCGTAATATCTGCGCCATCAAGGCCGTTATCAGCGCAGTCACCAGCAGTGTGACTGCTTCTCTGGCTGCATCAATACTGTCGTCATCGTAACCGGCCTGACGAAATTGGGTTTCAATATACAGTCTGGCCTGATGCCCGCCACACCAGGACAGGGCCTGACCCAGGGCGGTCACCAGCATTTTAAGAAAGGTCATCGCATGTGCTCCGGGCTGCCAGGTTGCAGCCCGTTTGTAAAATGAGGATGGGGGGACTGAAACAGGAAGCGGTTTAGTGGTAGGTGTAGCGCCATGCACCTTTATCGGTGGTAACGACCACCTCTGAAGCGACACAGTCATTGTAAAAGTTCACACTGACGGACTGACCATAGTGCAACAGGGTGGGTAAAATGGTTTCTTTAGTCGAAAACGGTGATTTGTAGTTGTTTATCCGGCAGTTACCCCGGTTCACGTCTATATTTTGCACTTTCACGCTGTCATCGAGCGCGGTTACCACCACTTTTGCGTAGCGGGTCCCAGCAGGATGGACAAGATTGCTGGTTTCCACTTTTACCGGCAGTGGCTTTGCGGCTAATGCCGGTGTGGACAGCACGAGCGAGAAGGCCATCAGGCACGTCGTTATTTTCACAATAAATCCTTTTCATAAATGGTGAGTGGTTGATGGCTGGCATAACGAAAAAACCAGCCTGAGTCTTATGACTCATAGTGAGGCTTTTGAGACGCAGCCGTGGGTACCAAATTCAGGCAATGCCTGGCGTGCGCCTTTTAGCGTAAACGTGGTCTTGCTGACGTGTGTGCCTGAAACCGTCACCTGTGCACCGTTACGTAGTTGCGTCCAGGCCAGCGCAAGGTTGTTTTCTCCAGCCCGGCTGCCTGACTCACTGATGTCAATGGCTTCATTATCGTCAATTTTCACCTGCAACTGAGTATCAGTATCCATACTGACCTGATGGCCTTTCATATCGGTATAAATAAGGGTGGCAGGGCTGGCCCCCTCATTGTCACAGGCAAGATAGAGCTGAGACTGACCTTTACCGAGAATGGTGAATTCAGTGATGCCCTGGTTCCATCCACTGCTCCAGGCGCTGTTGTTTCCGAATGCCTGGCAGGCTGCCGGGATCAGGACAAAAAGAGAGAGTAGTGGAAGCATTGTTTTTACTTTCATCATGGTATTTCCCTGAAGTGCATAAGAAATGCGGGCAGGCAACGGAAAAATGCTGCCATAAAGCCCTTAAAATAGGAGGCATTTTGAGGGGAGTAAAATGGTTAATACCGATCGAAACCGGTAAATTGATCGCTATAATCTATAGTTATAAGTGATCAATATCGATATATTGATAGTTTTCACCTATTAATATATTCCATTCGATCGTTTTAGCAGATCGATACACTAAGCTGGAAATAATTTTTAAAAATAACCTGTGCCAGTTAAAAAAGGAGGTCCCTGTCTATCTCTTCTGTATGGTGATTAGGATTTGAAATAAATTTGAAGGCCGCAGTCAATGCTCAGACAGACAGGTATATGGAAAAAATTGATTGCATGACCAGATTTATATGAGGGAGAATATGACTCATCAATAAAGTAAATTATAAATTTTATTATTCATATGTTCCGTGTTTCATAGGCGATCTTGTTTTTCTGCCTGTTTATCAATTATCTTTTTTGCCGATTTTTATTTCAGCGGGAGAGGATGCCACTTTCTTCTTTATCTAATACTCGCAGGGTGTGTTCATGCCAGTGATATATATCTAAGATTTTCATGAGCAGGAGATAAGTGACATATTAATAAAGGCCGGGAGGGCTGATATTGACAGGTTTTTTTGATAGAGATGAAAATGTGGATCTTCGATTTGTTGTTAAATAAGGGAGTGATGAAAGTTGCGGTTGATTTTATTATTCTCTGCTGTGATATACCGATATCTACCGGCATCAATAGCGTAAAACGGATTCAGAGAATTTGTTGTAAACATTAAACGATATGCCTTCAATACAGCTCAGGAGGTGCTGTTCATTAATCAAAAAGAAAGGAGTTACTGTGAGTCACGCATATACATCAGGTTCATTAAATGGAGGGCCATCTTTCCCACTGGAATGTGTTCCGAACATTATCCGTCATGCCATTACGGGAGCGGCCAGTAAAACCAAAGCTCCTGTAGCGCTGATTTTTGCATCCGCCATGGCACCGGTGGCTCTGCTTTGTCAGGGGTTATCGGATGTCAGTCCGGTGGAAGGGCTGACATTTCCGGTATCCTGTAATTTTTGCACCGTAGCGGAATCGGGAGAGCGAAAGTCTACGGTGGATAAGCTTTTTATGGCCCCGGTACATGATTACGAGCGTGAAGCCAGGTTACGCCACGAAAACGCCATGCAGCAGTATGAGACTGAACGGGATATATGGGAGGAAGAGCTTAAGGCACTGAAAAGTGTACTGAAAAAACAGACAAAACATCAACAACCACTGGAGGAGATAAAAGAACGTATCCGGGAGCACCGGAACGACAGACCGGAGGAGCCTGCCCGGATACAGTTGCTGGGCAGTGACATCACCCCGGCGGCATTACAGTATCAGCTGCACAAAGGCGGAGGTTCCATGGCGTTGCATTCGGCTGAGGGGGATATCATTCTGGGCGGCCAGGCCATACAGAACCTGGGGATGCTGAATGACCTGTGGGACGGGGCCCCGTTTACGGTGTCCCGGCGGACTTCCGAAAGCTTCACGGTCCACGGAGCCAGACTCAGTGCCAGTCTGATGGTGCAGGATGCGCCACTGCGTAAGTATTTCAGCCGGGCACAGCAGCAGGCCAGGGGCAGCGGTTTTCTCGCCCGCTTCTTTTTTGCCCGTCCGGAAAGTGCCATCGGAACCCGGACAGGCCATACGCTGGAAAATTACCAGCAACTGCTGGCACCGTATCATCAGCGTATCAGGGCATTACTGGAGGCTTATACAGAGCAAACGGTAAACGTCGTGCCATCCCCCCGGCAGAAACTGACTTTCACTCCGGAGGCTCAGCTGCGGTGGATGGATATGGGGGAGTATTTTGAACGCCAGATGGCAGAAAGTGGTCGGTATTATCATTTACGCGATTTTGCGTCAAAGGAGGGCAATAAAGTGGCACGGCTGGCGGCTCTATTCCATCTCTTCAGTGGTGAAGAAGGAGATATCCCTGAAACGACGTTAGTACATGCGCAGAAAATCAGCGAATGGTACCTGAACGAGGCGCTTGTCCTGTTCGGGCCGGAGCCGGAGTTGCCTCAGCATATCCGGGATGCGGAGTTATTATGGCAATGGCTGGAGGAGCGTTTTATCGATAATAACGCTCAGGCTTTAAAACGGAGCTGGGTCAGCCCCCGGGTACCCAACCGACTCCGTCAGCCCGGTCGCCTCCAGCCGGCGTTGTTGTATCTGCACCAGCACCGGCGTATCACGTTGTGGCAGGATCAGCATACAACTCTGATTGCTCCTTACGACTGGGTTCCATATACCCGCTGAGCATTCCGGCCGCCGTGTATGTAATTCTGAAATATAATGGGCCCCATAAAGCAGCTAAATCTGCTAAATAAAGCAGATTTAGCTGTCTGGCAGGAGGCATTGCCCTGGTAAAAATTTTCATACGATATGGTCCTGCGATACCCTGAATGACAGCTTAGTCAGAGGGCATAAAGGAGAAGATATGCGGGAAGACAGGAAAAAGAAAAACACAGCCCGGAAACAGATTCGCTCAGACAGCTATTACCAGCGGTTATTAAATATTGGCGGATGTCAGGAGTCGCCCCCCCGTTGAACAGAAGGATCTCGCATGGTTTGATCTCAGCCACTACGATTATGTGCGTCATCTGAGCCTCAGGCAACTGATGACGGAACTGATAGTCCGTGGTTCGCTGTGTTCCGCACCCGATATTGTGACGTGGGATGGTGCTGTGCTGGGGCCTGGAGAGATTTTTCAGACCTGTTATCCTGAAATCATTGCGGGTAACCCCGAACTACACCCGTTGTTTATCTCTCATGAACAGATACCGGAACTGAACTATCTGCCCGGCCCGGATGCACCAGCTTCTCCAGTGCTCACCTTACCGGTCCGGGAACTGAGTATCGGTGATATCGATGCCTGCTACCATGCATTGTCTGCTGCCGACATGGATAAGGAGTTTTTTTTACTTGAGGAGTCCCGGCATCCTTGTTATCTGGAACGTATAAGTAAAAGCGATATTGAGCCTGATACACCGTTGACCACACTTCAGACACAAGCTTCTGGAAGTCATATTGAACAGATTTATCTGGCTGTTGACCCTTCGTTTTCAAAGTCTCAGCTTATCAACGCCTTCAGGGTGTTATTAACAGAACTTGATAACCAGTACGGGATTTTTAAACCATCTGCCGGGCAAAATAACGGAATACGCCAGAAGCTGCTGTATGACATCCAGGCTTATCAGCTCATTCCTCTGATTGACTTGTTGCTGTGGCAGCTCAACAACAGGAAGAAGATACCGTTAAGGAAAATCTATAACCTTCTGCAAAATCGGGCATTTGATGCTTCGTCAGTCAGAACAGGTTACTCCGAAACCAATTTCCGGAGCAGTTATCTGAGGACCTTCGACCTGGTGATGAACCAGGGAAACCCCGGTGAGATTTTAAGTAAACTTTTAGAGAAAACAGAGGATTATGATACATCGTATTACGATGCTACCCATGTATAATCTCCGTAGAGTTTGATTCATAAAATGGGGGTTCTTGCAATATGTTTTTTTCATGAAAAACACAAAACGAAAGCCCCCTCTTTGTCAGGCAGACTGATTGTGTATTGAGAACACGACAAAGGACAGCCTGATGAAACATGAACATCTGAACGATACGAACCCACTGAAACTGGTGGACCTGAAATTTATCTGCGAAAGTACGGGGCTTTCCCCGGCTTATATTTACAAACTGATGAGTAATGACCTGTTCCCAAAACCCCTGAAGCTGGGACGTGCGAGTCGCTGGTATCTCAGTGAATTTAAGGACTGGCTGGAAAGTCGTCACCGGATGTAAGACATCGTTGCCCTGGAAAGAGGATGCACTAACTTGCCATCGTGCTGGCAGTCGTTTATCTGGTCTACCATGTGGGTACTGGTCCCATAAACAGATATAAGAAGCTAAAAATTACATCATGGAATTATGGTTCTTATATTATTAATTAAATTAATATTATTTAATTTAATTAACTGGTGTTATGTGGGTTATTATTATTCTAATTTCAAGATGACACGCGAGAAAAGAATCTTGATG
>OFCJ01000102.1_pt1 | contig 81148 bp, 73 predicted proteins | sample 1520791 | NCBI WGS metagenome assembly OFCJ01 (sample SAMEA2699027, study PRJEB24076) | metagenome | biome: Human gut stool | place: Spain | collected 2012-01-21 | reverse complement strand
GTATTAACGATAACCAGGTTATCGATGGTGCGGAAAGCCGCTACTTCGATAAAGTGCCGATGAAATTCGCTGACTACGACGAAGCGCGTTTCCAGAAAGAAGGTTTCCGCGTGGTGCCGCCGGCCGCCGTGCGCCAGGGCGCGTTCATCGCCCGCAACACTGTGCTGATGCCGTCCTACGTTAACATCGGCGCCTACGTTGACGAAGGCACCATGGTTGATACCTGGGCCACCGTCGGCTCCTGCGCGCAGATCGGTAAAAACGTGCATCTGTCCGGCGGTGTCGGCATCGGTGGCGTACTGGAGCCGCTGCAGGCGAACCCGACCATCATCGAAGATAACTGCTTCATCGGCGCGCGCTCTGAAGTGGTTGAAGGGGTGATTGTCGAAGAAGGCTCCGTCATCTCCATGGGCGTTTACCTCGGTCAGAGCACCAAAATCTACGATCGCGAAACCGGCGAAGTCTTCTACGGCCGCGTACCGGCTGGCTCGGTGGTGGTCTCAGGCAACCTGCCGTCGAAAGATGGTAAATACAGCCTGTACTGCGCGGTGATTGTGAAGAAAGTCGATGCCAAAACCCGCGGCAAGGTCGGCATTAACGAACTGCTGCGCACCATCGACTAAAGCAAATAAAAAGCGGGAGATATCCCGCTTTTTTTATATTTGATGCTGGCGAAAATGGATTTTTTCGTTAATTATTCAATGGTTATGATGCTATCAAAGGTACCGTTATGTACGATAATCTGAAAAGTCTTGGCATTACCAACCCTGATGAGATCGATCGCTATAGCCTGCGGCAGGAAGCTAACAACGACATTCTGAAAATCTATTTTCAGAAAGACAAAGGCGAATTCTTCGCCAAGAGCGTGAAGTTCAAATATCCGCGTCAGCGCAAAACCGTCGTCGCCGACGGCGTCGGCCAGGGCTACAAAGAGGTCCAGGAGATCAGCCCCAATCTGCGCTACGTTATCGACGAGCTGGATCAGATCTGCCAGCGCGATCGCACTGAAATCGATCTCAAGCGTAAAATCCTCGACGATTTACGCCATCTGGAAAGCGTGGTCACCAATAAGATCAGCGAAATCGAAGCCGATCTGGAAAAGCTCACCCGTAAGTAAGAGCATCCCGGCGGCGCGTTGCCTGGCCGGGCTGGTGGTCTCTATCCACTCCAGACAGCATGCATCGTCCAGGCCGGGTATGGCGCGTCGCTGCCCGGCATTTGCCTCCACGTCTTAGCGTTGTTCGTCCAGCTGCAGCGCGATATACAGCAGCAGCCTGTCGTCAAAGCTACCGAGATCCAGGCCGGTCAGCTCCGAGATACGGTTCAACCGGTACTCCAGCGTATTGCGATGAATAAACAGCGCCTTTGACGTCGCCAGCGGCTGCACGTTATGGCGAAACCACGCCTGCAGCGTCCGCCGCAGCAGCCCGTTGTTGTCCATGGCCTTCAAACGCGCCAGCGGACGGGCCAGCTCATTGGCCTGCCAGCCGCCGCGCAGGCTGTCGAGCAGCACCGGCAGCATCAGATCCTGATAGAAATAACTGCGGCTCTCCGGCATCCGCTGCTTGCCAACCATCATCGTCGTCCGTGCGGTACGGTAAGAGCGGGCGATACTTCCTGGGCCGGTGAAGAAGTTGCCCAGCGCCACGCGAAAGCGCAGCTGGCCATTCTCTTTCATCCTGGCGATAAGCTGCTCGACGCGCCGGACGTGATCGTCAGCGTCCCAGCGGCCAAAGCTGTTCAGCGCCGGTTTCAGCACCACCATTTCCGTGAGCGAGACAATGGCCACCAGATTATTGCGATCGGGGGTGGTCAGCGCGTTCTGTAACTGTTGCAGTTCCGCCATCGCGCTGTCCACGCCGAGCTGACCGCTGTCTACCTCAATCATCGCCACCACGCGCGGCTGATTGAGATCGATGCCTAAACGCTGAGCCCATTCGTTCAGCGCCGGGGTATGCTCTTCCGCCTGAATCAGGTTCATCACCAGCTCTTCGCGCAGACGGCTGTCCTGGGCCAGGAGATGCATCAGCCGCGACTGCTCCAGCATCATCTCTGCTGTCATGCACACCAGCTCGCCATATTTTCGCAGCGACTCCGGCTCGCCGGTCAGGCCGATCACCCCGACGATCTCCCCCTCCAGGCGCAGCGGCAGGTTAATCCCCTGGCGAACCCCGTGCAGATGGCGAGCGACCGCGTCGTCGATATCCACCACCCGTCCCTGGGAGAGGACCAGCAGCGCACCTTCGTGCAATTCACCAATCCTTTCCCGATCGCCGCTGCCGATGATCCGCCCGCGGGCATCCATCACGTTGATATTGGTATCGATGATGCGCATGGTCCGCGCCACAATATCCTGCGCCATTTTGGTATCAAGATGCCAGCCAGCCATGTAGTCCTCCCCTTTGCTGGGCACCAGCATAAAAGAGTCATCGTCGCGCTGCATTGTGCATTTGCACTAAGCCGGGGTGAGATATGTGGAGTTGTGGGGGCGGTCACAGAACGAAAAAAGCCCCTGCCCTCGGCGAGGGAAGGGGCTGGGAAGCGAGCGCTGGCGGTTACTGCAACAGCAGATAGATAGAGGCGTCGCCGCGCTGAATGTTCAGCGCCAGTACGGACGGTTTGGCGTCGAAGATTTTCCGCAGATCGGCGATGTTTTTCACCGGCTGCTGATTCGCCCCGACGATGACGTCGCCTTTCTTGAGGCCAATCTGTGCCGCCGGGGTACCGGCTTTCACATTATTGACCACCACGCCCTTATCCTGACCCTTATTGCTCATTTCCGCCCCTTCAATCCCGTTGAAGATGGTGCTGGAGTCAACCTGGGTCTGGTTGCTCTGCTGCAGTTCGACGGTCACGGTCACCGGTTTGCCGTCGCGCAACAGACCAAGCTCAACTTTGCTGCCGATAGGCATGGTGCCGACCTGGGCACGCAGCGCGGCGAAGCTGCTGATCGCTTTCCCGTTGAGGGAGGTGATGACATCGCCGGCTTTAATGCCCGCTTTCGCGGCCGCCGAACCTGGCATTACCTGGCTGACGAAGGCCCCGCGCTGGGCATCGACTTTCATCGCTTTCGCCAGCTCAGAGTTCAGTTCGGTGCCCATAATGCCGAGCTCACCGCGTTTCACCTGGCCATATTTCACCATCTGCTCGGTCAGGTTTTTCACCATGTTGCTCGGGATAGCAAAACCGATACCGATGTTGCCGCCGTCCGGCGCCAGAATGGCGGTGTTGATACCGATCAGCTCGCCGTTGAGGTTCACCAGCGCACCGCCGGAGTTCCCGCGGTTAATCGCCGCATCGGTCTGGATAAAGTTTTCGTAGTTTTCCACGTTGAGGCCGCTACGGCCCAGCGCGGAGACAATCCCGGAGGTCACGGTTTCGCCCAGACCGAACGGGTTGCCGATAGCCACGGTGTAATCACCGACGCGCAGCGCATCGGAGTCGGCAAGCTTAATCGCCGTCAGGTTTTTTGGATCCTGAATCTGAATCAGCGCGATATCAGAGCGCGGATCTTTGCCGACGACTTTGGCATCAAACCTACGGCCATCGCTCAGCTGAACCTTAATCGTGGTGGCGTTGTCCACGACGTGGTTGTTGGTCACCACATACCCTTTGGCGGCATCAATGATGACGCCGGAGCCCAGCGCCATAAATTTCTGCTGCTGGCCGCCGTCAGGCTGACCGCCCTGTCCGCCGCCCTGGCAAAACGGCGAACTCTGGAAAGGAGAACCATCCTGGCAGAACGGCGAATTATCGCCAAAGAACTGCTGGAAGTTACGTGGCATCCGTGGGGTATTAACGGTGGTGCTACCTTCAACGTTAATGCTCACCACCGACGGCATCACCTTCTCCAGCATCGGGGCCAGGCTTGGCATCTGCTGTGCATTAGTGGCCGAAGATGCCGTTTCTGCCGCGCTCGCAGAGAGCGGGGACAACGCCAGACCTAAACTCAGAGCCAGTGCACTCATTGCTAACGTGGTTTTTTTCATCAGTTTCAATCTCAATATCAGGTAACGAAAGTTGCTGTGTACGTGACTATCAGAGTCATTTTATAACGCTAAGTTCCGGAATTAAGTTTCTGGAAAAAGTAAAAATTTATTGTCCATCTTTACAAAACTCCAGCCTATTCCACCGCCATGAGTCGCCGATATTCATCCCACGCATACAAATCCGTCATCCCGCTGATATAGTCCTGAATCAGACGGCAGCGATAATAGTATTCCATCAGCGCAAATTCGGGCGCCGTACGCGCCAGTTTATTTACCGCTTCAACATAGGCCAGCCGGTGACGGGTCGAAAGTTTCTGATACAGCCGGGAGGCAATGGGTAAACGTCGTACCCGCTCCTGCGCTACTAATTCGCTGAAATCCTCCAGCGATAATTTCAGCAGCGGCTGATAGATATCCAACAGGCCGCTGATCACCCGGTAGCCCTGCAATTCCAGCTGCTCAACATCCGGATGGCTAAAGACCTGTTTCATCGCCACATTTTTATAGAGTTCCAGTAGCTGACTGCAATCGCTGTCGTCCTCCAGCAACGCATGATTAAAGTCCCCGGTGAAGATTGCCGGCAGGTTGTCAATAAATCGGCGCGCCGCGTAGGGCACCAGCTTATTCAGCGTATTCACCCGCAAATACATAAAAAACTGATCTTCCGCGCTCTGCTTCAGATAATTGGCTCGCGATTTCTCCCAGGCATTTTCTACTACCTGCGAAAATAACGAGCCTTTTTCATGACTGCCCCAGGCGTCGTAAAGATGCTGATAGAGCTGTTCTGCGCTAAAAATACGTTTTTCCACCGCGTCCTCGAGATCCGCGACGCAATATGAGATGTCATCCGCAGCCTCCATAATCCAGGTTAATGGAAACCGATTGTAAGGCGCGAGATCCAGTTCTTTACGCAAACGCGCGACATACTCTTCTTCGGCTAAATAATAGCCAGGTTTCTTCATTAAATAACTGTGGCTGGCCGGCGTCTCCTCAGACCACCACGCCGGACGAGTATATTTCAGGATACATCCCACCTGCGCCCAGGTCAGGTTCATACGCATTAGCGTATGGACCAGACGAATGCCCTGCGCGTTGCCCTCAAAGCTGCAGAGATCCTGGCGCACTTTACGGCGCAGCGCATTAAGCGATGTCTCTCCGTCATGCAGGCGTAAGGCCTGCACTTCGCAGCGATCGTCGGTCAGCGGCTGCCCGAGCGCATCGCCGGGCGCCAGGCGCTGACGGAACCAGTCGTTAATCGCCGCTTCGCCAAAATGGCCAAACGGGGGATTGCCGATATCGTGCATCAGGCAGGCCATCTCCACCACGCTCTCGAATGGCCCGGTCAGCTCTTCCAGGCCATACTCTTCCAGCAGCCTCAGCTCTTTCAGCCGGCTCAGCACCTCTTTGGCGATATAGCGCCCCACCTGCTGCACCTCCAGCGAGTGGGTCAGGCGAGTGCGCACCGCCGCGTTGCGCTCGAGCGGGAAGACCTGAGTTTTTTGCTGCAGGCGGCGGATTGCCGGCGAGTTGACGATCCGTCCCCGATCGCTTTCAAAGATCCGCAGGATGTCGCGCTCCGTCTCCACCCGCGGCGGCGAACGGAAGCGTCGACGCCAGTTTATCTTGTTGCGAAAATCAATCTTTGCCATAGCCTCTCCCGCGCGAGCAATACGCTTCCCCTTAAGCGCATGATAGACTATGCAACTAAACCTGACACATCGCGAGTAAATCTATGAAAATTGGCATTATTGGCGCTATGGAAGAGGAAGTTACCCTTCTGCGCGACAAAATCGAAAACCGCCAGACCATCACCATTGGCGGAAGCGAAATCTATACCGGCCAACTTCACGGCGTTGACGTCGCTCTGCTGAAGTCTGGTATCGGAAAAGTAGCGGCGGCGATGGGCGCGACCCTGCTGCTGGAGCGCTGCCAGCCTGACGTGATCATTAATACCGGTTCTGCCGGCGGCCTGGCGTCGACGCTGAAGGTCGGCGATATCGTCGTCTCCGATGAAGCGCGCTACCACGACGCCGACGTCACCGCCTTCGGCTATGAATACGGCCAGCTCCCTGGCTGCCCGGCGGGTTTTAAGGCGGATGAAAAACTGGTGGCCGCCGCAGAGAGCTGCATTAAAGCGTTAGATCTCAACGCCGTTCGCGGCCTCATCGTTAGCGGGGATGCCTTCATTAACGGCTCTGTCGGTCTGGCGAAGATCCGCCATAATTTCCCGCAGGCGATCGCCGTGGAAATGGAAGCGACCGCCATCGCCCACGTCTGCCATAACTTTAAGGTTCCCTTCGTGGTGGTTCGCGCTATCTCCGACGTGGCCGACCAGCAGTCCCACCTCAGCTTTGAGGAGTTCCTTGCGGTCGCCGCCAGACAGTCCACCCTGATGGTGGAGAATCTGGTACAGAACCTGGCACGTGGCTAAGTCGCTATCCTTCGCGCTTGCCGCGCTGCTGTTACTCGCCCCGGCGTGGCTGCTGGCCGCGCCGCGGGTGATCACCCTCTCCCCCGCCAATACCGAACTGGCCTTTGCCGCCGGGATCACGCCGGTCGGCGTCAGCAGCTATTCCGATTATCCTTCGCAGGCCAAAACGATCGAACAGGTTGCCAGCTGGCAGGGAATGAACCTGGAACGCATCGTGGCGCTCAAGCCAGACGTGGTGCTGGCCTGGCGCGGGGGCAATGCCGAACGCCAGGTTAACCAGCTGCAGTCTCTGGGTATTCATGTCCTGTGGGTACAGACCTCGACCATAGAAGAGATCATCGCTACCCTGCGTGAGCTGGCGCAGTGGAGCCCGCAGCCGGAAAAAGCGCAGCAGGCGGCGCAGGCGATGCAGCAGGAATACGATGCGTTGAAAGCGCGCTATGCCAACGCGCCGAAGAAACGCGTCTTCCTGCAGTTCGGCTCCGCACCGCTGTTCACCAGCGGCCCCGGTTCGATTCAGGATCAGGTGCTAAGGCTTTGCGGCGGCGAGAATATCTTCGCCACCAGCCGCGTTCCCTGGCCGCAGGTGAGCCGCGAACAGGTGCTGGCCCGCCAGCCGCAGGCGATCGTGGTGACCGGGGATGCCAGCCGCATTGCCGAAGCGCAGCGCTTTTGGCAACATCAGCTCACCATTTCGTTGATTGCGTTACACAGCGACTGGTTTGAACGCGCCGGCCCACGTATTATCCTCGCCGCCAAACAACTTTGTGCGGCGCTTGACCAGGTAAAATAATCATCCGGCACACCGGATGTTCAGTGGGAATCAACGATGCTTGTCTATTGGCTGGATATTATTGGCACAGCTGTCTTCGCGATCTCCGGCGTACTGCTGGCCGGAAAACTGCGTATGGACCCATTCGGCGTGCTGGTGTTAGGGGTAGTGACGGCGGTAGGCGGCGGGACCATCCGCGACATGGCGCTGGCGAATGGCCCGGTATTCTGGGTCAAAGATCCCACCGATCTGGTGGTGGCGATGGTCACCAGCATGCTGACCATCCTGCTGGTCCGCCAGCCTCGCCGGCTGCCGAAATGGATCCTGCCCGTTCTTGATGCCGTCGGTCTGGCGGTGTTTGTCGGCATTGGCGTCAATAAAGCTTTTCTCGCTGGCAGCGGCCCGCTGGTCGCGGTGTGCATGGGGGTGGTGACCGGCGTCGGCGGCGGGATTATTCGCGACGTGCTGGCGCGGGAAATTCCTATGATTCTGCGTACCGAAATCTACGCCACCGCCTGTATCGTCGGCGGTATTGTCCACGCCACGGCACACGACACCTTTCATCTCCCGCTGGAGAATTCGGCAATGATGGGGATGGTGGTCACCCTGGTAATTCGTCTGGCGGCTATTCGCTGGCATCTGAAGCTGCCGACGTTTGCCCTGGACGATAACGGTCGGTAATAAAAGCAAAACGGTAACCTTAAGGTTACCGTTTTTAGGGTTTGCTCCCTCCCGCTGGGGGAGAACTCGCTTTAAACGCTGAACGAGGAGCCGCAGCCGCAGGTGCTTTTCGCGTTCGGATTGGTCACGATAAAGCGCGAACCTTCCAGCCCTTCGGTATAGTCGACCGAGCCGCCGACCAGATACTGCAGGCTCATCGGGTCAACCACCAGGCCGACGCCCTGTTTCTCAATGGTCATATCCCCTTCGTTCACCTGATCGTCAAAGGTGAAGCCATACTGGAAACCGCTGCAACCGCCGCCGGTGATATACACGCGCAGTTTCAGGTTCGGATTATCTTCATCCGCAATCAGGTGTTTTACTTTATTGGCTGCGGCTTCGGTAAACTCCAGCGGCAACGCTACGTCATCACTCATTTTCTGCTCCCATTGATACTTCCGGCCGGTTAAAGAATAACCGGACCTTTTGAGCCATTATCTAATACCCTGGTAAATCGTTCAAGTATTCTCCCGGGGAGCCTGCTGCGCTTTTGCCGCCTGCTCGGCTTCCTGCTTCGCCAGAGTACGCTGCAGAATGGTCGAATACAAAGGCTTACCGCCGAGGAATTGCGCCAGTAGTGTTGCGCCAAGGCAGGTAATAATCATTGGCAAAATGAGCTGATAGTTATCGGTCATCTCAAGCACCAGCACGATCCCGGTCAGCGGCGCACGCACCGAGGCGGCGAGCAGCGCCCCCATGCCGGCAATCGCGAAGGTGCCGGCATCGAGATGGTAGGCCGGAAACAGCGGAATAGCCGCCATGCCGAACGCCGTGCCCAGCAGCGTGCCGAGCGCCAACATAGGCGCGAAAATGCCCCCTGGCGCGCCGGAAGAGAAGCAGATCAGCGTGGTCACCACGCGGGCAATAAAGATAAACAGCAGCAGTCCGACGGAGAAGTTACCGGCAGCGGCGATAGGGATCAAGTTAAAGCCACCGCCCACCGCGGAGGGCTGCATCAGCCCCAGCAGACCGCAGAGCCCGCCGATTAATCCGCCAATAAACACCCATTTTTTGATGTTGCCGCCGTGGATGCGCTGGAACAGATCCTGAGTGCGCAGCACCAGAAAATTAAACAGCGGGCCAAAGCAGCCAAACAGCATGCCCAGCACCAGATACAGCCATAGGGTATTTACCGGGGCGTTGCTTAGTTTACCCACCTCAATGATCGCCGCTTCGCCGTTGAAAATGCGAAACACAATGCTCGACATGATCACGCCGGTAAACACCGCTTTAATGGAGATCAGGTTGTAGCGGAACTGCGGGCGCATCTCTTCGATGATAAACAGAATACCGGCCAGCGGCGCATTAAAGGCCGCCGAAAGCCCCGACGCCGCACCGGTCGCCAACAACGTATGCCGCGCTTCCGGACTGCGCATGCGGAAAACGTCCAGCACCATGCGCCCAATGTTGCCGCCAAGCTGTACCATCGGTCCTTCACGACCCAGCACCATCCCGGCGCCAAGGGTCCCCATGCCGCCAACGAATTTCACCGGCAGCACGCGCCACCAGCGCACCGGCCGCAGCTCCTCCAGCGCGCCCTCAATTTCCGGAATCCCGGAGCCGCCGGCCTCCGGCGCAAAGCGACGCACCAGAAAATAGCCGACCATCGCCAGCAGCGCCGACAGGATAAACGCCAGCGGCCAGACCAGATACCAGTGGTCCGCCACCTGCGCCAGCGCGCCGATCCGCTGGTTCTGCACCCAGTTCACGCTCTTTTCAAAGGCGACGCCCACCAGCCCCGCCAGCGTGCCGACCACTGCCGCCATAAACAGCACCGCCAGCGGCGTTTTATCGCGTTGAATCAGACGGCGCACCGCATCGCCGCGACGCACCCGCACAAACTGATGTGCTTCAAAAGAGGGAGTTTCTGCTTTCATGCCGTTATCAATTATTGGTAATACAAATGAAGAGAGCGGCATTTTAGCCGTCCCGGCGCGCTGCGTCGTCAAAAAAATGCCCTTGCGGCACATTGTTTCAATTGGGCAAAACTTTCATAACCATCCTGGAATAACTTAGAATAGCCGATAAAACATTTTTCACGAACCAGGACCCTGGCCATGAGCAAATCTGAAAATCTGTATCACGCTGCGCGCGAACTGATCCCCGGCGGCGTTAACTCGCCGGTGCGCGCTTTCACCGGCGTCGGCGGCACACCGCTGTTTATCGAACGCGCGGATGGCGCTTACCTCTATGACGTGGATGGGAAAGCCTATATCGATTATGTCGGTTCCTGGGGTCCGATGGTGCTGGGCCACAACCACCCGGCTATCCGCAATGCGGTGATCGAGGCGGCATCCCGCGGCCTGAGCTTTGGCGCGCCGACCGAAATGGAAGTGAAAATGGCGGCCCTGGTGACCGAGCTGGTGCCGACCATGGATATGGTGCGGATGGTGAACTCCGGTACCGAAGCCACCATGAGCGCCATTCGCCTGGCGCGCGGCTTCACCGGTCGCGACAAAATCATTAAGTTCGAAGGCTGCTACCACGGCCATGCCGACTGCCTGCTGGTGAAAGCCGGTTCCGGCGCGTTGACCCTCGGCCAGCCGAACTCGCCGGGCGTCCCGGCCGATTTCGCCAAACATACCCTGACCTGCACTTATAACGACCTCGCCTCGGTGCGCGCGGCGTTCGAGCAGTATCCGCAGGAGATCGCCTGCATCATCGTCGAGCCGGTGGCCGGAAATATGAACTGCATTCCGCCGCAGCCGGAATTCCTGCCGGGCCTGCGCGCGCTGTGCGACGAATTTGGCGCCCTGCTGATTATCGACGAAGTGATGACCGGCTTCCGCGTGGCGCTGGCAGGCGCTCAGGCTTACTACGGCGTGGAGCCGGATCTGACCTGTCTGGGGAAAATCATCGGCGGCGGGATGCCGGTAGGCGCCTTCGGCGGCCGCCGTGAGGTGATGGACGCTCTGGCGCCCACCGGTCCGGTCTATCAGGCGGGCACCCTCTCCGGCAACCCGATCGCCATGGCGGCTGGCTTCGCCTGCCTGAACGAAGTGGCGCAGCCGGGGGTCCATGAAACCCTGACTGAACTGACTAACCAGCTGGCGCAAGGCCTGCTGGACGCGGCGCGTGACGCCGGGATCCCGCTGGTGGTCAATAACGTCGGCGGCATGTTCGGCATCTTCTTTACCGATGCCGAAACCGTCACCTGCTATCAGGACGTGGTGAAGTGCGACGTTGAACGATTCAAGCGCTTCTTCCATCTGATGCTGGAGGAAGGCGTGTACCTGGCGCCGTCAGCGTTTGAGGCCGGCTTTATGTCCGTAGCCCACAGCGAAGAAGATATCGACAACACCATCGACGCCGCGCGTCGGGTATTTGCCAAGCTGTAAGGTGCTTGAATGCCTGGTGGCGCAGGGATTTTCCCGGAGGAGGCGCATTGCGCCTTATCCGGGCTACCAAATCGCACAGCGCTGTAGCCCCGGTAAGCGATAGCGCCACCGGGGATGTTGAAGCCATCCAGGACCGTTAGCGACTCTGCTTTCTCAGCAAATAAATAAAGTAAGGCGCGCCGATAAAGGTCGACAGTAGCCCCGCCGGGATCTGATACGGGAACATCATCATCCGTCCGCACCAGTCGGCGAAGACCAGCAGCAGCCCGCCAGTCAGCCCGGAGATCACCATATGCGGTAGGGTTCGCCGGAAGCCCATCATCCGCGCGATATGCGGCGCCATCAGCCCGACAAAGCTCAGCGGGCCGATGGTCAGCGTCGCCGCCGCCGTCAGGCAGGCCGCCAGCAGCAGCAGAACAATCCGCGATGACGTCAGCGCCATGCCCACCGCTCGCGCCGCCTCCCCGCCCAGCGGCAGGATGGTTAACCAGCGACGACAGAGCGGCGCCAGCGCCAGCAGCGCCAGCATTACCGCGCCGCTACGCACCACCCTCTCCGGCGTCGCGCTATATGTCGACCCCGAGATCCACGTCAGGATCTGCGCCATACGCGGATCGCCGCTGGCCTGCAGCATCATCAGCAGCATAGTGAAGGCGGTGCTCAGCGCCATCCCCGCCAGCAGCATCCGATGCGGCGAGAAGCCGCCGCGCCCGGCGGCGAGCATAATGATCAGCAAGGTGGCCGCCGCGCCAAGGCTGCCGGCCGGCAGCAGCCAGCCAAAGGCGTCGCCAGGCACAAAGAACAGCATCAGCACCACGCCAAAAGCCGCGCCGGAGCTGATGCCCAGCACTTCCGGGCTGGCCATCGGGTTGCCGGTCAGGCGCTGGATAATACAGCCGGCGACCGCCAGCATGACCCCGGCGAACAGGGCCGACAGCACCCGCGGCCAGCGCCAGGGCAGGAGTTGCTCCAGCAGATCGCCGTGGGCCCACAGCCAGCCGTGGGCATCGCGACCAAAGGCCAGCGCCACGCTCACCGCTAGCAGCAGCAACGCGACGCCTGCGAGAACAAACCATTGCACATAATAGCGCTCAGGCTGCACATTATCGCCGCCGTTCATCACCGGGGCGCTGATGCTGCGCAACCGCGGCAGCAGCCACAGCAGCAGCGGCGCGCCAATCAGGGCGGTGACCGAGCCAGTGGAGACTTCCCGCCATACCCGGCTCAGCCAGAGGATCACCTGATCGGAAAGCCACAGGAGCAGCGCGCCGATCAGCGCCGCCAGCAGCAGCCGCGCCAGCAGCCGACGGGCGCCAAGCATTTTCGCCAGCAGCGGCGCGAACAGGCCGATAAAGCCGATAATCCCTACCGCGTTCACCAGCAGCGCGCTGATGACGATCGCCAGCGTCAGGGCGCCGAGGCGCGCCAGGGACAGCGCCAGCCCGAGGTTACGCGCCACCCCGTCATCGAGCCCCATCAGGGTCAGCGGCCGCAGCAGCAGCAAGGTGAGTATTGCCCCGCCAAGCAGCTGCGGCCACAGGCGCTGCGCCACGCTCCAGTCGGTCTGCGTCAGCGTCCCGGTGCTCCACAGGAACATGCTTTGCAGCTGGTCGTGATGGAAAATCACCATCAGCTGGTTAAGCGCGCCACAGTAAAGGCTGACCACCAGCCCCGCCAGGATCAGCGTTACCGGCGACAGGCGCTTGCCCCACGAGACGCCAAACACCAGCGCGCCCACCAGACAGGCCCCGGCCAGCGCGGCGAATTGCGACGCCAGCACGCCGGGAATAGCCCATAACGTGGTGACCGTTATCCCCAGCTGCGCGCCGGTGGCGACGCCAAGGGTGGTCGGTTCCGCCAGCGGATTACGCAGCACCTGCTGGAACAGGACGCCAACCAGTCCCAGCCCGGCGCCCACCAGCAGCGCAACAGCCAGTCTCGGTAACAAACTGTAATGAAACAACATTTGGGCGATATCATCGACATCCGGCTGCCACAGCGCCTGCCGCCACTGCGCATAGGGCAAGGCGACATTGAGGTTGACGATGCTCAGCGCGAAGGCGACGCCCAGCAGCCCGGCCAGCAGGATAATAGCTAACGGCGAGAGACGCGTATTCATGCCGGTCTCCCCTGGGCATCAGCCAGCACGCGGGCAAAATGCATCGCTGACAGCGTCGCGCCGTAGAACCAAACCGCCGGAACGCGCTGGAAGCGGCCCGCGCGCACGAAGGGCATCGCCTGCCATAGCGGCGTCGCCAGCAGTTGAGCCATATCTCGCTCATTGCCATGGTCGAAACAGATGACATCGGCTTCGTTAAATGCCGCCAGCCTGTCGATGCCAACGCTAACGCTTCCCCAGAATGCCGCTTCGCCGTGCCAGGCGTTTTTAATACCGAAGCGATCAAGCACCTCCTGGAACAGGCAGTTTTCGCCAAACACCAGCACGTGGCGGGGATCGAGCAGAGAGATCATCAGCAGCGGACGATCGCCGCGCCCGGCAAAACGCGGACGCAGGCTCTCCATCAGCGCGTCGAACTCCGCCAGATGGCGCTTCGCCTGCTGCGTTTTGCCCAGCAGATCGGCCATTTCCAGTAGCGAACGCTGGGCCATCGCCAGCGGCCGTTTGCCGTCGCTGAAGGTGAAACCGCGGCCGGGCGCGATACGCGCCAGCTTCTCCGGCGACGGGCCGTAGCCCGCCGACCAGACGATAAACGACGGTTTCATCTGCGTCAGCAGTTCAAGGTTGGGTTCGGTACGCAGACCAACATCGATCACCGAGTCGGGCAGCGCGGGTTCGTTCACCCACAAGCGATAGTTGGGAATATCGGCCACGCCATAGGGCGTCACGCCGAGCGCCAGCAGCAGCTCCGCGGGCAGCCACTCCAGGGCGACCACGCGCTGCGGGTCGACGTCGGCCGCCTGCGCGCCGCGCATCTGCCACAGCAGCGGCGAGAGCGCCATCGCGATCAGCAGGCGGCGTCGGGTTATCAGAGTTGGGTTCATCATCAATAGACAAAACTTACCGGCGCCGCACCGGCCGGGTGTGGCAGGATCCCCATCGGGATGCCGTAGATCTGTTCCAGAGTGTCGCTGCGCATCAGTTCCGCCGGCGTCCCCTGAGCAATCATTTCTCCGCCGCGCAGGGCCACCAGATAGTCGCAATAGCGGGCCGCCATATTAATATCGTGCAGGACGGCGATCACCGTCAGGCCGCGCTGCTGGCTGAGACGATGCACCAGCGCCAGAACATCGACTTGATGAGCAATATCCAGCGCCGAGGTGGGTTCATCGAGCAGCAGGCAGCGACTGTCCTGCGCCACCAGCATGGCGATCCACGCCCGCTGGCGTTCACCGCCGGAGAGGCTGTCCACCAAACGATGAGCGAGCGGCTTCAGCCCCACCAGCGCAATCGCCTCTTCTACTTTCTCACGGTCCGCTGCGCCAAAGCGACCCAGCGCGCCGTGCCATGGATAGCGGCCGATCGCCACCAGCTCGCGCACCGTCATACCTTCGGCCGGCGGCAGCTGCTGCGGCAGATAGGCCACTTTGCGGGCAAAGGCTTTGCTGCCCCAGCTCTCCAGCGGCTGCCCGTCCAGCAGCACTTCGCCTGCGGAGGGCGGCTGATGACGGCCAAGCATTTTCAGTAACGTCGATTTGCCGGAGCCATTATGGCCGATCAGGCCTGTGACTTTTCCGGTCGGGAAGGTGAGCGAGAGCGGATGGAGCAATGTGCGGCCAGGCACACGGAAAGTGACGCGATCCAGCGCGAAGGTGGTTTCTGCGTGCGGAGTCTGTTCCTGCATAGCGATAACCTGATAGAGGGCGCGGCGAACCGCGCCCGTAGGTGGTTAGAAACGGAAGGTGGCGGTGGCGACGACCTGACGTCCGGCACCCCAGTAGCAGGCGTATTCGCTGTAGCAACTGGAGACATATTCGCGGTCGAACAGGTTGTTGACGTTGACGCCGACCGACGATCCCGGCAGGCCAAAGCGCGCCAGATCGTATTTCACCGTCGCATCCATCAGCGCATAACCGGCCACACTAAAGGCATCATTTTTCTTACCGGTGCTGGTGTCATTTTTGTAGTAGCTGACCGTTGAACCGATATAGCGCGCCCCGGCCCCAATCGTCAGACCGCTCAGCGCGGTTTCGTGGAAGGTATAATCCGCCCACAGGGAGGCCATGTTACGCGGCACTTCCGCCGGACGTTTGCCGTTGAACACCGTATCGTGAGTGTACTCCGCATCGGTGTAGCTGTAGGCCGCGGTGACGTTAATATTGGCGTTCACCGCCGCCTTCGCCTCCAGCTCAAGGCCGCGGGAGCGGATCTCGCCGGTCTGGATGCTGAACGCCTGGTTAGCCGGATCAGCCGTCAGGTTCTTGTCTTTGGTCAGCTGATAGACCGCCGCGGTGACCACCACCGGCATATCTTTCGGCACGTATTTCACGCCGGCTTCATACTGCTTACCGCGCGACGGATCGAACGGCTGGCCGCGGCTGTTGGAACCCGATACCGGTTCAAACGATTCGCTGTAGCTGAAGTACGGAGAGATGCCGTTATCGAACAGGTAGTTGATGCCGCCGCGCCAGCTGAACTGCTGGTCGTGATTCTCCGCCAGGCTGTTGGTGGCGCGGGTTAACGTTGAGGTCGTGGCGTAATCGTAACGGCCGCCCAGGGTCATCACCCATTTATCCCACTCCATCTGATCCTGCGCGTACAGGCCGGTCTGCTCCATCCGGTTGAGGACCGCGTACGGGAAGGTGACCTGAATATTCGGATTGCCGTACTGCGGATTGCTCATACTGATAGGATCCGCCGTCCCGTAGTCGGCATCCACATCGTTACGCATCCGCGAGTAGTCCACGCCGGTCAGCAGCGTATGGCTGACCGCGCCGGTGGCGAAATCAGACTGCAACTGGGTATCGACGGTGAAGGTGTTCAGGTGCTCGTCGGAGCGCACGTAGGCGCGATTCATGTAGCCCGGCGCGACATAGCCGTTGCCGTATACCGAACGATAGAGCGTATGCACATCGGCATAGCGCAGGTTCTGCCGCACGGTAAAGGTGTCATCGAACTGATGGGAGAAGCTGTAGCCCACCATCTTCTGGCGGCGGGAGATTTTATTATCGGACTCGCCTTCGTTGAAATCGGTCGGCAGCTTGTGCGCCTTACCGTTGGCGTCGTAATACGGCACCACGGTGCCTTCGCGCGGCAGCCAGCCGTAGTAGCCCGCATCCGGGTCATTCTGGAAGTTGCTCAGGAAGGTGAAGTCGGTTTTATCGTCCGGACGCCAGCTAAAGGAGGGCGCCACCGCGTAGCGAGTCGATTTCGCCATCTGCTGCTGGGCATCCTGACTGCGGCCAAGGCCGGTCAGGCGATACGACCAAACGCCGGCATCATCAATGGCGTCGCTAAAGTCAAACCCGGTCTGCCACAGATTGTCGGTGCCCATCTTAAACTGCACTTCTTTCAGCGGCTCGGTAGTCGGGCGCTTGCTGACCATGCTGACGATACCGCCCGGGTTGCTGTTGCCGTACAGCACCGAGGTTGGCCCGCGCATCACTTCCACGCGCTCGAGGAAGTAAGGATCCATGGAGACTTCAGAGTAGTTATTCCCCTGCAGCTTCATGCCGTCCAGATACTGGTTGGTGTTGACGGTCGTCGAGGTGGTGAAGCCGCGAATGGTGACCACGTCATAGGTGGTCGAACTGCCGCGAGTGGAGAAGACGCTTGGCGTATAGGAGAGCGCCTCTTTCACCGTTGTCGGCTGGCGCATCTCCATCTCCTGGCGCGTCACCACCGACACAGACTGCGGCGTTTTTTCAATCGGGGTATCGGTTTTGGTCGCCGTGGCGGAGCGTTTTGCCGCGATAGTCGGCGCCGGTCCCCAGGCGCTTTCCTGGGCGGCCGGGGCGGCAACGACGGTGATGGTTTCTTCTTGCTTCGGTTGTTCTGCTGCCTGTGCGTAGACAGACATGCCGCTAACCGCCGTGGCTACTACAGCTGCGACTTTACGCAGCGAGTGATTTGGCTGAGCAGTTTTTGGACGCGCCATGGGTATATCTCTGATGAAAGTGAATGATAACGTAAACGAGAATTATTATTATGACGGGCGATATAATAGGCGAAACGTCGAAGGCAAGGCAAGCGATATGCCTGTCGCCGCCGGTCGAAGGCTGAATTAATAACCAGATAGTTATTATGGAGTTAAAGAGCCGTTAACTTTTTTACAGGCATAAAAAAACCCCTTAATACTTTCGTATTAAGGGGTCTGGTCGTGCGGTCAAAATCAGTTACTGCCGAACATATCCTTGATCCAGCCCGCGACGCCGTCGCTCTTTTCCTGCTGCTTCGGCGGCTGTTGCTGCTGTTGCTGCTGCGGCGGCTGCTGCTGCCCGGACTGATTAAACGGATTTTTCGCTTCCTGTTGCTGCAACTGCTGCTGTTGCATCATTTCGCCCTGACGGCACAGCGCATCCGGCTGCGTGGTCCAGACCGGCAGCGAACGCATACCGCCGCTGCAGACGAAGTTGCCGTTGCTGTCCACGCCCATATCAACCACGTCTTCCGGCACCGTCAGCACCAGCGGCGTTGGCGTCTGGTTCGCCAGATAGCGCTGGTAAATCGACATCGCGCCGCTGGCACCGTACAGTTTGGTCGGCTGGTTATTGTCGCGCCCCACCCAGGTGATGGTCACCTGACTACCGTCGATGCCGGCGAACCAGGTATCGACGTTATTGTTGGTGGTCCCGGTTTTCCCCGCCAGATGCAGGCCCGGATACTTCGCCCCCAGCTGACGCCCCGTACCGCGCTGCACCACCTGCTGCATAGTCCACAGCGTCATGTAGGCCGCCTGGGCAGGCACCGCGCGCTCCGCCTGCGGATAGCTCTGGTAGAGCACAGTGCCATCTTCGGCAATCACTGACCGCAGCGCGGAAAGCGGCGCACGGTTCCCACCGCTGGCGATGGTCTGGAAGGCCTGGGCCACTTCAATCGGCGTCAGGTTCAGCGCGCCAAGCAGCATCGACGGCACCGCGTTGAGCTGATTCTTCGGCGCCCCCAGTTTAGTCCAGGTATCGACTACCGCCGGCAAGCCCAGCGCCATCCCGAGGTTAACCGTCGGGACGTTCATCGAGCGAGTCAGGGCATCCACCAGCATCACCTGACCGCTGAAACGACGATCGTCGTTCTGCGGGGACCACGTCTGACCGTTGGACAGGCGAATCGTCACCGGCGCATCGGCGATCCAGGTATTCAGGCGATACTGATTCGGCTGGCTCAGCGCGGTCAGATAGGTCGCCGGCTTGGCCAGAGAACCAATCGATCGGCGGGCCTGCATCGCGCGGTTATAACCGGCGAACTGCGGCTCCGCGCCGCCGACCATCGCCCGCACTTCGCCGGTGAAGCGGTCAACCACCACCATGGCGGTTTCCAGGTCTGCCAGCTTACGCTGTTTCTTCAGAACCGGGATCCCTTCGGAGGCCGCTTTTTCCGCCGCATCCTGCGCCACCGAGTCGAAAGTGGTGAAGATCTTCACGCCGGAGAGATCTTTCACTTTATCGCCCAGCTTCGCCTGCAGTTCCTGACGAACCATCTGCATAAACGCCGGCTGCGGTGAAATCACCCCGCCGCGCGGCTGCACGCCCAGCGGACGGGCGCTGAGCATGTCGTACAGCTCCTGGTCGATAACCTGTTGCTGCTGCAGCAGACGCAGCACCAGATTGCGTCGTTCAAGGGCCAGTTTCGGGTTACGCCACGGGTTATAGACCGACGCCCCTTTCACCATCCCCACCAGCAGCGCCTGCTGGTCGAGGCTCAGCTCTTCCACCGGACGGCCGAAGTAATACAGGCTGGCCAGCGGGAAGCCGCGAATTTCGTTATCGCCGCTCTGGCCGAGGTACACCTCGTTCATATACAGCTCAAGGATGCGATCCTTGCTGTAGCGGGCGTCGACGATCAGCGCCATATACGCTTCGTTGGCTTTACGCCAGTAGGAGCGTTCGCTGGAGAGGAACAGGTTTTTCACCAGCTGTTGGGTCAGGGTACTCGCCCCCTGCACCGTTCGGCCTGCCGTCAGGTTCGCCAGCACCGCGCGGCCGATGGAGTAGAGACTGATCCCATCGTGCTCATAGAAGTGGCGGTCTTCGGTCGCCAGCAGGGTATCCACCAGCAGATCGGGGAAGCCGCTGCGCTTCACGAACAGGCGCTGCTCGCCGTTCGGCGACTGCAGCATGGTGATAAGACGCGGATCGAGGCGGAAGAAACCGAACTGGCGGTTATTATCCATATTCTCGATGGTCTCAAGATGGTCGCCGTCGAAGGTAAGACGCGCGCGCACCTGCCCTTCCTTACTGTCCGGGAAATCGAACGGACGACGGATCATCTCGATGCTGTTAGCCTGCACGGTATATTCGCCGGGGCGCGTCATCGCGCTGACCTGGCGATACTGCGTGGCGTTGAGCAGACGCACCATCTCGTTTTTGCTGATCTGCATGTCCGGCTCAAGGTTGACCATCCGGCCATAGACCGCGGCCGGCAGCTCCCAGACTTTACCGTCAATGCGGCTGCGGATTTTCTGGTCGAGGTAGACGCCATAGGCGGCAATCAGCACCGCGAAGACAATCCCCAGCTTGACCAGCAGCCACAGCCAGCTGCGCTTCCGACGAGGCTTGCCACCTTTGCCTTTGGCTTTTCTCGGCACCGGTTTCTCATCCTCATAATCATCGTCATCATACTCGTCGTCGTAGTCCTCTTCCCGGACCCGGCGACGGGTGACTTTCTGTTTAGTCGGACGTGAGGGTCTTCCCTTACGTCCGATAGGCTCGCGGTCATCTCCCGCCATGCTTTTTCTCCGCAACGTTCAGGCGCAAAGGCCTGATTCTCAATACTTCCCCTGTTCAGAGGAAGAAGAAATCTCTCAAATTAACGTCCAGGCTGCTTATCCTTCGGACGACAACCTGCTGGCAGGCAGGACGCGCCGCCAGCCTTTCAGAGGGTTGGTTTGCTTCATGTTACATGATACTAACAATAAAAATTCACCATAAAATCATTGTGTTAAACGCATCATCGGCAGAATAAGTCAGAACATAGCACGTAATGTTCAGGGCATACAGGATAGCACTAAAATGCGACATTCTTAACCAGCATTTTACCTCCTGCGCACGTAACAAGATGGGAAAGAGTATGTTTTTTAATAACATAAAAAACGGCGCGCTTCCTGCCGGTCAACGCAGTGGCATCATCCGCGGATGAAAATATATTTTCCCAGCGCCAACGTTTATTATTGATAAAAGTAAAGTCGATTAAGCGCCTTTCCGTTGATAAAAATGAGAGCCTGTTAACATTTATGCAGAATAATATTTTATGATGACACCAGGGAAATATTTGTTAAACTAGCGGGCAGTGATTCATTATTTTGATTACTCTATGATGCGTATTCCGCTTATATTTCCGCTTTGCATGGTAGCCCTTCTCTCTGGCTGCCAACAAAAACCCGCCTCAACGCTCAGCCCGGCTATCAGCAGCCAGGCGCAGCTCGAGCAGCTCTCGTCCGTGGCGGCCGGGACGCGCTATCTCAAGAATAAATGTAATCGTAGCGATCTCCCCGCTGATGAAACGATATATCGGGCAGCGGTGAATGTCGGTAAAGCGCGCGGATGGGGAAATATTGACGTGGCGACGTTAAGCCCAAATAGCGACCGGCTTTACCAACAGCTATTACAGGACAGTACCCCGGAAGCCACACAGTGCAGTCAATTTAATCGTCAGCTCGCGCCATTTATTGCCAGCTTGCGCAGCGACTAAGCGAAATATCCTCAGCGCGCCGGTTATTGTGCGCGCTTTTATTCCTCTTTCGGCTCCTCGTCAATTTTTCCGCCCGGCCAGTCCTCCAGCGCCGCGAGGGTAAAGGTCGTGCCGTTGAAGCTGAAGATCGTCACATCCTGCTGGATCTGCTCCACCACCAGATTGGGCAGGGGTGAATCGCCCTCCGTCCACGCTTTGCCGTTTAACACAATGCTGCGCTTTTCCGGTAGCGAGGCATAGACATGGGTGCTGTAGCGCAGAGGCGGCAGCGTATCGCTGTCCACTTCCGGCGCCGCGGGCGCGCTGGCTTTTGCCGCCGGCGGCGGCGTCTTTGGCGCGGCCTCTCCGGCAGCGGTTAACGGCAGAAGCGCCGCATGCGCCACCGGCAAGGGCAGCGTTTGCGGCGGTGCCGGGTGACGCCACTGCTCGCCGCCAAACCAGCCGAGCGCGATAAATAATCCGGCGTACAGCGGGATAATCCAGCCGGGGATCTGCACCATCCGTCCGCGGATCACCGGCGCATCATCCATCGAGGACGGCGGCTGATGCGTCACCAGCGGCGGGATCCCTCTTTCACTGTCATCACGAACAATCACAACCGTCTCCTGTTCCCTCACCATAACGAGAAGGCGCCCTTACGGGTGCCCCAGACTGCTGACAAAGTGCAATCTTCAGGAATTGCCCGGCGGCGCTACGCTTGCGCGGGCCTACAGATAACTGCATAACTGTTTGAAATTGCAATCTTTCGTAGGCCGGGTAAGGCGAAAGCCGCCACCCGACAGAAAGGCGAGCACAATAACGAAACAGGTTTGTCATCAGCCAGAGGCGCCCTTACGGGCGCCCTACGTTATGTTATTTACTGCTCACCGGCAGGCCAGCGCCCTGCGACTCGCCCTGCGGCAACTCGAGAACGGCAACCGACCAGGCCGGCAGCGTGACCGAACCGTCAGCGGCAACCTGCACGCCGCTCGCCAGCGACCGGTCGCCCGCCGCCTGCTGAATAGCGCTCAGCTGGAGCGATGTGCCGGCGAAGTCCTGCAGCGTCCGGCTTTCCGGCGCGGCGTTGATCGCCACCACGATGCCGTCGACACGGCTGTCCAGACTGGCGCCAGCCTGCATCCCGTCATCGATGGTCATCACCAGCAGACCCGTCTGCTGATCGGCGCCAGTATTGCGGAAGTCCACGCGCTTCATCACCGTCGCGCCGTCGCCGAGGGTAAACAGCGGAGACGATTTACGCAGCGCGGTCAGCTCCTGATAAAACGCGGTCATCTGCTTAAGCTCGGCTTCGCCCGGGGTAGCCACCCAGTCCTTCACGCGGGCGATAATGTCATAGTTGCTGCCATCATCGCTGCTGCGCGGCATACCGACGTTGTAGTTGTTGTCCTGCAGGGAGTAGTCCACGCGGTTAAACCAGTCGCCGGAATCATACGAATCGCGGGTAAAGGATTTAGAGCGCAGCAGCTCCGAGCCCTGCTGGTCAAAGGCGATCCCCTGGCCGAGCATCACCGTCGCCAGCGACACCGCCTGCATCCGGACGCGGGTATCGAGATCCGCCTCCTGAGCGGCTTTATAGCTGATCATGTCCCACAGCGTCTGGTTATCGTGTTTTGACACATAATTCACGACTTCCGTCGGATCAGCCGCATAGCCGCCTGGCGCGCCGTTATAATCAATCTCGCTGCCTCTCTTCACCGCGCCGTCTTTGTCGATCAGCACGAAGTCCGCGAGGTTACCGGCCATGCCCAGACGGGTCAGATCGGCGAAGTGGCGCGCCTGATCGTCGCTCAGGGTGGTCAGCTCATTCGGCAGAACGCCGGCCCCGCTGCCCACGCCCTGGTTCTGGCGTAATGCGTCACCGGAGTCGAACGGCCCGCCGCCGCGCACGGCGTCGCGCAGACGATCGGAGAACGTGCCGATCCCGGTGCCTTTGAGATTGATTTGCGAGGCAATTTCAAAGCGATCGCTCTGGTTGGAATCCCAGCCTTCGCCAAAGAAGTAGATATCCGGGTTCAGCGCTTTAATGCGTTCCCAGGCCGAGAGGATCTGCGCTTTCGGGTGGTAGCCCATCAGGTCGAAGCGGAAGCCATCGATCTTATAATCGGTGGTCCATACCGCCAGTGAATCGGCGATAAGCTTGGCGAACATCCGGTGCTCTGGCGCCGAGTCGGAGCAACAGGTAGCCGATTCCACGCTGCCGGTGGTTTCGTTCAGACGCTGGTAGTACCAGGGGACGATCTTATCCAGTACCGAGGTGCGATCGGTCGGGCCGGCGGCGTTGGTGTGGTTGTACACCACGTCCATAATGACGTTCATTCCCAGATCCTGCTTGATCGCCTGAATCATGGTGCGGAACTCTTTAATGCGCGCCGTGCCTTCCGGATCGGTGGCGTAGGATCCTTCCGGCACCGTGTAGTGGAACGGATCGTAGCCCCAGTTATAGGAGTCGGTCTGCGCCACCAGCGTATTCAACGCCTGCACCTGCGGGTTATCCTTACTGTCGTTCTGCTTCAGCTGGGTCAGCACCTCTTCGACCGTCGAACCGCTGTCGCAATAGCCCGCGAACTCGCTGCTCTTCACCGCGCTGTTGATCTCGCACAGGCGACTGAACGGCTGCTGAATATCGGCGACTTTGTCGCTGAACTCATTGACCGTCGCCAGATCGAAGACCGGCAGCAGCTCAATATGGGTCACGCCCGAGGCCGACAGCTGTTTCAGATGCTGGACCATATTGCTCTCCTGGGCGGTGAGCGCCAGATACTTACCGCGCAGCTCCGCAGGCACGGTTTGATCCCAGGCGGAGAGATCGCGAATATGCGATTCGTGAATCGTCATTTTCGCCAGATCGGCTTTGGTTTTCTGCGCGTGCGGCATCGTCAGCCCGTCCCAGCCTTCCGGCTTCAGCGCGCTGTCGTTGAGATCGACCACCTGGCTGTACTCCGAGTTGGTCGACAAACTATGGGCGTAGGGATCGGTCACTTCGTACTGCTCGACTTTACGCGACTGCGGGTGGTAAACGGTCATCGCGTAGCGGTAGAACGCGCCCTTCAGGTCGCTTCCCCCCTGCCATGACCAGGCGCCGGAGGCGCTGTCGCGGGTCATCGGATGGCTGGCCACCACCTTCTTGTCGGCGCTGTAGACCACCAGTTCGACCTGCTGCGCCGTGGGCGCCCAGACGCGGAAGGTCACGCCGCTATCGGTTAGCTGGGCGCCGTAGCTCAGCGCCTCGGCGGCGGCGGCATAGGCATCGTCCAGCACGCCGGCGGTCTGTACCTGGGTGGCGGAGCTCAGGATCCCGTCGCTTTCGGCGGATATCGCCACCGTCTCGCCCTGCAGCAATTCATCGACGTTGACATCATCCGGCAGCTTAAAGGCAGGATAGCTGGCGAGATGCGGGAAGCGCATGCTCACCTGCTGACTGACGGTGGTGGGAGTCAGCTTGACATACTTATCGGTAAATTCGCCGTTACTGTCGGCGGCCACCTTACTGCTGTGGCTGTAATAGAGGCGCACAATGGGTTTATTTTCCCCGCCCGGCCACAGCAGGGTGGTTTTATCGACCCAGTGCGCATCGGCCAGCGCCACGCCAAAGGCGGCGCGGAAGGCGTCGGCGCGGGAGTCATAGACCGCGCTGTTGCCAGCGATGACCGATACCGTCCGATCGGTGAAATCGCCAAAAGAGACGCGCAGGTCGCTGTCGATAAGCTTATTGGTGCCATCGCGGACGATAACGTTGATGCATCCGCTCTCTTTAGTCAGCGGGATCACCCAGTAAGGGCCATATTTGTCGCTGCCGGTCGGCGTGGTGCTGACATCATTCCAGTCAGCCACCGGCGCGCTCAGCGCGTCACAGGTTTCGTTGTTCCATAAATAGAGGTTTTTCGTCGCATAGTCGGCCGGCGTGCTGCTGGTGATGCCGGCGATATCGACGAGATGAATGACAGCCTGCCTGGCGGAAGCCTGCACCGCTTCGCCTGGGACGGCAACGTCCGGTAAGCGGACGACGACATCCTGCGGGTCGGGCGTGCCGGGAGTGCCTGGGTTGCCAGGATTGCCTGGTGAACCCGGTGAGCCAGAGGTAGAAGAGGAAGAGCTGTTATCACAGCCACTCAATAATACTAACGATCCAAGAAATAGGGCATGACAGGTATATCTGAGCATTCGATAGTCCCTAATATGCTTATTAAATTATAAAAGGTAAGAAAGGATGAATATCTTTACAGCGCGCTAATTAGATATTTTTGCTTTCCCAGGCGCAATCATCCCCCACAAATGAGCGGGGGGCGTAGGAAGCCGGGGGAGTAAATCAATAAAGGGAATGACGACCCGAAACCGCAAACTGATTATGATTCGCCACGCTTATCGCCACTCTCCGGCAATAAATAATTCAAAAGCCAATAATCACCTACCTGTTTCGGTAGGGTATTACGCCAACGTGCAGAAAAATAAATTAGCAAAGGAATTAAAATGCCAGTTTCTGTGATGAGGTTAACAAATATAAATAAAGGGATAATTAAATTATTACCACAAATTGTGACGCTCATCATATTAATAACCGCTATCCCACAGCTGGCGAAATTAACCTGGCGAGTGGTATTCCCTGTGAGTCCTGAGGATATTTCCGCCCTACCGTTAACCATGCCTCCGGCGGCAGATCCGGAATTAAAAAATGTGCGGCCCGCATTTACCCTGTTTGGCCTGGCGGTGAAAAATAGCCCCACGCCAACGGATGCTGCCAGTCTGAATCAGGTGCCGGTTTCCAGCCTGAAGCTACGCCTGGCCGGGCTACTCGCCAGCAGCAACCCGGCGCGCTCCATCGCTATTATCGAAAAGGGAAATCAGCAGGTTAGCCTTAGCACGGGCGATCCCCTCCCAGGGTATGATGCGCGGATCGCCGCCATTCTGCCTGACCGGATCATCGTCAACTATCAGGGGCGCAAAGAGGCCATTTTATTATTTAACGACAGCCGCGCGCCGTCGCCGCCGCCCACCGCCGCGGGCAACCCGCCCCTCGTGAAGCGACTCCGCGAACAGCCGCAAAATATCCTCACTTATTTATCTATTTCGCCGGTACTCAGCGGCGACAAACTGCTGGGTTATCGACTAAACCCAGGCAAAGACGCCTCGCTGTTTCGCCAGTCCGGCCTGCAGGCAAATGATTTGGCGATTGCCTTAAACGGCATCGATTTACGCGACCAGGAGCAAGCGCAACAGGCGCTGCAGAATCTGGCCGACATGACCGAAATAACACTAACCGTTGAGCGGGAAGGCCAACGACACGATATTGCTTTCGCGCTGGGGGATGAATAATTGCCAACCATGAAACGCCTGCGAAAAATGCTGCCTGCGCTGCTGATATTAACCCCGCTGCTATTTTCTTCGGCCGCCGCGGAGGAATTTTCCGCCAGTTTTAAAGGCACCGATATCCAGGAATTTATCAATACCGTCAGCAAAAACCTGAATAAAACGGTGATTATCGATCCCAGCGTACGCGGTACTATCACCGTGCGCAGTTACGATATGCTCAATGAAGAACAATATTATCAATTCTTCCTCAGCGTGCTGGATGTATATGGCTTCGCCGTGATCAATATGAATAACGGCGTGCTAAAAGTGGTCCGCGCCAAAGACGCCAAGACCTCGGCCGTGCCGGTCGCCAGCGCGGCCGCGCCGGGCGAAGGCGATGAAGTGGTCACCCGGGTGGTGCCCCTGACCAACGTCGCCGCCCGCGATCTCGCCCCGCTGCTCCGCCAGCTGAACGATAACGCTGGCGCCGGCAGCGTGGTCCATTATGAGCCCTCCAACGTACTGCTGATGACCGGCCGCGCGGCGGTTATCAAACGCCTGCTGACCATTGTCGAGCGCGTCGACAACGCCGGGGATCGCAGCGTGGTGACCGTGCCCCTCTCCTGGGCCTCCGCCGCGGAAGTGGTCAAACTGGTTACCGAGCTTAATAAAGATACCAGCAAGTCGGCGCTGCCGGGCTCGATGGTGGCGAACGTGGTGGCCGATGAGCGCACCAACGCGGTACTGGTGAGCGGCGAACCAAACTCGCGCCAGCGCATCATCGCCATGATCAAACAGCTCGACCGCCAGCAGGCGGTACAGGGTAACACCAAAGTGATCTACCTGAAGTACGCCAAAGCCGCCGATCTGGTGGAGGTTCTGACCGGGATCAGCAGCTCGCTGCAGAGCGACAAGCAAAGCGCCAGGCCAGTGGCCGCGATCGACAAAAATATTATTATCAAAGCCCACGGCCAGACCAACGCCCTGATCGTCACCGCGGCGCCGGACGTGATGAACGATCTTGAGCGGGTGATCGCCCAGCTCGATATCCGCCGCCCGCAGGTGCTGGTGGAGGCGATTATTGCCGAAGTGCAGGATGCCGATGGCCTTAATCTCGGTATCCAGTGGGCAAACAAGAACGCCGGCATGACGCAGTTCACCAACAGCGGTTTGCCGATATCGACGGCTATCGCCGGCGCCAACCAGTACAACAAAGACGGTACCATCAGCAGCTCGCTGGCCAGCGCCCTCGGCTCGTTTAACGGTATCGCCGCCGGCTTCTATCAGGGGAACTGGGCGATGCTGCTCACCGCCCTCTCCAGCAGTACCAAGAACGATATTCTGGCCACCCCCAGCATCGTCACCCTCGATAACATGCAAGCCACCTTTAACGTCGGCCAGGAAGTTCCGGTATTAACCGGCTCGCAAACCACCTCAGGCGACAACATCTTCAATACCGTCGAGCGCAAAACCGTCGGCATTAAACTGAAGGTGAAGCCGCAGATTAACGAAGGCGATGCGGTGCTGCTGGAGATTGAGCAGGAGGTATCGAGCGTTGCCGACTCGGCCTCCAGCACCAGCAGCGATCTCGGGGCGACCTTCAATACCCGGACGGTGAATAACGCCGTGCTGGTCGGCAGCGGCGAAACGGTGGTGGTTGGCGGGCTGCTGGATAAAACCGTCACCGATACCGCTGACAAAGTGCCGCTGCTCGGGGATATTCCGGTGATCGGCGCCCTGTTCCGCTCCGACAGCAAGAAAGTGTCGAAACGCAACCTGATGCTGTTTATCCGCCCGACCATCATTCGCGATCGCGATGAGTACCGCCAGGCTTCTTCCGGCCAGTACACCGCATTCAACAATGCGCAAACTAAACAGCGGGGTAAAGAAAGCAGCGAAGCGTCGCTCAGCAACGACCTGCTGCACATCTATCCGCAGCAGGAGACCCAGGCCTTCCGCCAGGTCAGCGCCGCCATTGACGCCTTCAATCTCGGAGGCCGCCCATGACGCCAGCCGCCGAACGCCGTCCGCTGTTGCCCTTCGCCTGGGCCCGCGCGCACCATCTTGTGCTGCTCAGCGACGGCGAATGCTGCGAAGCGCTGTGCCGCCCCGATACCGCCGCCCGGGCGCTGCTGGAAGCGCGCCGCCTGGCGGACGGCCCGATGCGCGTCAGCCGTCTGGCGCCGGACGCGTTCGAGAAAGTGCTGGTGCTCAGCTATCAGCGTGATTCGGCGGAGGCGCACCGCATGATGGCCGACATCGGCAACGAGCTCGACCTCTATACCCTCGCCGAAGAGCTGCCGGACACTGACGATCTGCTCGACAGCGAGGACGACGCGCCGATCATCCGCCTGATCAACGCCATGCTCACCGAGGCCATCAAAGAGAAAGCCTCGGATATTCATATCGAAACCTACGAGCGCCATCTGCAGATCCGCTTTCGCGTCGACGGCGTGCTGCGCGAAATTCTGCGCCCGCAGCGGCGGCTGGCCGCCCTGTTAATTTCGCGCATCAAGGTGATGGCCAGCCTGGACATTGCCGAAAAGCGGGTCCCTCAGGATGGCCGCATGGCGCTGCGCATCGGCGGGCGAGCAATCGACGTGCGCGTCTCCACCCTGCCCTCCAGCCACGGCGAACGCGTCGTCCTGCGTCTGCTGGACAAAAACAGCGTCAACCTGGATCTGCTGACGCTGGGCATGCCGCCCGCCCTGCTCGATCGGGTCGATGCGCTGATCGCCCGCCCGCACGGCATCATCCTGGTCACCGGTCCGACCGGCTCCGGGAAAAGCACGACGCTCTACGCCGCCCTCAGCCGCCTCGACGCCCGGGAGCGCAACATCATGACCATTGAAGATCCGGTGGAGTATGAGCTGGAGGGCATAGGCCAGACCCAGGTCAACGCCAAAGTCGAGATGACCTTCGCCCGCGGCCTGCGCGCCATCCTGCGCCAGGATCCGGACGTAGTGCTGGTGGGCGAAATCCGCGATGGCGAAACCGCCCAGATCGCCGTTCAGGCCTCGCTGACCGGGCACCTGGTGCTGTCGACCCTGCACACCAACAGCGCGCTGGGCGCCATTTCCCGTCTACAGGATATGGGCGTGGAGCCTTTTTTACTCTCCACCTCGCTGCTGGCGGTGATGTCGCAGCGGCTGGTGCGCCAACTGTGCCCGCACTGCCGTCAGCCCTGGCAGGCGGATGCCAACACCGCCCGGCAGATGGCGGTCCCGGTCGGCGCGCGGCTGTGGCAGCCCAAAGGCTGTCCGGAGTGTAATTTCATCGGCTATCGTGGGCGTACCGGGATCCATGAACTGCTGCTAATCGACGATCGCGTGCGCGCCGCCATCCACCGCGGCGAAAACGAGATCACCCTGATCCAGCAGCTGGGGCCAGCCTGGCAAACCCTGCGCCATGCCGGACGCGACAAAGCGCTGGCGGGGATCACCAGCTGGGAGGAGGTGATGCGGGTCACCGAACAGCAAACGACGGAAAGCGTCTAAGATGGCCCTGTTTCGCTATCAGGCGCTGGACGCGCAGGGCAAAACCCGCCGCGGCCTTCAGCAGGCCGACTCCGCCCGCCACGCCCGCCAGCTGCTGCGGGACAAGGGCTGGCTGGCGCTGGAAGTGACAACTGCCGACCCGGCGCGGCGACTGTGGGCCGGCGGATCCCTTACCCGGCGTACCAGCGCCGGTGATTTAGCCCTGCTCACCCGCCAGCTGGCGACTCTGGTTGCCGCCGGGATCCCGCTGGAAAAGGCGCTCGATGCCGTCGCCCAGCAGTGCGAAAAGCCGTCGCTAAGAACGTTAATGGCTGGGGTGCGCAGCAAAGTGCTCGAAGGCCACTCGCTGGCGGAGGCGATGCGCGGCTATCCCGCCTGCTTCGACGGGCTGTTCTGCGCCATGGTGGCGGCCGGCGAAACCTCCGGCCATCTCGACGGCGTACTGAACCGGCTTGCTGACTATACTGAGCAGCGCCAGCAGCTCCGCGCCCGCCTGCTGCAGGCGATGATCTACCCCATCGTACTGACGCTGGTCGCTATCAGCGTGATCGCCATTCTGCTCTCCACCGTGGTGCCGAAAGTCGTTGAGCAGTTTGTCCATCTTAAACAGGCCCTGCCCTTCTCTACCCGGCTGCTAATGAGCCTGAGCGACATCGTGCGCAGCGCGGGCCCCTGGCTGGCGCTGCTGTCGTTACTGGCGCTGCTGGCGCTGCGCTATCTGCTGCGCCAGCCCGCCCGGCGGCTCGCCTGGGACCGGGTGCTGCTGCGCCTGCCGGTCATCGGCCGCGTGGCCCGCAGCGTCAACAGCGCGCGCTACGCCCGCACCTTAAGCATTCTCAATGCCAGCGCGGTGCCGCTGCTGCTGTCGATGCGCATCAGCGCCGACGTCCTCAGCAACGCCTGGGCGCGCAGCCAGCTGGCGGCGGCCAGCGAATCGGTACGCGAAGGCGTCAGTCTGCATCGGGCGCTGGAATCCACCGCTCTGTTTCCGCCGATGATGCGCTACATGATCGCCAGCGGCGAACAGAGCGGCGAACTGACCGCCATGCTGGAGCGCGCGGCGGAGAACCAGGACCGGGAGCTGAGCGCGCAGATCCAGATGGCCCTCAGCCTGTTTGAGCCTCTGCTGGTGGTCACCATGGCCGGCATGGTGCTGTTTATCGTGCTGGCCATCCTGCAGCCGATCCTGCAACTGAACACCCTTATGAGTATGTAACTGTATTAATGGAGAAAACTATGCAACGGCAACGCGGTTTCACGTTACTGGAAATTATGGTGGTGATCGTCATTCTCGGCATTCTAGCCAGCCTGGTGGTGCCTAACCTGATGGGCAACAAGGAGAAAGCGGACCGCCAGAAAGTCGTCAGCGATCTGGTGGCGCTCGAGGGAGCGCTGGACATGTATAAACTCGACAACAGCCGCTACCCCAACACCGAGCAGGGACTGCAGGCGCTGGTGACCGCTCCGGCCGCCGAGCCGCATGCCCGCAACTACCCGGAAGGCGGCTATATCCGCCGTCTGCCGCAGGACCCGTGGGGAAATGAGTATCAGCTGTTAAGCCCGGGTCAGCATGGCGCCATCGACGTCTTCAGCGTCGGCCCGGACGGGATGCCCGACACCAATGACGATATCGGCAACTGGACCCTCGGGAAGAAATAGTGTCTCAGCGCGGTTTCACCCTCCTGGAGATGATGCTGGTCCTGCTGCTGATCGGCGTCAGCGCCAGCATGGTGCTGCTGGCGTTTCCCTCCGCCCGCACCCAGGAGGCCACACAGATCCTGGCGCGCTTTCAGGCGCAACTGGATTTTGTCCGCGAGCGCGGGCAGCAAACCGGTCAGCTCTTCGGCATTATCATCCACCCTGAGCGCTGGCAGTTTATGCGCCTGCAGCCTGCCGACGATAGCGCCCCGGCGGCGGCTGACGACCGGTGGGGCAACGCGCAGTGGCTGCCGCTGCAGGCCGGACGCGTCGCCACGGCGGAAACCCTCCCGCGGGCCAGGCTGACGCTGCGCTTTCCCGACGGCCAGGCGTGGACGCCGGGCGAGCAGCCCGACGTGCTTATTTTTCCCGGCGGTGAAGTCACGCCGTTTCAGCTGCGAATTGACGCCGCGATGGGCATCAACGTCGACGCCCAGGGCGACAGCCAGCCGCTGGCGGCGCGGGAGCAGCCATGAAACGCCAGGCCGGGATGACGCTTATCGAAGTGATGGTCGCGCTGGTGATTTTCGCCCTCGCCGGCCTGGCGGTGATGCAGTCCACCCTGCAGCAGACGCGCCAGCTCGGGCGTATGGAAGAGAAAATCCTCGCCAGCTGGCTGGCGGATAACCAGCTGGTGCAGCTGCGGCTGGAGAAACGCTGGCCTGCCCTCAGCTGGTCTGAAACCACCGTGGAGGCCGCCGGGACGCGCTGGTTTGTCCGCTGGCAGGGAGTGGAAACCGCGCTGCCGCAGCTGCGGGCGCTGGACGTGGAGGTCCGGCGGCAAAAAAGCGATCCCGCGCCGCTGGCCACCCTGCGCACCTGGGTGACGCCGCCATGATAACGAAAATGCGCGGTTTCACTCTGATCGAAACGCTGCTTGCGCTGGCTATTCTCGCCGTCCTCAGCGCCGCCGCCGTGATGGTGCTGCAGAACGTCATCCGCGCCGATGGCCTGACCCGCGAGAAAAGCCAGCAGATCGCGGCCCTCCAGCGCGCCTTTCGCCAGATCGCCGACGATGTCACCCACATCATTCCCCGTCGCGCCAGAAACAGCGACACGTTTTTCTTCGCCGGACGTTTCCAGTTGCAGAGCGACGACTGGGGACTGGCCTTCAGCCGCAGCGGCTGGCCAAACCCGCTGGGGATCCTCCCGCGCTCGGAGATCCAGAACGTCAGCTACCGTCTGCGCCAGCAGCAGCTTGAGCGTCTGAGCTTCGATCAGCAGGATCCGCTGACCGGCAGCCAGCCGACGGTCCGGGTGCTGCTGCGCGAGGTCACGGCGTTTCGCCTGCGGTTTTACGCCGACGGGCGCTGGCAGGAAACCTGGGACCGCCCGCAGAGGCTGCCGCAGGGGCTGGAGATCACCCTGACGCTGGCGAACAGCGGGGAGATAACCCGCCTGTTTTTACTCACCCCGGGAGGCGGCCAGTGATAAATCGGCAACGCGGCGTCGCGCTCCTGATGGTGCTGTTCATCCTCGCCCTGATGATGATCCTCGCCAGCGCCATGACCGAGCGCTCCGCGGTCATGTATCAGCATACCGCCGTGACCCTCGATAATTTGCAGGCCAGATGGTACGCCCTGGCGGCGGAAAATATGGCCGCCGCGCTGCTGCAACGCGATGCGCTGGACTCGCCCAGTCAAACGAACCTGGCGCAAACCTGGGCGCAGGAGGGGCGCCGCTTTACCCTCGACGATGGCGAAATCCGCGCCACGATCCGCGACGGGCACGCCTGCTTCAACCTCAATGCCATCAACCATCGCGCGGATGAGGCTGGCGACGGAACGCCCTACCCGACCGACGTCTTCGTTCGGCTGCTGGCGCTGCTCGGCGAGCCGCCGCTGCGCGCCAGCCAGATCGCAGCCGCCCTTGGCGACTGGACGGACAGCGACGGCCAGCCGCGGCTGAACGGGGCGGAGGACGAGGTCTATATGGCGCAAACCCCGGGCTATCTCGCCGCCAACCAGCCGATGCAGGATGTCAGCGAGTTGCGCCTGCTGGCCGGGATGGACGCCGCGCTCTATCAGCGCCTGCTCCCCTTCGTCTGCGTCCAGCCGGATGACGAGCTGCAGGTCAATGTCAACACCCTGCGCCCCTCCCAGGCCGCCCTGCTGGTGGCCCTCTTTCCCGGCGATCTGACGCTGCAGGAGGCGCAACAGCTGCTGCACAACCGCCCGCGAACCGGGTGGAGCAGCGTCGCCGCCTTTCTCGCGCAGCCGACGCTGCAGAAAACCGATACCACGCTTGCCCGTCCCTGGCTGACGGTGCACAGCGCACGCTTTATCGCCGCGTTTACCGTGGTGACTGGCAATCTCCGCTTTCAGCTGCACAGCGTCCTGCAACAATCGGGGCGCACGTTTACCGTCGTCCAGCGGCGATATGGACTCTCTATGGTGGTCGATGAACAAGATTAATGCTTCTCCCCAGGCCATGCTGATCGTGCGCCTCGCCGCCGCGCAGGCGCCGCTGCACTGGCAACTCTTCGCCCCCGGCGAGCCGCACCACGAGGCCAGCGGCCGGTGGCCGACTGACGACGCCAGCCCTTTCCCGGCGCTGGCTGAGCAGTACCCGGCCTGGGTGCTGATCCCGGCCAGCGACTGCGCGTTTCACTCGCTCACCCTACCGGCGGGCCTGCGTAAACCGCCGCTGCAGGTGGCCCCGTTTCTGCTGGAAGAGCAGCTGGCCGACGATGTGGAAGCCACCCATTTTGCTCTGCTCCACCGCCAGCAGGCCCAGTGCGAGATCGTCGCCGTACAGCGGCAAAAAATGCGCGACTGGCTGGCGCGCTGCGAATCGCTCTCCTTACAGCCCCTGGCGTTGACGCCCGACGTGCTGGCCCTGCCCTGGCAACCGCCGGCGTGGAGCGCGGTGCAGGTGGACGAGCAGTGGCTGATCCGCCACCAGCCGTGGGGCGGCATGGCGGCGGAAAACGTCTGGCTGACGGAGCTGCTGCAGAGCGAGGCGGAAGAGCACGTCATCGACAGCTATTCGCCGCCGCCCGCGGCGCCGGGCGTCTGGCGGGAGCAGCCTGCACAGACATTGCTGACCCTTGCCGCACGCCATCCGGCAGCGCAGAAACTCAGTCTGCTGCAGGGGGAGTTCGCCGTCCGGCGGCGGTCTGCGCAGGCGAGCTGGCGTCCGGCGCGGTATGCCGCGCTGGCTCTGGCGTTACTGGCAGGGGCAAACAGCGTGCTGGACCATCGCGATCTGGCGCGTCAGGCCGAGGCGGCGCAACAGGCCAGCCGGGCCTTCTATCACCGCTGGTTTCCGACGGAGAAAAAGGTGATTAACCCGCGACTGCAGATGCAGCAGCACCTGCAAACCCTCACCCGTCTGGCGCAGCATGCCCCCCTCGTCGACCGCCTCAGCGCCTTGCAAAACATCCTCAGCGAAACGCCGGGGATCCGTCTGCGAGCGCTGAGCTGGGATGCCGCGGGCAATCGTCTGCAGCTGGATATCGCCGCGGTCTCTTCCCGGGCGCTGGAGCAGTTTACCCAGCGGGCGCAGCCGCGGTTTCGCGTCCGGCCGGGCGACATGATCACGAAACCGGATGGCATTGAGGGACAACTGACGCTGGAGGAAAACGATGGCTAATCTGCTTATCTGGTGGCGGCAGCGCACGCCGTCGGAGCAGCGCCTGTTGCTTGGTCTGACAGGGCTGCTGGCGGCATGCGCCTTCTGGTATGGGCTGTGGCAGCCCTGGCGAGCCCGCGAGGCGCAGTGGCGGCAAACCCTGGTGAAAGAGCAGGCCAGCCTGCGCTGGATGACGGAGCAGGCTCCGCGCCTGCAGCAGCTCAGCCAGCAGCCCGCGCCGGCGGCAAAAGAGGCGCTCACCGCGCTGGTGATGCGCGAGGCGGCGAGCCACGGACTGACGGTCGTCCGCCTGCAGCCGCAGGGAAAACGTCTGCAGATCACCCTTCAGCCCTGCGCTGTCCAGGCGCTGATCGACTGGCTGGACGCTCCGGCGATGCGCGGCGTCAACGCGATTTCGCTGTCCGTGACCGGGCAGCCGTCGCGGCCCGGCTGGGTCACGGTCAACCATCTGCTGCTGGAGCGCGACGATGAAGGCTAACTGGATCGCGGGCGGACTGCTGCTGGTCCTCTATCTGTTGTGGCTCACCGCCACCGCTCCGGCGCGCCTGTTGGCCCCCATGCTGCCGCCCGGCGTACAGGTGGGGCAATTTAGCGGCAGCGTCTGGCGCGGCGCGGCGCAACCGGTCTACTGGCATGGGGAACGGCTTGAACGACTGGCGTGGTCGCTGACCCTGGCGGGCTGGCAGGTCTCTCTCAGCGATCCCCGCGGCGTGATGGGTCAGGCCCGGCTGTGGGGCCTTCGCGATCTGCGCCTACAGGAGGGGCGGCTCACCGCCCCCGCCAGCCTGCTCAGCCGCTGGTTGATGTCGACTATGCCCGTCAAGGCCGCGGGGGAGGTCACCTTCAGCCTGACCGAAGGGCGGTTCAGCGACGGACGCTGCCGGCATATCATCGCCGGAGGCGCGCAGTGGCGGCAGGCCCGACTGCACTCCCCGGTCGGCAGCCTGGAGCTGGCCCAGGTTAATGGCACCTTCCGCTGTACGGTGGACGGCGCCGTGGCGCTGACTCTCCGTCAGGACTCTCATCAGCTGAGCCTCAGCGGCCAGGGGACTCTGTCGCCCGATGGCCGCTATCTGTTTCGCGGCACGCTACAGCCCCGGCAGGGAATGCCGCCGCTGCTGGCGCTGCTGGTCACGCGCCCGACAGCGAATAACGCCCCGGGCCCGACGCCGTGGCAGCTGCAGGGAAAATGGTTACCACAGGAGCAAAAATGACGACACTAGCCGCGTTATCGCTGCACTTTCCCTTTGTCTGGTATGGCTTTCTACTGCTGTTCGGCCTGGCGCTGGGCAGCTTTTACAATGTGGTGATCTATCGTCTGCCGCGCATGTTGACCCAGACCGCGGACGACGAGCGGATAACCCTCAGCACCCCGGGCTCTTCCTGCCCGCAGTGCCGCCAGCCGATCGCCTGGCGGGACAATATCCCGCTGCTCAGTTTCCTCTGGCTGGGCCGTCGCGCCCGCTGCTGTCAGGCGCCCATCGCGTGGAGCTATCCGCTGACCGAGCTGGCCACCGGCCTGCTGTTTATCCTCGCCGGAGCTTTGCTGGCGCCGGGCCTGCCGCTGGCGGGAGGCCTGGTGCTGCTCTCGTTCCTGCTGATACTGGCGCGGATTGACGCCCGGACCCAGCTGCTGCCCGATCGCCTGACTCTGCCCCTGCTGTGGGCCGGGCTGCTGTTCAATCTTAACGAGGTGTACATTGCCCTGCCGGATGCGGTCGCCGGGGCGATGGCCGGTTATCTGGCGCTGTGGTCGGTCTACTGGCTGTTCCGCCTGCTGACCGGGAAAGAGGCGCTGGGCTATGGCGATTTTAAGCTGCTGGCGGCGCTGGGCGCCTGGTGCGGCTGGCAGGTTCTGCCGCAGGTGCTGTTGCTCGCTTCGGCCAGCGGGCTGGTGTGGACCCTACTGCAACGCCTGTGGACCCGGCAGTCGCTGCAGCAGCCGCTGGCCTTCGGCCCCTGGCTGGCGCTGGCCGGCGGGAGTATTTTTCTCTGGCAGCAGATGGTCTAGCGTTTGCGAACCGACTGGCCGGGCAGGATGCCGCCCGGCAGCGGCGGCTACGAGTATTTTTTGCTGCGGCGGGTCGGGGCGGCGTTGGCCGGATCGTCCGGCCAGACGTGCTTCGGATAGCGTCCCTTCATCTCTTTCTGCACCTCGCGGTAGCTCCCTTGCCAGAAGGCGCTCAGATCGCGGGTGATCTGCAGCGGACGCTGGGCAGGCGACAGCAGCTCCAGCACCAGCGGCACCCGTCCCTCGGCGATCACCGGCGTCGTGGCCTCGCCGAACATCTCCTGCATACGCACCGCCAGCGCTGGCGGGTTCTCCGCATGGTATCGGATCGCCAGGCGGCTGCCGGTCGGCACGGTATAGTGCGTCGGCAGCTCGCGATCCAGCTTCTGGCGCAGCGGCCATGGCAGCCAGTCCTGTAGCGCCTGACGCAGATCCAGCGCCTTCAGCGCCCGCAGGGAATGAACGCCGTTCATCTGCGGCAGCAGCCATCTCTCCAGCGAGGCCAGCAGCGAAGCGTCATCCACTGCGGGCCATGCCTCTTCCGGCAGCCACTGCGCCGCACAGTGCAGCCGCAGGCGCAGCTGCTCAGCCTCTGGCGTCCAGTTGAGCACCCCGAGGCCTTTCTCACGAATACCGTTGAGCATCGCCTGATGCAGCTCTGCCTCAGAGGGCTTCGCCAGCGGCTGGGTCTTGATCACCAACTGGCCGATCACCGTCCGCCGCCAGGCTTTCAGCGTCCCCTGCGCTTCATCCCACTCCACCGTGTCGGAACTTTTCGCCAGTTCAGGGCGGGCGGCGATCAGCTCGCCGATATCCACTGGCAGAGCCAACAGCATGCGGGCATCCGGCGAAGCGCTGCCCTGCAGCAGCAGCGGAGCGATAAGCCATTCATGACGGCCCAGCGCGTCGTCGGCGTCCAGCATCGCGCCCATGCCGTTCGCCAGCTGGTAGCGCCCCTCCTGACCGCGGCGGCGGGCGATGCGATCGGCGAAGGCCGACGCCAGCAGCCCCGCCATTAGCCCGGCATCGGGCTGGCCGCCGCGGCGGGCCAGGCGTTTCATCAGCTGCTGCGCTCGCTGCTGCCAGTTGGCCTGCTGACGGGAAAAGACGGCCCCCAAATCCACCAGTCCGCCGCGCGGCGGCTCCTCGAGGATCGCCGCCAGCTTTGCCGCTGTCGCCGCCTCGTCATCGGTCTGCGCGGCGGCCAGCATCGCCGCCAGCCGCGGCTCGTTGCCAAGCGCTGCCATTTTGCGGCCAAACGCCGACAGCCGCTCGCCGTCCAGCGCCGACAGCGCCTCCAGCAGGCGACGCGCGGCGGCCAGATTGACCGCGGGCGGCTGATCCAGCCAGGCCAGCGCGGCCGGATCGTGGCAGCCCCACTGCAGCAGCTCCAGCAACAGCGCCGACAGATCGCTGTGCAGGATCTCCGGCTCGCTCTGCGCCGCCGCCCGTTCCGCCTGTTCTTTGCCGAGCAAATGCAGGCAGACCCCCGGGGAGAGACGACCGGCGCGTCCGGCACGCTGCGTCATCGATGCCTGGCTGATGCGCTGCGTCACCAGCCGGGTCAGGCCGGTGCGCGGGTCAAAGCGGGCGACCCGCTCCTGGGCGCTGTCGACCACCAGGCGGATCCCCTCGATGGTCAAACTGGTCTCGGCAATATTGGTGGCCAGCACCACTTTGCGCTTCCCGGCCGGCGCCGGGAGGATCGCTTTGCGCTGTTCGCTTAAGGGCAACGCGCCATACAGCGGGCAGAGAATGACATCCTCCGCCACGCGCTCCGTCAGCTGTTCCAGAACGCGCTGGATCTCGCCGACGCCGGGCAGAAACAGCAGCATCGATCCCTGTTCATGCCGCAGGAGCTCCGCCGCCGCTACCGCCACCGCCTCATCAAAACGCTGGTGCGCGGAGAGCGGGCTGAAGCGACGCTCCACCGGATAAGCGCGCCCCTCCGAGACCACCACCGGCGCCTCCGGCAGCAGACGCTGCAGGCGATCGTTATCGAGGGTCGCCGACATGATCAGCAGCTTGAGATCGTCACGTAACCCCTGCTGGACGTCGAGCAGCAGGGCCAGGGCCAGATCCGCCTGCAGGCTGCGCTCGTGAAACTCATCGAGGATCACCAGCCCCACGCCCGTCAGCTCCGGATCGCGCTGGATCATGCGCGTCAGGATCCCCTCCGTAACCACCTCCAGGCGGGTCTGCGGTCCGACGCAGGTTTCGGCGCGCATGCGGAAACCCACGGTCTCCCCCGGCTTTTCGCCAAGCAGTTCAGCCAGCCGCTGCGCGACATTACGCGCCGCCAGGCGCCTCGGCTCGAGCAGGATAATGCGTCCCGCGATGTTGCCCTCGGCGAGGATCTGCAGCGGCAGCCAGGTCGACTTCCCGGCGCCGGTCGGCGCGTTGAGCAAAACCTGCGGCGCATGCTGCAGGGCGGATAACAGTTCTGGAAGGACAGCGGCAACCGGCAATGAGGACACAAAAGGCTCCGGGGGTTAACATTCTGGGGTTCGCATTGTAGCATCCCCCTAATTCATTACCGAGTCTCTATCATGTCTGAGCCGAAAAGGCTGTTTTTTGCGCTTGAACTGCCGTCTGCCGTCCAGAAGCAAATTGTCCAGTGGCGGGCAACGCACTTCCCCGAAGATGCCGGCAGGCCCGTCGCGGCGGATAATCTTCATCTGACGCTGGCGTTTCTCGGCGAGGTGAGCGCGGAAAAACAGCGGGCGCTGGCCGCTCTCGCTGGCCGGCTGCGCCAGCCGGGCTTTACCCTGACGCTGGACGATGCCGGACAGTGGCTACGTTCGCGAGTGGTATGGCTCGGAACCCGCCAGCCGCCGCGCGGCCTGCTGCAGCTCGCCAGCATGTTGCGCGCTCAGGCGGCGCGCAGCGGCTGCTATCAGAGCCCGCAGCCGTTTCACCCGCATATTACCCTATGGCGCGATGCTCGCCGGGCGGTGCCGATCCCGGCCCCCGGCTTTCGCTGGACGTTTCCGGTGAACGAGTTCGTGCTCTATAAGTCCAGCTTTAGCCGGGGGCGCACGCGCTACACGGCGCTGGAACGTTATCCGTTTGATAAGGAAAGTTGATGCAGTTTGATCCGCCGTTGCAGCCCGCCATTTTGCTTAAACGTTACAAACGATTTCTTGCTGACGTGGTCACCCCCGATGGCCGCGAGCTGACGCTCCACTGCCCGAATACCGGGGCGATGACCGGCTGCGCCGCCCCGGGCGACACCGTCTGGTATTCCACCTCGGACAATGCGAAGCGCAAATATGCCCACACCTGGGAATTAACTGAAACCCAGCAGGGCGCAGTTATTTGCGTCAATACGCTGCGCGCGAATTCTTTGGCGAAAGAGGCGATTTCCGCCGGAATAATTCCTGAACTTTCAGGCTATAACCAGCTGAAAAGCGAAGTGAAATATGGCGAAGAGAATAGCCGTATCGATATTATGTTACAGGCAGATGACCGACAAAACTGCTATATTGAAGTGAAATCGGTTACGTTGGCGGAGAAAGAATACGGTTATTTTCCCGATGCGGTGACCACGCGCGGTCAGAAGCATCTGCGGGAACTGATGGCCGTCGCGGCAAATGGCGACCGCGCGGTGATTTTATTTGCCGTCCTGCATTCGGCAATTGACCGTTTTTCTCCCGCGCATCATATTGATGCCAGATACGCACAGCTGTTAACAGAAGCCCAGGACAAGGGGGTGGAAATTCTCGCCTGGAAAGCGGAACTTTCTACGACGAGGATGACTCTGAATAAGCCGATCGCCGTGGTGTTAAACCCCGGTAAATAAGTGGCTAAATAGTGTTCGGGTCGCAAGCGCGAATACGCTTTTCTTCACAGGGTTGTCAAGTGTAACGTTTAGATAATTGCTATCCGGAAAAGCATCTGCTATTTATAGCGGCCTGATTTTTCCCCCAACACGGGGATCGATAGTGCGTGTTAAGGAGAAGCAACATGCAAGAAGGGCAAAACCGTAAAACATCGTCCCTGAGTATTCTCGCCATCGCTGGGGTGGAGCCGTACCAAGAGAAACCGGGCGAAGAGTATATGAACGAAGCCCAGCTGGCGCACTTCAAGCGTATTCTTGAAGCATGGCGTAATCAACTCAGGGATGAAGTGGATCGCACCGTATCGCACATGCAGGATGAAGCAGCTAACTTCCCGGACCCGGTAGACCGTGCCGCCCAGGAAGAAGAGTTCAGCCTGGAACTGCGTAACCGCGACCGCGAACGTAAACTGATCAAAAAGATCGAGAAAACGCTGAAAAAAGTTGAAGACGAAGACTTCGGCTACTGCGAATCCTGCGGCGTGGAGATCGGCATTCGCCGTCTGGAAGCGCGTCCGACAGCGGATCTGTGCATTGACTGCAAAACCCTGGCGGAAATTCGCGAAAAACAGATGGCGGGCTAATCCCCTGCTGCCTCACTCTCTGGCGGGAGTCTCTCCCGCCTGGTTCTGTTGTCCGTACCATGACTGACTCACGCTATATAGGGCGCTTCGCCCCCTCCCCCTCCGGCGAACTCCACTTCGGCTCTCTGATCGCCGCGCTCGGCAGCTACCTGCAAGCCCGCGCGAACCAGGGTATCTGGCGTGTTCGTATTGAAGATATCGACCCGCCGCGCGAAGTCCCCGGTGCCGCCGATACCATCCTGCGCCAGCTTGACCACTACGGTCTGCACTGGGATGGCGACGTGCTGTGGCAGTCGCAACGGCACGAAGCCTACCGCGAGGCGCTGACGTGGCTGGGCGAGCAAGGGCTGAGCTATTACTGCACTTGCACCCGCGCGCGGATCCACGCCGTGGGCGGGATCTACGACGGCCACTGCCGCGATCTCGGGCTGGGGGCGGAAAACGCCGCGCTGCGCCTGCGCCAAACCCGTCCGGTGCTGCAGTTTAGCGACCGTCTGCGCGGCACGCTCATCGCCAATGAGCCGCTGGCGCGTGAGGATTTTATTATCCACCGTCGCGACGGGCTGTTCGCCTACAACCTGGCGGTGGTGGTCGACGACCACTTTCAGGGGATCACCGAGATTGTCCGCGGCGCAGACCTGATTGAGCCGACGGTGCGGCAGATTTCGCTGTATCAGCATTTTGGCTGGCAGGCGCCGGATTACCTCCATCTGCCGCTGGCTCTCAATGGCGACGGCAATAAACTCTCTAAACAAAACCACGCGCCGGCGCTGCCGGAAGGCGATCCGCGCCCCGAAATCGTCCGGGCGCTCCGCTTTCTGAATCAGGCGATCCCCGAGGAGTGGCAGGCCCTGAGCATCGATGATTTACTCGCCCAGGCCGTCGCCAACTGGCAGCCGGCGAAAATCGAGCATTCTCAAATGGCTCCCGCTGAGCTATGATTAGCCGCTATTTTTACACTGTACAGTTGATCTGAAGTCCGTCTGACACTACGAGGTGCACCATTTTTACCCGAGTCGCTAATTTTTGCCGTAAGGTGCTAAGCCGTGAGGAGCGCGAGGCAGAAGCCGCCGTCGAACCAACGCCTATGACGGTGATCCCGCGTGAGCAGCATGCTATTTCCCGCAAAGATATCAGTGAAAACGCCCTCAAGGTCATGTACCGCCTCAACAAGGCGGGCTACGAATCCTGGCTGGTCGGCGGCGGCGTCCGCGACCTGCTGCTTGGCAAAAAGCCAAAAGATTTTGACGTTACCACCAACGCCACGCCGGATCAGGTACGCAAGCTGTTCCGCAACTGCCGTCTGGTTGGGCGACGTTTCCGCCTGGCGCATGTGATGTTCGGGCCGGAAATCATTGAGGTCGCCACCTTCCGTGGCCATCACGAAGGGCATACCACCGATCGCGTCACCTCCCAGCGGGGCCAGAACGGCATGCTGCTGCGCGATAACATCTTCGGCTCGATCGAGGAGGATGCCCAGCGTCGCGACTTCACTATCAACAGCCTCTATTACAGCGTGGCGGACTTTACCGTTCGCGACTACGTCGGCGGCATGAAGGATCTGCAGGACGGCGTGATCCGCCTGATCGGCAATCCGGAAACCCGCTATCGCGAGGATCCAGTGCGCATGCTGCGCGCGGTGCGCTTTGCTGCCAAGCTCAATATGACCATCAGCCCGGAAACGGCTGAACCGCTGCCGCGCCTGGCCGCCCTGCTCCACGATGTGCCGCCGGCGCGTCTGTTCGAAGAAGTGCTCAAGCTGCTGCAGGCCGGGTATGGCTACCAGACCTACATGCTGCTGCGGGAATACAGCCTGTTCCAGCCGCTGTTCCCGACCATCACCCGCTACTTTACCGAGCGCGGCGACAGTCCGATGGAGCGGATCATCAGCCAGGTGCTGAAGAATACCGATACCCGCATTCATAACGATATGCGCGTCAATCCGGCCTTCCTCTTCGCGGTGATGTTCTGGTATCCGCTGCTGGAGACGGCGCAAAAAATCGCTCAGGAGAGCGGCCTGGCGTACTACGACGCCTTCGCCCTGGCGATGAACGATGTGCTGGACGAAGCCTGCCGTACGCTGGCGATCCCTAAGCGCATCACCACCCTTATTCGTGATATCTGGCAGCTGCAGCTGCGCATGTCCCGTCGTCAGGGCAAACGCGCCTGGAAGCTGATGGAGCATCCGAAATTCCGCGCCGCCTATGACCTGCTGGAGCTACGCGCCGGCGCCGAGAACAACCACGAACTGCAGCGCCTGACCAAATGGTGGGGCGAATTCCAGGTCGCCGCGCCGCCGGCGCAAAAAGATATGCTCAACGATCTCGGGGACGATCCGGCGCCGCGCCGTCGTCACCGTCGTCCGCGCAAGCGCGCGCCGCGCCAGGGTAGCGCATGACTCTGGTCTATATCGCTCTTGGCAGCAACCTTGCTTCTCCACTGGAGCAGGCGCAGGCGGCTATCCGCGCCCTGGGCGAAATTCCGCACAGCCGCGTGGTCGCCGTCTCTTCGTTCTACCGCACGCCGCCGCTGGGCCCGCAGGATCAGCCGGACTATCTCAACGCCGCCGTTGCGCTGGAAACCGCCCTGCCCCCCGAGACGCTGCTCGATCATACTCAGCGCATCGAACTGCAGCAGGGGCGAGTGCGCAAAGCCGAACGCTGGGGGCCGCGCACGCTGGACCTCGATATCATGCTGTTTGGCGATGCTGTCATTAACAGCGAGCGCCTGACCGTTCCGCACTACGATATGAAAAACCGCGGCTTTATGCTCTGGCCGCTGTTCGAGATCGCCCCGGACCTTCACTTTCCTGACGGCCTGGCGCTGCGCGCCGTGCTGGATAATCTCGGCGCGGCAAAGCCCGCCAGCTGGTAATCCCCTCTCCCTTTTTTAGCATTTGCGGCGATCGTCGTAATCGGTTGCCCAAAATCATTGCCCCTCTGAATGCTGCTGTTAGAATGCCGGTTAATATGACTTTCATCATCAGGAAATGTTATGAAACCGACCACCATTGCCCTGCTGCAGAAATGCAAACAGGAAAAGAAGCGCTTTGCCACCATTACCGCCTACGATCACAGCTTCGCGAAGCTGTTCGCCGATGAAGGCATAAATGTGCTGCTGGTAGGCGACTCGCTGGGAATGACGGTGCAGGGTCACGACTCCACCCTGCCGGTTACTGTGGAAGATATCGCCTATCACACCCGCGCCGTCCGCCGCGGCGCGCCAAACAGCCTGCTGCTTGCCGACCTGCCGTTCATGGCCTATGCCACCCCCGAGCAGACCTTTGCAAATGCCGCCATCGTGATGCGCGCTGGCGCCAATATGGTCAAACTCGAGGGCGGCGCCTGGCTGGCCGACACCGTGAGGATGCTGGCGGAGCGCGCGGTGCCGGTTTGCGGCCATCTTGGCCTGACGCCGCAGTCGGTGAACGTATTCGGTGGGTATAAAGTGCAGGGTCGCGGCGATGCGGCGCAGACCCTGTTTGAAGACGCGTTAGCGCTGGAGGCGGCGGGTGCGCAGCTGTTGGTCCTGGAGTGCGTGCCGGTTGAACTGGCGAAGCGCATCACCGACGCTCTGACCATTCCAGTGATCGGCATCGGCGCGGGCAACGTCACCGACGGGCAAATCCTCGTGATGCATGACGCTTTCGGCATTACCGGCGGCCACATTCCTAAATTTGCCAAGAATTTCCTTGCCGAAGCGGGCGACATCCGCGCCGCGGTGCGGCAGTATATTGCCGAAGTCGAATCCGGAGTCTATCCGGGCGAAGAACACAGTTTCCATTAAGGAGTCTTGTTGTGCTGATTATTGAATCCGTACTGCTGCTGCGGCAGCATATCCGCCGTCTGCGTCAGGAAGGTAAGCGTATCGCGTTGGTCCCGACGATGGGCAACCTGCATGATGGTCATATGAAGCTGGTTGATGAAGCCAAAGCCAGTGCGGACGTGGTGGTGGTCAGTATTTTCGTCAATCCGATGCAGTTTGACCGCGTCGACGACCTGGCGCGCTACCCGCGCACCTTACAGGATGATTGCGAAAAGCTGAACAAACGTCATGTCGACTTTGTCTTCGCGCCGACGCCGGCGGAAGTGTACCCCCAGGGTACTGAAGGCCAGACCTACGTCGACGTTCCGGGATTATCCACCATGCTCGAAGGCGCCAGCCGCCCGGGCCATTTCCGCGGCGTGTCGACCATCGTCAGTAAGCTGTTCAACCTTGTTCAACCAGACGTCGCCTGCTTCGGCGAGAAAGACTTCCAGCAGCTGGCGCTGATCCGCAAGATGGTCGCCGATATGGGCTACGACATTGAGATCATCGGCGTGCCGATCGTCCGCGCGAAAGATGGCCTGGCGCTGAGTTCGCGTAACGGCTACCTGACCGCCGACCAGCGCAAAATCGCGCCTGGTCTGTATAAAGTGCTGAGCGCGGTGGCGGAAAAGCTGGCCGCCGGCGATCGGCAGCTCGATGAGATCATCGCTATCGCTGAACAAGAGCTGAATGAGAAAGGCTTCCGCGCCGACGACATTCAGATCCGCGATGCCGACACCCTGCTTGAGCTGACCGATGCCAGCCAGCGCGCGGTGATCCTGATGGCCGCCTGGCTGGGGCAGGCTCGCCTGATCGACAACCGGATCGTCACGCTCGCTCAGTAGACAGCGGGTAAAAATCGGGCAATACTGCCCGGGCTTTTCTCAGGGCGGGCGCCGTGTCCGCTCTGCTACATTAAGGTTGAAGGGTAGAAGTTATGATGCGTAATATGCTGCAGGGCAAGCTCCACCGCGTAAAAGTCACGCAGGCGGACCTGCACTATGAAGGTTCTTGCGCCATTGACCAGGACTTCCTGGATGCGGCCGGTATTCTGGAGAATGAAACTATTCACCTCTGGAACGTCACCAACGGCAACCGTTTCTCCACCTACGCCATTGCCGCCGAGCGGGGCTCCCGGATCATCTCCGTTAACGGCGCCGCCGCGCACTGCGCCAGCGTCGGCGATATTTTGATCATCGCCAGCTTCGTTACCATGTCGGACGAAGAGGCGCGCAGCTGGCAGCCTAACATCGCCTACTTCGAAGGCGACAACGAAATGAAGCGCCAGGCGAAAGCTATTCCGGTACAGGTCGCCTGATGGCCGCGACGCTGCGCTCAGGCGCAGCGTCGGTATTACCCCTGCGGCTGGTTACTGATCAGCCGCGACATCGTCTCCAGCGAATCCGTGCGTAAGATATATAACCGCTTTAACAGAAACGGATTGTCCCCCGGCTTCACCTTCCCACGCACCGTCGTTACCGCCATATGAAACCCGGCGTCATTCGCCGCCTGCACCGCCGTAGCGTTATAGCCGCCGAAGGGATAGGAAAGGTAGAGAACGTGCGGATTAAACTGGCTCAGCGCCCGGCGCGAGCGGGCGAAATCAAACAGAATATTATGGTAATTGCGACTGAATAAAATCGGCCGCCGGCCGGCGTCAACCCGATGCAGGAAGTGAGTATGCGACTGAATATCAAAGACGTCCTGGATCTGGCGTAGCTCGGAAATGCTCATAAACTGCAGGGATTTCGGATCCCACTTCTGCGGATGGCGCTTAATACGCGAGGAGATAATAAACGCGGTGGCATGGAAACCGTACTGTTTCAGCACCGGATAGGCGTAGCGGTTCACCGATTTCAAGCCATCATCGAAAGTGATCGCCACCGCCCGCGCCGGGAGATTGATTTTATTACGCACATAGCCTTCCAGCTGATACAGGGTCAGCGTGGTATAGCCCTGATCGCGCAGCCAGGTCATCTGATTCGTGAAGGCGCGAACCGAGGTGGTGGTCGACGTATGACGAAAACGGGTGTTCTCTTCATCGCGCAGAATATGGTGATAGGTCAGCACGGGAATACCGTGATCCTCCTGCGCGTCCAGACTACTGACCCACGCCAGTCGGTCGCCAATGCGGATCTGAAACCAGGTCTGATTGAGCCGGTCCTTCAGCTTGCTGAGGATCGGATAGCGCAGATTGTTGGCCAGCGTGCCGAACGGCGCGCTGCTTACCGAGGGAGCGTCATAGAGCGGTGTATCTTTCCAGGTGAGTAAATTTTGGTTACTCAGCGGTTTATTAAGATCCCCCAAACGGTCCTCCACCCGCTGCTTGCCCTGCACCGGCTCGAGATGCCCTTTATCAATAAACCCGGTGCCAAAGCCGAAACGAAACTCATAGTAGTCAGCCGCCGTCGGGACGACTGCGAGGATCTGCCCGGCACGAACATTGCCGACGCTGACCACATGGTTTCCCACCTGCGCCCAGATGACCGCGTCTTCGGTGGTTTGCATATAGCGCACAGCCTTGCCCTGCTGGCTAAGCAGGCTGGCGGAGGCGCTGAGTGAGGTCAGGAAAAGAAGCAGGGTCAAAAATCGGGCAAGCATACGCATCAAACCGTTATACCATCAACGGCGGTTATTGTAACAAAAGCGGTATCTGTCCCGCTGCTTAATTTCCCCAGGCATCATGGCGCAACCGGAACGGGGGGTTCTTCTGCTGCTGATGCCACAGGCTGCTCACCATCGGCCCGCCCGCGCTGACGATCGCCTGGCGAAACGCCACGCTGCTTAACGTGCCTCGCAGGAGATACATTCGCTCAAGGAGTGGATAGCTGACGCCGGAGATCACTTCGCAGTGGGTATGTTTGTGACTCATCAGCGCCGCGGCCCGATAAGGCGCCGCACCGGTTTTGTCAGTGAGAAAAATGACCCCGTCCCCGGAGTCGGTGGCATGCAGCGCATCGCACATCATCCGGCTCAACATATTGCTGCTGAGATTGCGCCAGTAATTGACCGCCCGGCACTGGGCCAGCGGACCAAACTTTTGTTCAAGACGATCCAGCATCTCCTGCGCCAGCTCATCGTGACAGGTAATGACCCATCCGAGCATGCTTCCCTCCTTAGCCAGCGAATAATGTAGCAAGGTGAAGATGACGTATCGGTGATGGGAGTCAAAGATAAGCGGTTAGCGCTTCGCATATTTACTTCAGGAAGCGCTAACCATGATGAGTATCAGCTACGCAGGCCGCGACCGCGCTGAATTAACGACCAGCACAGCAGATAGAAGGCGACAATGAACACCACCAGCACGGCGAAGGTGGTCGCCAGCGGGACGTCGTTGATACCGAGGAAGCCGAAGCGAAAACCGCTGATCATGTAGACGATGGGGTTCAGATGCGACAGCCCCTGCCAGAACGGCGGCAGCAGGGTCAGCGAGTAGAACACCCCGCCGAGATAGGTCAGCGGCGTCAGCACAAAGGTCGGGATCAGGCTAATGTCATCAAAGGTCTTGGCAAACACCGCGTTCAGCAGCCCGGCCAGCGAGAACAGCACCGCGGTGAGGAGCAGCGTCAGGGCGACAAACAGCCAGGAGTGAACCTGGAACGGCACAAAGAATAGCGACACCGCGGTCACCAGGATACCTACGCACAGTCCTCGCGCTACCCCGCCGCCCACGTAGCCGGCGATAATCACATGCGTCGGCACTGGCGCCACCAGCAGCTCTTCAATATTGCGCTGAAACTTGGCGCTGAAGAAGGATGAAGCGACGTTGGCGTAAGCGTTAGTGATCACCGCCATCATGATCAGGCCCGGGACGATAAACTGCATATAGGTAAAACCATGCATCTCACCAATACGCGAGCCGATCAGGTTGCCAAAGATCACGAAATACAGGGTCATGGTGATCACCGGCGGCACCAGCGTCTGCACCCAGATACGCATAAAACGGTGGATCTCTTTGGTCCAGATGCTTTTCAGCGCGACCCAATAAAGCTGCATCATGCTGATTCTCCTTTTCGCTCATGCACCAGCGTGACAAACAGCTCTTCCAGACGGTTGGCTTTGTTACGCATACTCAGTACCTGCACCCCCTGGGCGCTCAGCTGCGCGAAGACGCTGTTAATTCCCTGCTCACGCAGAACCTCCACTTCCAGCGTCGAGGTATCGACCAGCTGGTACTGGTAGCCTTCGAGCTTCGGCACCGGGCTTTTTGGCGCGAGGTCAAGAATAAAGGTCTCTGACTTCAGCTTCGACAGCAGCGCTTTCATTGAGGTGTTTTCCACCAGCTCGCCGTGCTGGATGATGCCGATGTTGCGACATAGCATTTCGGCCTCTTCGAGATAGTGGGTGGTCAGGATAATGGTGGTTCCGCGATCGTTGAGATCCTTGAGAAAGCCCCACATCGAGCGACGCAGTTCAATATCGACGCCGGCGGTCGGTTCGTCGAGGATCAGCAGCTTCGGCTCATGCATCAACGCGCGGGCGATCATCAGGCGACGCTTCATCCCGCCGGAGAGCATCCTCGCGCGTTCGTTGCGTTTTTCCCACAGGTCGAGCTGTTTTAAATACGTTTCACTGCGGGAAAGGGCTTCTTTACGCTCAACGCCGTAGTAGCCCGCCTGGTTAACGACGATCTGCTGCACGGTTTCGAACGGGTTGAAGTTAAACTCCTGCGGCACCAGGCCAAGCTGGCGCTTGGCATTGACGACGTCTTTCTCCAGATCGTAGCCAAAGACATTGACCTGACCAGAGGTTTTGTTCACCAGCGAGCTGATGATGCCGATGGTCGTGGATTTTCCGGCCCCGTTCGGGCCCAGCAGGGCATAAAAATCCCCCGCTTCGACCTGCAGGTCGATCCCCCGCAGCGCCTGAACCCCGCCGGGATAGGTTTTTTTGAGCTGTTTTAATTCCAGAGCAATGGTCATTAAATATCTCTTCTCGTGTCGTGACACGTCATTAACCCGCCTGACTCACGTTTGCGCTGGACCGGCGCTGACGCCGCCAACGCATCTGCAGCCTGAAGTATCACGGGTTAAGATGGTTTTAAAAAAGGTGAGCTTACCCTATATTAGCGCAACGCACTTACTTGGTTACAGGCCGATAACGTCCATGAATGATATAGATACACTCATCAGCAACAATGCACTATGGTCAAAAATGCTGGTGGAAGAGGACCCCGGCTTTTTTGAGAAACTGTCGCAGACGCAGAAACCGCGCTTCCTGTGGATTGGCTGTTCGGACAGCCGCGTTCCCGCTGAGCGACTCACCGGCCTGGAGCCTGGCGAACTGTTCGTGCATCGTAACGTAGCGAACCTGGTGATCCACACCGATCTCAATTGTCTGTCGGTGGTGCAGTATGCCGTCGATGTCCTGGAAGTCGAGCACATTATTATCTGCGGCCACTACGGCTGCGGCGGCGTGCAGGCGGCGGTGGAGAACCCGGAGCTGGGGCTTATCGACAACTGGCTGCTGCATATCCGCGATATCTGGTTTAAGCACAGCTCGCTGCTCGGTGAAATGCCAGAGGATCGCCGTCTGGATACCCTTTGTGAACTGAACGTGATGGAACAGGTGTACAATCTGGGACATTCGACGATTATGCAATCCGCGTGGAAGCGCGGACAGAAGGTGACCATCCACGGCTGGGCTTACGGGATTCACGACGGACTGCTGCGCGATCTGGATGTCACCGCTGTGAGCAGGGAAACCCTCGAACAGCGCTATCGCCACGGGATCTCCAACCTCAAGATCAAGCACATCAACCACAGATAGCCTTCAGACTTCGCCACCCTGGAGAGCGCGGCGCGCGCTGTCCAGAGTGGGATATCCCCTTACTCGTCCAGCAGGGTGACTTTGCCGATATACGGCAGATGGCGGTAGCGCTGAGCATAGTCGATACCGTAGCCCACCACGAACTCATCCGGAATCGCGAAACCGACGTATTCAACCGGGACGTTCACTTCGCGGCGGCTGGGTTTATCAAGTAGCGTACAAATGGCCAGCGATTTCGGCTCGCGCAGGCTGAGGATTTCGCGAACTTTAGACAGGGTATTGCCGGAGTCGATGATGTCTTCCACGATCAGAACGTCTTTACCACGGATGTCTTCATCCAGATCTTTAAGGATTTTCACATCACGAGTGGTGGACATGCCGCTGCCGTAGCTGGAGGCGGTCATAAAATCGACTTCATGCGGCACCTGCACTTCACGGCACAGGTCGGCCATGAACATAAACGAGCCGCGCAGCAGCCCCACCAGCACCATTTCGCTGCCGCTGTTCTGATAATGTTCGTTGATTTGACGACCCAGTTCCGCGATACGCGCTTTGATCTCGGATTCCGGGATCATCACTTCTACAATATGTTTCATAGTCTATATATCTCACTGATTTTAATCAGTTAAATTCAATCTCATGCTATGCAATTCAGTAAATATTGATACACCGATTGATATACGGATTATCGCACAAACCAGAAACTATGCGAAAGCATGAGTACCGAAGAAAGGCGGCGAGTATACAGCATCGACAAAAATAATAAAAAAAGCACCTTATGATATCGGTGCTTTATTGATGGATTAGCGTCTGGGTCTGTCCGGTTTTTTCCACTCAAACGCGCCAGTATTCATCCGCTGGAGATGCCGTTTCTTCGCGGCCAGACAAGCCGCAACGCTGGTACGGATCACCAGTTTGTCTTGGCCGTTGAGCTCATGCCCCTGCAATTTTGCTGCACTGATAATGGCAGACTCTAAAGCTTCTCTTTTTAACATGCTGTACCTCAGCTGGTAGTACGGCCCCCGGTTGAGGGCCATAACCTTGTCAGTGGACTACTTGCCAGTTTTTCATCTGCATAGAGATCGCCTGAATCGCAGTTTGAATGATAAGCTCAGAAGACAGGCCGGTTAACGTTGACTGACGTTCGGCCTCTTTCTGCGTACTTTCTGCCAGAATTTTTGCGCCCTCAATTTTCATCGCGTGGGCAATATGACCCGGCATCATCTCGTAAAATAAACTCTCAAGTTCTGTCATCTTCATCACCTTATTTTTCTACCTGAATTCGTTTTAGTCATCAGCGCACGATGTAAATTACCCTGGCCTTTAACTACCGAGTCTACGACTTGCTGATAGCCCATCCTGGCACCGTCAGCGGCCGCTTTTTTCATCATGGCTATTTGCACATCAGAAGGGTCGCCATTAACGTTAAAATGAAACTCCTGTGATATTTGGTTCCCCGAGGTAGACTCCTGAGAAACACGATTAAGGGTCGCATCCAGTTTCGCGCTGGTATTCGCCGTGACTACGCGTTCCCCCTTCTGCAGCAGCCATGTCCCGGTTTCCGGCACTGCGTCAATACCATCATGCGCCATACCAGCAATAGTTTGTGCGCCGATGATAGCTGTACCTGCATAACCAACCGCCCTGATTGCAACGGATGCCGGTATACCAAAAATAGGGCCCAATTCCAGAGCCTTAGCCGCTGCAACTTCTGTACTGATAATTGATTGAGCAATAGCCGCTGCCTTACTGGCAATAAACAGGGTTTTATATGCCGCTGATCCCTCTTTCCCAAGCCCCTGTAATAGTTGCGCTGACTGGCTCGTCATATCAGCAAACATTGCAACACTTGATAAACCGTATGCGGATTGAATGCTTTCCATTTTTTCATTATTTGTTTTATTTATATCAGTTATTCTGTCGGCATATTCTTGCTCGTTAATAACTTTCTGATCGAGCAATGCCTTCTGCATCTCCAGCTGCTTATTGTACCATTTCTCCTGCTCTTTTTGGGCCTCCGCCGTTTTAATCAACTCACCACCAGCACCGCCCACAGCAGCGTCAATGCCCTGAAACTGAGGTGCATCTGTGATAGATGATTTAGATATTGCCTTTGAAGCCTTCTCATAGTCCTCAGGGCTGATGCCTGTCATACCCTGAATATCTTTCAATACTTCAAAACGTTCTTTCGTCGTTTTAAGTAATTTTTGTTCCGGCGTTAATAACTCATCCTGCAAATCGCGGAACTTTGACAGGGCATTATATTTATCAATTTCAGTAGCTAAACCCTCAAGCCTGATTTGCTGCTCTTTATTTATACCCACCAGCCGACCAGACACTAAATCAAAATGTAGTTTTTCTACTTCAGTGGCGTCTTTGGTTTTCCCGGTTAACTGATCCACCAGTGCAATTTGCTTTAAATATGATTGTTCTACGGCCTTATAGGCGCTTTCAAGTTTTTTTGCCTCAGCATCAGGCTTTTTAGTCTGTTTCTGGTTACTCTCCCCGGGAAGAAGAAGATTATTTATTGGCAACTCAGAATTTGAAGATGGTTTAGTAATTCCCCCTAAATCTGATTGAAGCGTATCTGCTATCGCTCCTAATCTCTCATTTTTTTCAAACTCATACCAGCCACCAGCCTTAAGCCTGTCAGGCACTTCAAATATATGGCTGATAAAATTAGCAGATTCAGAACTTAGCTTCCCCATCCAGCCAACAAGTTCGGCCATCCCTCCGACCAGCTTTGCAAGACCTGACAGAACAGCAGGATCGGTAAACACATCCCGAATATCATCAAGTCCGTCCTGAATCGGTGAAAGGTCCACTTTAGCCAGTCCGCTGGCAATCTCTATCTTTAAACCCTGGGCACTGCTCTCAATATCCTGGAAAAACTGATTAACTTTAACCAGGTTATCAATGTCCTCCTGAGGAGGGGCTACGCCAAAATCTTTTGATAACTGGATAAATTGTTTCAGTTTCTCGTTGTTGTTATCGAACAACGGGAGCATTTTTGACAGGTCATTACCCAGGCTTTCGAGAATATTGGTTTTCCCTGCCTGAGAGGGTATTTTTTGCAATGCCGAGCTGATAGCCAGCAGCTGCTTATCAGGGGATTGCTGGGCCAGTTTCTCAGCTGAAAGCCCGAGAGTATCCAACGCCTGAGCCGCTTCACCTGACTTATTCAGAACCGCATCGCCGACTTTATCGTTAATATCCTTGAAGATGTCAGCAATGTTATCCCCGGTTAATCCGGCTTTCTCAGCAGCAAACTGCCATGAAAGAAGGTCCTGAGTAGACATTTTGAGCGATTTAGCCCAGCGGTCAGTTGCGGTGATCTGCTCTGATGTGTTTTTTACCAGCGCAATACCAGCAGCACCGACACCGATAGCAGCCGCGGCTGCTGCTGTGCCGACTGCGGAAAGCGATGCTCCAACGGCCGCAGCATCTTTTTTAACGTTATCCCGCCATTTTTGTGACGAACGTTCGGCTTTATCCATACCCTGAACAAAACCGCCGGTTCTGGCGATCAGGTCAATGGTGAGGGTGCCTAATGATTTACCTGCCATAATATTCCCCTTACACCCCGTCAAAATGACTGAGGCGATCTTTGTGGCTTTCGCTCATATCAAATGCAAAATCCTCATGCTCAGCCTGGAATGTGCCAAACGCCATCAGCGCAGCCACTGCCGGATCGATCTTGTTGGAGGATTTCTTCTTGTTGGGCTTAATGTTGGCGTTGGCGTCGGATTCCATCACCACGTTACCAATCGCCCAGGCCAGTACCGGATCACCACGATGGCGCACCACCTTGCGATTAACGAACACCTCAAAAGATTTCGCTACCGGGCTGAATTTAAGATAGGTTTGCGGGAACGGCTCCACATCAAGGCCCGCCCCCTGTAGCTGGGTACGCAGATGCGTGGCGTTCCACGTATCGAACCCCACCAGCCGAATATTGAATATTTCGGCATCTCGCAGGATATCGTCTCGTATGCGGTCATAGTCGATACAGTCGCCGGGAGTGGTACGAATCCAGCCAGCTTTCACCCACTGGCGGTAAATGGCGCGGTTTTTGTTGGCAACATTATTAAGTGTCGCTTCCGGCAGATAGTGCCTTGTAAGTAACCTTATCTCCCTGTCGAACGGAAAAGCGTAACTTACGCTGGTGATATCGCTGGTTGAGGACAAGTCCAGGCCAGCGTAACACTCCATCCCGGCCAGCTCGCTTTCTTCATAGTCGAGTTTGCAGGCGTCCCATGCCCCCGCGCCCATCCACGGTGTGGAACCATGACACCAGATATTGAAACGTTTAGTCAGCATCTCGACCCATTGCGACGGGATGCCCCGCGCTTTCTGGATAGTGGCCTCCAGTTTTGCCGCATCAACGGAGATATCCAGATTCGGGTTAGCCTTGATCCACATTTCAGGCTGATCAACCTCGCTTTCTTCGTCCAGCTCGTAAATCAGAACAAACAGCGAATCATTGCTCTCTTCCCCGGCCAGAATCTGACAGCAGTAGTCGTAATGCTGCTTGCAGGCGGAAACAACGTTACTCCCGGCGGTGGTGATGGCGAATAAAACCGCTTCAGGACGTGCGCCCATACCCAGCTCAAGCGCGGAATAAACGCCGTTATCCGGGTGAAGGTGGTACTCATCGACAATCGCCAGGCTGGGGTTAGTTCCCTCGATGGTGGCAGCTTTCGCCGCCAGCGGCTTTAACAGGCTGTTATTTTTCGGGAAAATCATTTTATGAGCCTGAATATTCACGCGCTTTTTCAGCGGCTTTGACAGCAGGCACATCTGTCGGGCGTCGTCGAACACGATACGGGCCTGATCCCGGCTCACCGCTGCCGTGTAGATGTCCTGCTGGCCCTGCTCCATCACCAGAAACCAGTTAGCCAACATGGCGGCTACGGTGGATTTGGCATTCTTACGCGGTACCTCGATAAAGGCGCTGCTGTACTTCCTGCGCCCCGTAGCACTGACCTTAAAGCCCAGCAGGTTAGCAAAGGCGAACTGTTGCCACGGCTCCAGCATGATAGGCTGACCGCGCAACGGCCCTTTGACGTGAGGACAGAGCCGGGAGAACGCAATAAACCGCTCTACGGTCGCTGCATCGAACACGTAACGGGGGTCATTCAGGTCTGAAAAGTACCTTTCGACGGCCTGTTTTACCCGCTTACAGGCCGGAATTTCGCCCGATTTTATGGCGATGGCGTAATCATTCCATGCGGTCAAGTTCGTCTTCCTCTTCAGTTTCAGGCGGGTTACGGCGACGACTTACCGGATCAAAGCCCAGCAGAGACGACATTTTTATGAGAATTTTTTCGGCATCAGCCTTTGCGCTCAGGGCCGGGTTACGACTCTCACCACCCTGGCTGTTCACAATGCTGAATCCCCGCGCGGCAAGGTCCTCCACGGCTTTGCGGTACATCGAGTAGTTGACGCAATAAAGCTCAAGGTTGTTCCAGTCGGCAGGCGTCAGATCACCGCGTTCCGCCAGTTGCTTCGCCTTTGCTTTCCACTGCTGCGCCGCGATTTCATCAAGGTAAGCGGGCGGTTTGGGTGGTCTTGCCATAACTTACTGTTTTCCTTTTCGTTTTATTTTCAAAAAAATCACCGTGCGAAAAAATTTGAGGGGGGGGGCGGTGCCTGGCACCTACGCATTCGTCCTGAAAACCTCCCCCACCCCGTCTGTGCGGCCTGTCAGCGGTTGCGGAAGCATTCCCGCAACTCCCGATCACGTTCGCTCATGCGCTGCACAGGCTGGCGCTCATCGCGTCTGGTACGGGTCTGCATAAAGCCATCACGGCATCGGGCCAACGACTGATACAGATTCACCACGTCTTTCTCATTCATGATCAACCTCATACATCCAGTTATTGAGCTGTGCTGCCCGCTCTTCCTTCTCGCGGTACATCCCTGCTTTGCGGTTGGCTTTGGTGATGGGGTCTTGCTGCGTGGTCTTCTGGTTATGATGTGTCTGGCATAACGGCTGGTGATTCCACTCAGGCCAGAACAGAACATCATCACCACCATTGATAGGGATGATGTGATCGACAATCTTTGCGGGAACATAGAGGCCCAGTTTCTGGCACTCAACGCACAGCGGATAGTGTTTCAGATACTGAGCGCGATACTTCTCCCATTCGGCTGAGTAACCACGGGCGCGACGGTGGCCGCGTCTGGCATCCTGTGCCCGCCATACTTCCCGCTTATGCTCATCACATTTGCCAGACTTCACACGCTTGTTGCATCCCGGCTCAGTGCAACGGCGTAAGGGTTGCCACGGCATCAGTACACCCCCACATCACGATAGACAGACCACAGCGCGGAGACAGCAAGAGGAACCTCTTTCGCCTCCACATCGCTAATCATCGTGCGATACTCGTACAACTGAGAGACGTACATCAGACAACCGATTTTAATAGCCGGGGTAAGCTCCAGCCCACTATCAAACCGCTTGCCGATATGTTTCTGGCAAACCTCCAGAGCCGCATCGATGTATGCCTGAATGAGCAAATCTTCATCATCGCCATCAATACGGCAGTGAAGTTTTGCGTCAGCAAGTTCTATGGTTTCAGCCACTGGTCAGCCCTCCGGTGCACATAATTTCAAGGCGGGTACGATCTGCATCAGGCAGAACAGCTTTGATGTCGTAGATGGTTACAGGCATTCCTTTTTCTGTGCAGGTCAGTCTGTTTTTGGTGGAGACGCCTTTGCGATAGCGAATCCAGATTCTGACTGTCATCTCTGACTGTTCAGCCTGGGCGGCTACAAGCTCCCGCCCGCTTACGCTGTCTATCTCCCCCCAAACCGTGACAACATCGCGCCATTCTTTAGTGACTGAACCCGTGTTCGGGTCCTGGTGACTGACGAACTGCTGGATAGTGACGCGGCGTTTCATCTTTCCGGCTCTCATTCGTCACCATCCTTATTGCCCTTACTCACAGTGACTTCCTGCTTCCATGCCTGGCTGAACTCGTCACCGCCGTCACGCGGCGGCATCCCCTCGCGTTCGCGGGCCTCGTTAGGATTCATGATCCCGTTCTTGATGCCGCGCTCATAGGTTGCGTAGCGTTCGGTAGGAGTAGCGCGGAGAAGGTCAGCGGAATCAAACTCCACCTGATAGCGAATACCCGGCACAGGAGAAGCCACCAGCAGCGCGGATTTAATCTGCTGCTCGAAGTTCGCCAGCCACGGGCGCATAGTCATGGTGAGAAAGGCGCGGCTTGCCTCGCTGAAGTTGCTGTAGGTGCTGTTGCTGTATTCCTGCAGGAAGATGGGCGACACGTTGAACATGCGGGCAATATCTTCAATGGTGAAACGGCGGGAGGCCAGCCACTCAGCATCCTGATTGCTCATGCCAAGCTGTTTGTAGTCCATCCCCCCTTCAAGGATCGGCGTTTTCCCGGCATTCCTTGCACCTTTGTAACGTTCCAGCGCATCCATTGCCTGTTTGCCCTTCACGCTGTCCAGCCATTCTTTAGCCGTAATGACGCCCGCTGCCATCATGCCATCTTTCATAATGCTGGCACCGTGGCGCTGTTGGGCCAGACCTAACCCTAGTGCCTCCCGGCAAATGGTGATCGGCGAGCGCCCCAGAAAACCGTCATCGGTTGAATAACGCAGGTGCAGAATCTCTTCCTGTAAATAGGTGCGTACAGCCCCGGTAAACGGTTCTGTGATGGTGTATTTGTACTTATGTTCGCCGATACGCTCAGGAACAACCGCCCCCGGCGCATAAGAGTGAAGGGATTGTGGCTGGCCGTCTCTCCCCCACTGGATCACCGCGTAGGCGTTACCGTTAAGCAGACAATGGCGCATCATCGTGCGCTTGAACTGATAAGGCGTCTGGCAAACGTTAGGCTGCTCGTTCAGCAGAAAATCTACCGGATGATTACTCAGCCACTCCCGCGCCTCCCGCCCGTTATCATTACGAACCCGGTAAAGGTAGCAGGGCATGGTTGCCACAGCCTCACTGATCACCGATACGGCGTTCATCACCGCCGGCAGAGACTCCGCAGTACCCGCAGACACATACTCGCCTGATCCGGTATTTGGAATCCCTGCCATCGCCAGAAACTCATCTATGGTCATGCTGCGCTGTTCGGATGGGTCAGACTTGCGGCCAAAAGGCCAGATATTCCACATATCACAGCCCCGCTAAGTCAGCCCAACGCCGACGATTATCACCAGCACGGCGTAATTCTGGATGTTGAGCAAAAAGAGAACGATGCGCTATTTCTACACCGGATTCAGGGTATGCAGGCATTGAAGTTACGGTGATTTCCCGTAGTTCGGCAGCGGTCACGGTTCGCAGATACGGTGATTGCGCAATATCCCAGGACTCTTTCAGCGCACGAAAACCAAAGCTCATACCGGAAAGATCGCCGCGTTCCACCAGCTCAAGCACATCATTACCAAGTTGGGTGTTTGGCGGCGTCAGCTCGAAGCGCAGCCCGGTATCATCTTCTGACAGAACCAGCGTCCCGGATTTGGTACGCCCCAGCAGCTGGGTATAGTTATGCTCATACAGCGCCCGAACATCGCTACCAGACGCCAGGCTGTCTTTGAATGCTCCCGGTGCAAACTGCTCGCGGAATTCGTCCCAGATGATTTCTGACAGGCTGTTCCAGCGCACGGCATAGCCCACCAGCTTTTTATCAGTGGCGGTCAGTTCAGAGGTGCGGATTTCAAAATCTATTGTTTTCATTATTGGACTCCACAGAGGGCAGAAAGGGGCCGAAGCCCCTCACACGTCGAATCAGGAACCAGCAGCAAGCTCCAGAATCTTGATCGCGTTGGAGTCCACCACACCACCGCCCAGGTATTTATCGGTGTGAACCTTGTAGAACCCCGGTTCGGTGATGTTGTCAGGACGGGTGCGCACACCAGTAGTGTGATCCACGATGAAATAACCGCGCTTGAAGTCGCCAACCGCAAGGAACGCTTCTCCGGCGGCAGCATCAGACATAGTTTCAAGGTACTGAACCGGACGGCCCAGCAAGGTATCGGGAGAACCAGCAACCAGACGATCACGCCAGATGTAATCACCGTTACCGTTTTTCAGCTTCTGAAGCGTGGCAGCGGTATTGGAGTTCATCACCCATACGGCGTTTTTGCGGTATTTGGCTTTCAGCTTGTACAGCAGGTCAATCAGGCCATCAGAAGTAACAGCAGCCGTTTCCATTTTCTCCAGCGTACCGAACGGGCGGGTTTTATCGCTGGTGGCCGCACGATCATAAGCCAGGAAGCCTTTAGATTTCTTCGTACCGTCGCCGTTAACAAAATCATTTTCTTCGGTAGCACTAAAGGTGTCGGAGATTTCAGAAGACAACCAGCCCAGAATATCCACCTCGGAGAAGTCGAGAATCTCCTGAGTGGTTTTCGGGTAGGCGTAGATCGGGTTGAGTTTGATATCAACGCGCTCCATCTTCGGCGTGCTGGTCTCGGTACGTGTTTCACCTTCAGTACCGCGATTTACCGTTGCGCCGCCCACCGATACGAGTTTTTGATATTCGTTGGTTTTGGTGGTCTTCACGGTAGCGATGGAACGCATCACGCTATCATCCTGCAACTGGCGCATGATCTCTTTGTCCAGCTCAGGGATAACGGTATAACCGCCATCAGCCTGCACCAGCGTGGTGAGTGAGCGGGTGTCGCCTGTCATGATGTAGTGGCGCAGCTCATCGTTGCTCACGCCTTTACCTTCAACAGAAGTGCCAGGCAAATTGCGCTGATCATCGGCGACAGCTTCAAGGCGGGTAATTTCAACTTCAAGCGCATCAGCCTGAGCACGGAGTTCGTCGAACTGCTTGCCCTCTTCATCATTCAGGCTGCGTTTTTCTGTGTCGGCTTTGTCCAGCATGGAACGCATCTGAGTTTTGAGTGCGGCTTTCTGCTGGCGTAATTCGAGTAATTTTTTCATGAGTGGTTTCCGTAACAATTAACGTTAAGACGTGAAACCAGCGCGGGAAGGGGTAAGGCCGTTTAACCTTTTTCTGACTCTCTCAGGCTGTACTCACTACAGCTTGATTAAACGGCCTGTGGCGGCTCACGTCTGAGTGCCACTCTTCAAGATATACATGAAAAATATAAAGAAAACCCCCATTCTAAACGATGAATGCATGAGCAAGCATGAGAACGAATAATTTACAAAAATCATATCTTATGATTTGTATCAATTAATTAATCCAGTGTAAGGGCGATATTTATATGGCATGCAAAATTGCTGCAAAAATCAGGGGTAAGTGAACATGCAAAGATATGCTAACAGAGGTGGCGACTCTGGCATTGTAGCTTTTGATATAGCAGATGAATCTATCACTGTTCAATTCAGCGATGGTTGGAAATATGTTTATGATAACTCAGTACCTGGCGCATCAGTTGTTGCTCAGATGAAAACTTTGGCTTTGTCTGGGCACGGACTAAATAGCTATATCAGCCGTGTTGTAAAAAAAAGCTTTTCTCGAAAATACCGTTAATTAAAAAAAGGCGGATATTATTAATCCGCCCTTTTATTTTATAATTTCTCGCTCATCCAGTCCGGCGGCGTTGACATCTTATTTCTATATTCTTGCAAATGCTCAATCATGGCATCCAATTGTTCACGGTTCGTGGCAAGTATCTCCTCTGATAGCGTGCTGCGAACAAAATCATGATGGTCGATCCAGAACAGCGCACCATTTTTGAGAACCTGCCGATACTCAGCAGTAGGCATTGCACTCATGTCGTGAAGCCCATATTGATCGTAGTGCTCTTTAATATCCTGAATAGTAATTGGCATATAATCTCCTGAATTTTATAAAATATATTCAAATTTACCGCGGGCATAATTAAGAAGTTAAACTGATACAACGCGGTTAATGCCACCATCCTCAAGCCATTTCATTACAGCTTTACGGCTGTAGCGAGAGGGATAGGTGAGTATCGGGTTTGGGAATCCATGATCTTTGCGTAAACGCCATATGGCTGTTTTTTTCTTACCCAGAAGAGCGAACAGCTCCGGCTCTTCCATGAAATCACTAACGTTCATAATCTACCCTCCATCAGTTATGTTTTTATTCTGCTATAAAATTTAAAAATATACGTTTAAGTGTTCACCCCTTCACCTTTACTAATTTATTAATTAAATTCATATAGTTATATGGTGAAGACTATTCTTTCAGGTGTTCACTAGTGTTCACCCTACCATTCACCCTTTAGGGCCAAAAATAATAAAAAGGTGAACAGGTGAATACTTGGTGAATACTTAACAAATAAGTGTTCACCCCTTAACCTGCTGTTACTAATAACTTTTTTAACAGGGTGAATACTGGTGAACACTTATTCTATAACTTTACTCTACCCCGCTATTTTCAGAAGTACCGGAACAGGATGGCATCCAGTCGTCTGAGTCGTCGTGCAGCGTAACGTTTGACCTGATACCGTGCTTGGTTTTCCGCTTTTCGTACTTCTTCCCATACTCGGCCATTGCGCCCGGCATATCCGTACCGAACCGCATTAACGATACGGGCTTATTCAGGCCATTAGCCCGCATGTATGCCATATAGGCGTGATACAGATATTTGCGCGGGCTGAAGGGTACTATCTCGGCGTTACCGATAAACATCCCGTCACAAGCCACCGACGCCAGCAGGTAGCCGCAGAAGTCCACCAGCGAATCACCCTCACGCTTGATAGCCAGTGCCTCTTCGGATTTCTGCTGTTCGTGCAGCAGCCGTTTGGCTTCGTCCTGGCTGGCAAAGCGGGTCAGCAGGTGACGAATGATTACGGCAAGCTCACCCTCTATCTTCTCGGCCAGCATCGTATCGCGCTCATTTTCCGGCACGACCTCGGTGAAATTGAATATCACCCGGCGGCGCGATATCCCCCCGCTTCGATCACTGAAGGTCATAGCGTTGTTGTTGACGGCCAACACCACCGCCTGTATCCGCGTCGAGTAGGGAGCTTTGTGTTTCGGGTCTATCGACACCTTATCGCCGCCCGTAATGGCCTTGATCCCTGCACCGTCGCCAGCGTATCGCGTCATATCCGGCATGATGATCAACGAGTAACCGACCACCAGCGCCCTGTCCCTTGAATCCTCCAGCGCTTTCATACTGGCCGACACGGTATTAGCCTTGCCTGCCAGCATCGTGCATATTTCCGCCATGACGCTTTTACCGCTACCACCCGGCCCCGTGACCTCAAGGAACAATTGCCAGTCGAACCGGTTCGCCAGCACCATAAACAGCGCAGCCAGCACACGATCTGTCTTGCGGTCATTGTTGGCCACAGAACGGCGAAGCCATTTCCAGAAGTTCGGCGCATGGCTGGCCAGCGTCTCGCCCTCAGCTGGTGGGCTGAACGGGAGTTCACTGGCGATCATCAGCCAGTCAGTCTTATCGTGCTCCCTGAATTGCCCCGTTCGGGTATCAAATACCCCGTTGCTAAAGCCGATCAGGTTGCGGGCTGTCACACCCATGACCGGGAGACTCAGTTTCATGGTTTCCACCGATGACTTGATGGCGTTCTGCGAGTAAGACGTATCAGAATCAATGTAAATCTGAGCCAGTACGCGCTGAAGCTCTTTATCCGGCAGCGGATTCCATATGACACCGTTGTAGTGATGCACCATGTCAGAATCGGCATGAACCGCCAGTTCGCCACTATAGTGCGCCAGCAATACTTCACCGCGCTGGCTGGCTCCCATCTGGTTAAGTGCCAGTGTCGCCCCGCCACGATCCACAACGAAAAGAGGTTGTAGGTCGATACGGCTCATTAACGCTGTCCAGTCCTCTTTCTCCCCCTTCTCGTTGATATACTCGGCATTGGTCACACCAGCCTCTTGCAGCTTGTTGGCAATCATGCTGATGTGATTTTGCTCAATAAGCCCAGCCTGGTAGACGCGGGCAAAGCGCCGCCCCTTATCCACAATGCGAAGGTGTGGCAACTCTGCCAGCTGAGTGTGATCCAGCACTACCGGCGGTATAGAGTCCCCTCCTTCACCCTGTTCGGTCTGGTAGGCTTTAGCCGCTTTCCATGCCCCTGTCCCGGCAAAGATAATGGCCTCTTCCATTTTGTCTTTCGGGAGAGTTTTTACATTAGGCGCGTTTTTCATATCCCTGCTCCCGGCTTACAAAAGTGAATTCTTTAACAAATCTTTCCAGCGGAAATATGCAGGGAAATTCGTAACCATCGCGAACGAACGTCACCCGGTTAAAGGCGACCTTGTTCACCGTAATCATTTCTCCGCGCTTCTCCGCCCAGCGGTCATTGATTTCAGGACTTATCACTTTTAGCCCCCTTCTTTTTCCGATCCATGCGGACATATTCAGCGGCCTGGCTGCATTGGTTAAGCGCTTGCATCATCCTCGGGAGGTGTCTCAATACAGTGCTGATATGGTCCATGTCGCGAAGAGCATCGTCGCCGGAATATCCTTCCGATTCCGTTGCGTCAAGAGCCAGATTTCCGATCAGGGTGAGCGCACAATTGATGGCAAAACCCGCCCCTGCATATGTATCAGCAGACTCATTCAGATCGTCATCGGAGAGGTGCTTAAATTCAGGGTAGCTTTTAACAAGCAGATGATAGATATCATGCATGGCTCACCTCGCTAATCTCTCTCAGTTCGCGAATTCGATACAACGACATACCGATTAATTCCATTGCAATACTGTGTTCATTGTCGTCATCAAGATTCATAAAAAGCGACGTTGAAAGCATCGACTCCAGGCAGCACAGCTCATTTTCAATATCAATTTCTGACCATTTGGAGTTATTCATGGTAATAAACTCCCTGAATAGGCAGACGAGCGGAAAGCGAAAGAATGAAATGCTGGGCCAGAATGCAACGAGCCTCCAGCTCTGTCTCAGCTTCTACGGATATACGGCAAGGCTTCGCGTTTTTGTCGAGACGGTTCAGGGCAAGAAAACGCCATGTATATTTGGGGCGAGTTTGGGTATGCTGTTGATCAGCCATAACTGTTACCTCACTTAACGGTTTGGTTAGAGGCCCGTTGGTGTTGGTAGCACCAGCGGGCTTTGCTTTACTTGAAGTCATGCAATGTAGTACATTGTCAACTCCACTACAGACTAGATCACAGGAGTTGACAATGTCAACAAGTGAAAACAAAGAACGCCATGTTGTGCAGCTTAGGCTTGATAAAGAACTGTCAGAGCGACTTGCGATAGCAATGAAAGAAGATGGTGACGACAATAAGTCTGGTTGGATTAAGCGGCTACTGCGCAGAGAATTGGACAAGCGCGGCATCGAGCCCAAAGGCTGATACCACCCAATATTTGGGTTGTTTTTAGCGGTATGGTCCAACGTCCGCCATTGGCGGATGTATGTTTTAGACACTTCTCCTCGATTTGAGGAAAAGCCCGAAGCACTTTTTAGTGCTTTGAGGTTCTCCCCCAAACGGGGGAGCTCAAAACTACGGGATTTCTCCGTAGTATGCGCCGCTGGCGTACACTCCGAGTGGCAAATTTGAAACTCGCTCAGACTTTGACCACCAGCACTAACCCTGGTATTCTGTACCTGCTTAAACATTTGGTAGTGACATTGGCAGCTCTGCAAAGCTGCCTTTGTTTTATTTAGCACCAGAAGTACCTCCCCCGAAGTTCAGCGGTAACTGGCTCAGGTTTTTAACCAGATATTCCGCTTTCTCCAGCAGCACCAAATCATCCTGGCGTTTTCTCAGACGACGACCCGCATCACTAGAATCCTCATCAGAGAACTGGCGAGCGGAAGCAACGATATGTTGAAGTTCATTGATGGTGTGAGCTAAATAACCACCGTTCTGGCGATCCAGTTCTTCCATGTAGTCATATACTGCAGCCTGAAGTTCGTAGCTGTAGCTCATAGCCATCAGGCAGGCTTCACGCTTAGGGAACTGATAGCACGGCAGATATCTCCCAGTGCTGTCTTTGTACTGAGCGAAAAATTTCGCTGAGTGCTCCTCACCTAAAACCTTCGGTGTTTTCTTGAGAAAATCCTTGTGTTGCAGGACCCGGTATTCTTTACAGGGAAAAGGTAGCCCTTCCGCTTCGGCCTTCGCTTTACGGTCAGCATTGATGTATTCAACCATTTGCAGACTGCTCATTGTTGGTACTGAATTATCAATCAGGCTGTTTTCAGAGTGATCGAATCCCTGCCCCGCAAGGGCATTTAATTTTTTCATCGTTGATTACCTGTAGCTAATTAAGCGGATTTGCGGCTGTACGGGTTATTGACGTTCTCCACTGACGGTGGATTGCGAACCCACCAGAGCACATCAGACAAAAGCCAGGCGCAACTATTGCGGCCAAAGTGGCAGCGAGGCGGGAATTTGCCTTCGTTCTCCATATACCAGCGAGTGGAACGGGAAAGACTGGTTATTTCGAAGCATTCACTTTCACGAATGCGACGATCAAACTTAATGCCATATTCTGCGAGAATGGTGCGGCGTTGTTCAGGTGTTGGCGGGGTGAAAAGGGTATTTGACATGCTTCCTCCACTTCACACATTCAGCAGGAAGTTTTCCTGACTGTTCTTGTGCTGTGGAGGAATATTGATATCTATATCATCTTACTGATACAGAAGAAAAAAAATCATTTCCTACGCCTGTTTTTTTGCTCAGTTAACCTCTCCTGAATTTCTCTCTCAAACTTTTCCAACGAAAAATTTGCAAGATTTTTTTCGAAAAAAGGCCGAATAGTCTCACAGAGTTTCTTTTCTCCGACTGATAGATCCGGGAAAATCGAACCGGCAATAACACTACTGCTTATCCTGTTTCCTGTAATTTTTTGCCAGCAGAACAGGTCAGCATAGGGGAAGATTCCATAATTTATTATCTTCCTTCTGGCTACTTCCCAAGAATTTATTGATAGTTCATTATTTGGGTCAGGAATATTTAAAGAATTTCGCCATGATGAAAGCAAAGATGATAAATCTTCGATTAAAAACTCATCAGGGTAACGTAAGTCCAACTTAATAAATAATTTATCCCCGAAGTTATCTATCAGGTTAATACAGTCAAACAGCCCCAAAGTATCAGCATCATCATATTCATCAACTACTTTTTTAGAGTGCATTATTTTGAATATATCGTGACGTTGCAAAGGCTCAATCAACATTGACGAACCAAGTCGTTTACCTGCATTTAAGTCATTGCTCTGCGTATCGGATTGCACGTAATCAACACCAGTAAACGCATCCTCACTATATTTTCTGTCAGCTACTGGATTAGACATTATTATTTTCAAATCATCTTCATCTATCCATTTCTCGTAGTCAGCGACCATATAATGACGCATTAACAACTGATTAAAAAACTCTCTATCATCTAATGATTCAAAAGCTTTATATTTCCCTATATCGAAATACTCCGGCAAATCGCTTTTTTTGTTAATTAACATATCGTCACCCTCAACGCCCCTAATAACTTGCGAGCCAGGCGGGTAGGGTTTCCCGCTTTTCGGTTGGCCGACCTAGACCCGCAATATCAGTTTAATCTCTATTCGCTACAGTTAACAGAACCACATTTTTATGATTACCGGCAAGAAGTTCTAAGCGTTCATGCCATTTGTTCAGAGCGTCCAGCTTCTCCGGCAGGTACAGGCTACGGTTATAAATAGCCATAACGCCCGGTAACGCATGGCCCAGCAGCAGCTCTACAATATGCGGTGCCATACCCATATTGTTTAGCCCCGTAGAGAACGTGCGGCGCAGATCGTGAAGAGTCCAAGGCTCGTTATGATGGAAATCGTTATAAAGCCTGCGCCCTTTCAATGATACAGCCTGACGGGTACGATCTTCTCCCAGCAGTAGTCCCGTTTTGCCTGTATCGCGTTTTAACTCTTCCAGCCACGGTCGTATAGCTTCAGGTATCGATCTCACGATTTTCTCGCGGGTTTTGCTGTGCTCTTTCGGTACGGTCCAAATCCAAGATGTAAAATCCCACTCTGACCACCGAGAGAGACGAACCTCCATCGTTCGAGCACCAAACAGCACCAGCATTTTAAGGAGACGTGAATAATACGGCTGCTGATCATCGCTTTCTGTGCAGCGCCACACATCAGCCAGCTCACTATCTGACAATACGCGGTCACGTTGGCCGGATGGCTGGCCTACATCCTGAATAGTGAGAAAGGCCAGTGCGTCGCTGGCTGCATATCGGCGAACCTTGCAGAAACGTAACGCCTGTTTAGATATCTGGAACATGCGGCCGGCGGTCATTGGTTTGGTCTGGTTTATTTCGTCAAAGCAGGCTACCCAATGGCGGGTTTCACATCTGGTGAGCGGATAACGACCAAGGCGCGGGTAAATATGCTTGCGTAGCTGTGCCCTTACCAGTTCCTCATCGCTGCGCTTTCTCCTGGCGTAATTCACCAGCCAGTATTCGAGAGCATCCTGTACTGTCACAGGTTTAAGCGTTTCTTCGGTACTCAGTTCAAGCTCTGTTTTTGGATCAAGACCACCAGCCAACCACTGGCGACACTTTTCCCGCTTTTCTCTCGCAGCTTTTAGCGACAAATCAGGGTAACGGCCAAGCGTTAAACGTTCGAGTTTGCTACCCCTTCCACCCAACCGGTACGAGAATACCCAACTCAGTTGACCCTGTATTGATGCCCTGACGCTTAAACCTTCACCATCAGCATACATTTCTGGCGCATCACGGCTGGCCCCCTGGAGTGCCTTGAGCTTTTTATCACTTAGCTTGTTAGTGCCCGCCATAGCCCGCCCCGCCTGGATTCGTGATTGCGATTGATACACCGATTGATACACCGTTCGTTGCTACAGTCGAAAAAACCGCATAAACATACGAACGAAAATAATCGTATCTTACTGATAATAAAAATCAAAATGGAGAATTCACGAAATCATCTAAAAGCATGAAAACACGAAGTTTTTTGCTTCTACAGTATGTTTCATAATACTAACCATTTGATTCTAAATATAAATCATCAAAGCCGCTGCTTTCGCCCCGACGATGACCGGCAAGCCATCCAGTATACCAGCAAAAAGAAATCTTCGGTGCAGGGATTAATAAAGCCATATTTGTGATTCCGATCACACTTGTTAAATCCTATAATTAATTGCAGTTAAAAAATTTAACAAACACATGAGTAACTTTTTATGGCTGAAACAAAGTCTCAACAATCAAGGCTCCTGGTGACGCTGACTGCGCTATTTGCAGCGTTCTGCGGCCTCTATCTATTAATCGGCGGGGCATGGCTGGTCGTGCTTGGCGGCTCCTGGTACTACCCTATCGCCGGGCTGGTGATGCTGGGCGTGACCGTAATGCTGTTCCGCGGCAAGCGCGCTGCGCTGTGGCTGTACGCCGCGCTGCTGCTGGCGACCATGATCTGGGGCGTCTGGGAGGTTGGTTTCGACTTCTGGGCGTTGACGCCGCGTAGCGATATCCTCGTCTTCTTTGGCATCTGGCTGATCCTGCCCTTTGTCTGGCGTCGTCTGCCGGTGCCTTCCGCTGGCGCCGTTGGCGCGCTGGTCGTCGCCCTGCTGATCAGCGGCGGCATGCTGACCTGGGCTGGTTTTAACGACCCGCAGGAAGTCAACGGCACCCTGAGCGCCGACGCTACGCCGGCCGCACCGATTTCCACCGTCGCCGACGGCGACTGGCCGGCCTATGGCCGTAACCAGGAAGGCCAGCGCTTCTCCCCGCTGAAGCAGATTAACGCCGATAACGTGAAGAACCTGAAGGAAGCCTGGGTGTTCCGCACCGGCGACCTGAAACAGCCGAACGATCCGGGTGAAATCACTAACGAAGTGACGCCGATTAAAGTCGGCGATACGCTCTTCCTGTGTACCGCTCACCAGCGCCTGTTTGCGCTGGACGCCGCCACCGGTAAAGAGAAGTGGCATTTTGACCCGCAGCTGAACGCCGATCCGTCGTTCCAGCACGTCACCTGCCGCGGTGTTTCTTATCACGAAGCGAAAGCGGATAACGCCCCTGCCGACGTCGTCGCCGACTGTCCGCGCCGCATTATCCTGCCGGTGAACGATGGTCGCCTGTTCGCGGTAAACGCCGACAACGGTAAGCTGTGCGAAACCTTTGCTAATAAAGGTATTCTCAATCTGCAGACCAACATGCCGGTCACCACGCCGGGCATGTATGAACCCACTTCACCGCCGATCATCACCGATAAAACCATCGTGATTGCCGGCGCGGTCACCGATAACTTCTCTACCCGCGAGCCGTCAGGCGTGATCCGCGGCTTTGATGTGAATACCGGTAAACTGCTGTGGGCCTTCGATCCGGGTGCGAAAGATCCGAACGCCATCCCGAGCGATGAACATCACTTCACGCTCAACTCGCCGAACTCATGGGCGCCTGCCGCCTACGACGCTAAGCTGGATCTGGTCTATCTGCCGATGGGCGTGACCACTCCGGACATCTGGGGCGGCAACCGTACGCCGGAGCAAGAGCGTTATGCCAGCTCGATTGTGGCACTGAACGCCACCACTGGTAAGCTGGCCTGGAGCTATCAGACCGTCCATCACGATCTGTGGGATATGGACATGCCTTCCCAGCCGACGCTGGCTGATATTGAGGTCAACGGCAAAACCGTACCGGTCATCTATGCCCCGGCGAAAACCGGCAACATCTTCGTGCTGGATCGTCGTAACGGCGAGCTGGTGGTCCCGGCGCCGGAAAAACCAGTACCGCAGGGCGCTGCCAAAGGTGATTACGTTACCAAAACCCAGCCCTTCTCCGATCTGAGCTTCCGTCCGAAGAAAGATCTGACCGGCGCGGACATGTGGGGCGCCACTATGTTCGACCAGTTGGTGTGCCGCGTGATCTTCCACCAGCTGCGCTATGAAGGTATCTTCACCCCGCCGTCTGAGCAGGGCACGCTGGTGTTCCCGGGTAACCTGGGGATGTTTGAATGGGGCGGTATCTCCGTCGATCCGAACCGTCAGGTGGCTATCGCCAACCCGATGGCGCTGCCTTTCGTCTCAAAACTGATCCCGCGCGGGCCAGGCAATCCGATGGAGCCGCCGAAAGATGCGAAAGGCTCTGGTACCGAGTCCGGCGTGCAGCCGCAGTACGGCGTCCCGTACGGCGTAACGCTGAACCCGTTCCTGTCGCCGTTCGGCCTGCCGTGCAAACAGCCGGCCTGGGGGTATATCTCCGCCCTGGATCTGAAAACCAACGAAGTGGTATGGAAAAAACGTATCGGTACTCCGCAGGACAGCCTGCCGTTCCCGATGCCGGTTAAACTGCCGTTTACCATGGGGATGCCGATGCTGGGCGGTCCAATCTCCACGGCCGGTAACGTCCTGTTCATCGGCGCGACTGCAGATAACTACCTGCGCGCGTACAATATGAGCAACGGCGAGAAGCTGTGGGAAGCCCGTCTGCCAGCCGGCGGTCAGGCGACTCCGATGACCTACGAAGTGAATGGCAAACAGTATGTTGTCATCTCTGCCGGCGGTCACGGCTCGTTCGGTACCAAAATGGGCGATTATATTGTCGCCTATGCGCTCCCGGATGACGCCAAATAAAACGCAAAACGGCAACGAAAGTTGCCGTTTTTTTTGGTGTTCCGTCCTTCTTCCCGTTGGGGATCGCAGCAGGTCGCAGAGACTTAAACCGTGAACCCCAACATCATCCCGGTGTCTTCATGTTCCAGCAGGTGGCAGTGGGCCATATAGGCAAACTCCTTCGGCGCCGGATGATCAAACTTCACTAATACTTCACTCACGTCCCCTTCCACACGAACGGTGTCTTTCCAGCCGCGACGATGCGCCGCTGGCGGCTTGCCGTTTTCGCTGAGGATACGGAACTGGGTGCCGTGGATATGGAACGGATGCAACATCATGTCGCCCTTACCAGAAATCACCCAGCGCTCATACTGGCCTCTGGCGGCGGCAAACATCGGCTCATTCATGTCGAAGGCTTTGCCGTTGATGCGGTTGGCGTTATGGAAATCAAAGCCCTTGCCTGACGACATGCCATGCTCCATGCCGGATCCGTGGTTCATGCTCATGTCGCCGTGATGCATATTCCCCATGTCGCTCATGTCGCCATGCCCCATCATGCCGTGATCCATTCCGGCCATCGCCTGGTCGCCATACTTCTCCATCAGCGCCTGCATGCCCATCCGGTCGAGCATCGGATCCATCGACAGCTGGAGCTGACGCTGCGTCAGCCCCGTCAGGGACGGTAACGCCGGGAGAGCGGCCAGAGTATCCAGCAGCTTGCCGGAGGCGGGAATGACCAGCGGCTGGACGCGCAGTACCGGCTGTGGTTTATCAAAAGGCGCAATCGCCATGCCCATCTGGCTCACCGGCAGGGTCATCAGATCGAAAGGTTTACCGTCGCTGGTGTCCACCAGCACCTCAAAGCGTTCCCCCATCAAGACCGGCAATTCATCGACCTTGACCGGCTCGGCCAACAGACCGCCATCGCTGGCCACTACGTACAGCGGGCGCTTATCGCTGGTGGCAAAATTGAGGGAACGGGCATTACAGCCGTTCAGCAAGCGCAGGCGCAGCCAGCCGCGCGGCGCGGCATGTTCGGGATAGAGGGCCCCATTGGTCAGTAGCGTATCGCCAAACCAGCCGACGGCGGCGCTCATCACATCCAGCTGATAGTCGATCTCGCCGGCGGCGGTGAACTTCTTATCCTGGACGATCACCGGCACATCATCGATTCCCCACTGCTTAGGCAGCAGCAGGCGCCCGCTCTCTTCATCCTCGATCAGCACCAGGCCGGCCAGGCCCATCGCCACCTGCCGGCCGGTGCTTCCATGCTGATGCGGATGAAACCAGCAGGTCGCCGCCCGCTGCGTTGGCGTGAAGCTTACCGTGCGGGTGGCACCCGGCGCGATAACCCCCTGTGGCCCCCCGTCGACCTCGCCCGGTACCTCCAGACCATGCCAGTGCAGCGTGGTCTCTTCCGCCAGCTGGTTAGTAATATCCACCGTGACGGTCTTCCCCTGCGTCAACTGCAGCGCAGGGCCCAGCAGCGACCCGTTGTAGCCCCAGGTAGTGGCATTCAGGGCGCCAAACCGCGTTTTGCCCGCCTGGATCCTGAGCGCGATGCGGTTGCGCGCATCGGCGGCTAACAGCGACGGTATCGGCAGAGCCGGGCGACTGGCGGCAAAGACCGCCCGGCTCCATAACGGCAATGCGCTGGCCATGCCGACCGCGGCGGTCAGTTTGAGGAAGTCTCGACGTTGCATATTCACATCCTTTTATTCTGCGGGCGAATATTTGAGCTTAAACCCTACCGTAACGGGAAGGTCAAGCAGAAGAGTAAGAATAAAGATCGGCGCTGTGTAAAGAAGTATGCTAATTTGAAGCGTCGGTGATCTAATGGTAGAAAAAATGAAGACGCTTTTCAGAACAATGGTACTCGGCAGCCTGCTTGCTCTCTCCGCCAACAGCTACGCGCTCAGCGAATCCGAAGCGGAAGATATGGCTGATTTAACCGCGGTTTTTGTGTTTCTGAAAAACGACTGTGGCTACCAGAACCTGCCCAACACGCAGATCCGTCGCGCGCTGGTGTTCTTTGCCCAACAGAACCAGTGGGACCTGAGCAACTATGACAGCTACAACATGAAAGCGCTTGGCGAAGACAGCTATCGCGATCTTAGCGGCATTAACATTCCGACGGCGAAAAAATGTAAAGCGCTGGCCCGCGATTCGCTCAGCCTGCTGGCTTACGTTAAATAATTCCCTGCGCGGGCGGCAACGCTCCGCGCCTTTAGCATTTCAATTTCCCCCTTTAAATATTTATATTTATTATTGTATATAAACAAACTTTATTTAATTGCGAACCTATCAATTTGCCAAATAAAGTAAACCCATAATAATGAAGAATGACTAAAAAACTAATAAAATATCATTATTCATATATTGCAAAATAAAAAGCACCCTTCTAGAATCCGGTAAAAATATACCTACTTCATGGACTGAAATTGTGAATATCTCGCTGACTCTTCGTGTTATCCCACTCGCCGCGCTGTTAGTAGCCGGCTGTAGCAATACCTCTTCCCGCCAGCCGGTTAAACCGATCGCCACGCCGCTGACGTCACAGCAGCAGGCAGAGCAGGAGCGGGCGGCCAGCGAACAAGCGCGCATTGAATCCTGTCGCCAGGCGCTGGATTCGCTAAAAGAGGTTAACCCACAGCAAGCCACTAAACTCAGCAATGAATTTAACGCTTTAGTGCGCGCGGCGTCACAATACAATAGCGTGCGCGAGAAAGTGGCGGATCCTACCCGGCTTGGCATTGACTCCATGTATCAGTTTAAATCCATCAAACTGTGCGCCGATATCCAGAAAACGCTGATCGATAGCCTGGTACAGCGTGGTGAAAGCAAACAGCCATGAACAGAGCCGCCACGCTGACCCTCAACGCGCCCCTGCTGATGCTCGTCGCTGCGCTGGCGCTTTCAACCCCCTTCACCGCCGGCGCCGCGCCGGCCTTTCTTGATTACGCCCAACAGCAAACCCAGCAATCTCAGGCGCAAGAAAAAAACGATGCCGCAAGCGCAAAACAAACACAAGAAAACCGCCAGAGCGCAGATAATAAAAAAACCGGTACCAGCACCTCACAATTACAAAAAAGAATCACCAGCCAGCAGGCGGCGATTGCACAAAAAGATAAGCTTATACAGCAATTAAAAAAACAGCTTGCCGCTACGCCGCAAACGGATACTGCCGGAGCGAATGAGCAAGCGGCGTTGAATAAGAGAATTAATGAATTACAGGTCGCCTTAAGCGCCGCTACTGCAGAAAAAGAGGCATTAATAAAAAAAGCAGGCGTTGTGCAGAATAATAATCTAAAGCAAAGCCAGGCCGCGGCGCGTCAGCAGATCCAGCAATTAACGACGCAGATTCAGCAAGCCGAAGCTGAAAATAAACGCCTCAGCGCCAGCTTTACCACGCTTAATAAAGATAAACACGCGCTAATGACCCGACTGGCCGCTGCGGAAAAAGAGAAGCAGGCCGCTCTTGAGCAGGTCAAAGCGCTTAACGCTGACAAACAGCCGCTGACGACCCGACTGGCCGCCGCGGAAAAAGAGAAACAGGCCGTCCTCGAGCAGGTTAAGGCCCTTAACGCCGATAAACAGTCGCTGACTATTCGCCTCGCCGCTGCGGAAAAGACGCAGCAGGCTGCCCTCGATCAGGTCAAAGCCCTTAACGCCGATAAACAATCGCTGTCCACCCGGCTGGCCGCCGCGGATAAAGCGCCGCATGGCCCCGCTAACGACGCCGCTGCGCCAAAAAATGAGCCACCAGAGATGGCGGCCATAGTGGCAGCCTATCGCCTGCAGGCGGATAAAGACAGCGCCCAGCTACAGATGAAAGAAGATGAAATCGAACTGCTGAGAACGCAGCTTTCTGTACAGTCCAAAACGCGCAGCGGCGAGAGCGCCGCTGCCAAACTCAGCGCATCGGGAGAACAGCAGGCTTATGCGATCGGCGCCTCGATGGGAAGCGAGGCGCTCAACGTCCTTACCACCCGTCGCACTCAGGGAGTTACCGTCGACGCAGGCCTGGTGTTGCAGGGCATCGAAGATGCCTTTCGCGGCCAGCTTCGTCTCGGAGAGCAGGAACGTAACAAGGCGCTGTTTGATGTGTCGCAGCAGGTTTTTCAGAACCTGAATAAAATAGAGCAGAAAAACATCAGTGCCGGCAAGAAATATCAGCAGACGTTTGCGCGCAAAAAAGATGTGGTCTTTAAAGAGGGCGTCTACAGCCGCATCGATTACCCGGGTAAAGGAAAAATAAGCGGTAACGACCTGGTTACCGTGGTGATCAAAGAGATGCTGACGGACGGGACGGTGATCAACGATATGGAAGCGAAAGATCAGGCGCTTACGCAAAAGCTGGATGCCTATCCCCCGGTGTTTCGCGAACCGCTGAAGCGTCTACAGAACCACGGCTCCGTGACGCTCGTCGTCCCGCCTGAAAAGGCCTATGGCAGTAAAGGATTACCGCCAAAAATCCCGCCAGGCGCCACCATGGTTTATTCCGTGCGGATAGTAGATAGCCAACCCGAGCCGGCAAAATAGCCTCATCCTCCCCACCGCCCTTCCGGGGCGGTGGCTGTTATTCCTGCCTCATTGCTGCAATAACCGCCGTGCATCCTCATCTATAGTTGTCTATGATGTTGCACTCGTTTTACGGGTGTAACAGATGTTAACGAAGGAGGAGCCTTATCGTGGCCGATAATCCACTGTGGCATGAAACGCTGCATGACCATTTTGGTCAGTATTTTAGCGTTGATAACGTGCTGTACCACGAAAAAACCGATCATCAGGATCTGATCATCTTTGATAACCGCGCCTTTGGCCGGGTGATGGCGCTGGATGGCGTCGTACAAACCACCGAACGCGACGAGTTCATCTATCACGAAATGATGACCCATGTGCCGCTGCTGGCTCACGGCAACGCGAAGCATGTGTTAATCATTGGCGGCGGCGATGGCGCGATGCTGCGCGAAGTCTCTCGTCACCGTAGCATCGAAACCATCACCATGGTGGAAATCGACGCCGGGGTAGTTTCATTCTGCCGCCAGTACCTGCCGAACCATAACGCCGGCGCCTATGACGATCCGCGCTTTACGCTGGTGATTGATGATGGCGTCAATTTTGTTAATCAGACGACGCAAACGTTTGACGTGATCATTTCGGACTGTACCGACCCTATCGGCCCGGGAGAAAGCCTGTTCACCTCGGCTTTTTATGAAGGCTGCAAACGCTGTCTGAACCCGGGTGGGATCTTTGTTGCCCAGAACGGCGTCTGCTTCCTGCAACAGGATGAAGCGGTAGGCAGCCATCGCAAGCTAAGCCACTATTTTCGCGACGTCAGCTTCTACCAGGCGGCAATTCCAACCTATTACGGCGGGATCATGACCTTTGCCTGGGCGAGCGACAATGAGGCGCTGCGCCATCTCTCCAGCGAAATCATTCAGGCGCGCTTTCACAAAGCCAACCTGACCTGCCGTTACTACAATCCGGCAATCCATACGGCGGCCTTCGCCTTACCACAATATCTGCATGATGCTCTGTCCGCACCGTGACGCGAAATAAGGGGGTGAACTAAATTGAAAAAATTGAAGCTGCACGGCTTTAACAACCTGACCAAAAGCCTGAGTTTTTGTATCTACGATATCTGTTACGCCAAAACGGCAGAAGAGCGCGACGGCTACATCGCCTATATCGACGAACTCTATAATGCCAATCGCCTGACGGAGATCCTGACAGAAACCTGTTCTATTATTGGCGCCAATATCCTGAATATCGCCCGTCAGGATTATGAACCCCAGGGCGCCAGCGTGACCATTCTGGTCAGCGAAGAGCCTGTCGATCCCAAGCTGATTGACCAGACCGAACATCCTGGCCCGCTACCGGAAACCGTGGTCGCCCATCTCGATAAGAGCCATATCTGCGTGCATACCTACCCGGAGAGCCATCCGGAGGGCGGCCTGTGCACCTTCCGCGCCGATATCGAAGTTTCAACGTGCGGCGTCATTTCCCCGCTTAAAGCGCTGAACTATCTGATTCACCAGCTGGAATCGGACATTGTGACCATTGACTACCGTGTGCGCGGCTTTACCCGCGATATCAATGGGATGAAGCATTTTATCGATCATGAAATCAATTCGATTCAGAACTTTATGTCCGACGATATGAAGTCGTTGTATGACATGGTCGACGTCAACGTTTATCAGGAAAATATCTTCCATACCAAAATGTTGCTCAAGGAGTTCGACCTTAAGCACTACATGTTCCATACCCGACCGGAAGAGTTGACTGCCGAAGAGCGCAAGGTCATTACCGACCTGCTATGGAAAGAGATGCGCGAGATTTATTACGGCCGCAATATTCCTGCCGTGTAATCTATGGAATGCCCGGCGGCGCTTTTGCTTGCCGGGCCTGTAGTTCTGCGCCGCCCGACATAAAAGGCGTCATTAACGCTGCTGCATAAACTCACGATAGGCGGCGACCACCTGCAGGAAATCCTCAACACCGCACAGAGAGAGACTTTCTTCGTCGTAGTAGCTCATCCCCTCCTCGATTTCGTCGCCGGAAAACTCCAGCTGATTGGCGCGGATCATCACCTCTTCGCCATCCAGCCACAGCGTATATTCATGCCCGGCACGCTGCCAGGAACGCTCGCTGCCCTTCACGGTGCGCGCAGCCTGCTCCACTTCGTCCAGCAGAGCAAGATTGCCTTTCACCTCCTCGTTGAACCAGTGGCCGATCGCCTCGTGATCCATCGACATTCGCACCTTTACCACTCCGGTAATATCGCGCAGAAATTCGTAATCCATAGTCTTTTCCTCTGCAAGGGCAATGCGTCACCGCTGCACTGTACCCATGCAGTAATTATCGCAGCAGACAGAAAGAAAAAAAGCGTAGCAGGCAGGAGGTTTGGAAATAAAAATGCCCGATGATGCAATGTTCACCGGGCATTGGAGAGTTTATCGCCAAACGGTCAGCCGGGCTGACCGAATGGTTTACACCGCGGTCTGGAAGATCACGCCGTCAGCTTTTTCAGTGTACTGATCCAGCTGGTTGAAGTTCAGATAACGGTAGGTATCTTCCGCCGTCTTATCCACCTGCGCCACGAAGGTCTGGTACTCTTCCGGCGTCGGCAGTTTGCCGAGCAGCGAAGCCACCGCTGCCAGTTCGGCAGAGGCCAGATAGACGTTAGCGCCGGTACCTAAACGGTTCGGGAAGTTACGGGTAGAGGTGGAAACCACCGTCGCGCCGTCGGCCACGCGCGCCTGGTTACCCATACACAGGGAACAGCCAGGGATTTCGATACGCGCCCCGCTCTTACCAAACACGCTATAGTAGCCTTCTTCGGTCAGCTGCGCGGCATCCATACGGGTTGGCGGCGCCACCCACAGGCGAGTCGGCAGTTGGCCTTTGTGGCTGTCCAGCAGCTTACCGGCGGCACGGAAGTGGCCGATGTTGGTCATGCAGGAGCCGATGAACACTTCGTCGATCTTCTCGCCCTGCACATCAGACAGCAGGCGGGCATCGTCCGGATCGTTCGGCGCGCACAGAATCGGCTCTTTAATATCCGCCAGATCGATGTCGATCACTGCCGCGTATTCCGCGTCAGCATCGGCTTCCAGCAGCTGCGGATCCGCCAGCCATTTTTCCATGCCCTGGATACGACGCTCCAGGGTACGGCGGTCGCCGTAGCCTTCGGCGATCATCCACTTCAGCAGAACGATGTTGGAGTTCAGATACTCAACGATCGGCTCTTTATTCAGCTTGATGGTGCAGCCGGCGGCAGAACGCTCCGCCGAGGCATCGGTCAACTCGAACGCCTGCTCGACTTTCAGATCCGGCAGACCTTCGATCTCGAGGATGCGACCAGAGAAGATGTTTTTCTTACCTTTCTTCTCCACGGTCAGCAGGCCCTGCTTGATGGCGTACAGCGGGATGGCGTGGACCAGGTCACGCAGGGTGATCCCCGGCTGCATTTTACCTTTGAAACGCACCAGCACCGATTCCGGCATATCCAGCGGCATCACGCCGGTCGCGGCGGCGAAGGCCACCAGACCAGAGCCCGCCGGGAAGGAGATGCCGATTGGGAAACGGGTGTGGGAGTCACCGCCGGTACCCACGGTATCCGGCAGCAGCATGCGGTTCAGCCAGGAGTGAATCACGCCATCGCCCGGACGCAGAGAAACACCGCCGCGGTTCATGATGAAGTCCGGCAGAGTGTGGTGCGTGGTAACGTCAACCGGCTTCGGGTAGGCCGCGGTGTGGCAGAAGGACTGCATCACCAGGTCTGCAGAGAAGCCCAGGCACGCCAGGTCTTTCAGCTCATCACGGGTCATTGGACCGGTGGTGTCCTGAGAACCGACGGAGGTCATTTTCGGTTCGCAATAAGCGCCCGGACGGATACCGGCAACGCCGCAGGCGCGGCCAACCATTTTCTGCGCCAGCGAGAAGCCGCGGGTACTTTCCGCCACGTCTTTCGCCTGACGGAAGACATCGCTGTGCGGCAGGCCCAGCGCTTCACGCGCTTTGGTGGTCAGACCGCGACCGATGATCAGCGGAATACGGCCGCCGGCGCGCACTTCGTCGATCAGCACATCGGTTTTCAGCTCGAAGCTGGCCAGCAGTTCGTTGGTCTCGTGGTTACGCACTTCGCCTTTGAACGGGTAAACGTCGATTACGTCGCCCATGTTCAGGTTAGACACATCAACTTCGATAGGCAGCGCGCCCGCATCTTCCATGGTGTTAAAGAAAATTGGCGCGATTTTACCGCCCAGACACAGGCCGCCGCCGCGCTTGTTCGGCACGTTCGGGATATCGTCGCCCATAAACCACAGCACCGAGTTGGTGGCGGATTTACGTGAAGAACCGGTCCCGACCACGTCGCCGACGTAGGCCAGCGGGTAGCCTTTCTGCTGCAGGGCTTCGATCTGTTTGATTGGGCCAACCACGCCCGGCTGATCCGGCTCAATGCCTTCGCGGGGGTTTTTGAGCATTGCCAGCGCATGTAGCGGGATATCCGGGCGCGACCACGCATCCGGCGCCGGAGAGAGATCATCGGTGTTCGTTTCGCCGGTGACCTTGAAGACGGTAACAGTGATTTTCTCTGCCAGCTGCGGACGGTTCAGGAACCACTCGGCGTCAGCCCAGGATTGCATAACCTGTTTAGCATGCTCGTTACCCGCTTTGGCTTTCTCTTCCACGTCGTAGAAGTTATCGAACATCAGCAGGGTATGGGAGAGCGCTTTCGCGGCAATCGGCGCCAGTTTCGCGTCGTCCAGCGCATCGATCAGCGGATGGATATTGTAACCGCCCTGCATGGTGCCCAGCAGTTCAACGGCTTTTTCAGGGGTAACCAGGGGGGAGGTCGCTTCGCCTTTGGCGATCGCGGCAAGGAATCCAGCTTTAACATAGGCGGCTTCATCGACGCCCGGCGGTACACGGTTAATCAGCAGGTCTAACAGGAATTCTTCTTCGCCCGCAGGCGGGTTTTTCAGCAGTTCTACCAGCGCGGCCATTTGGGTTGCATCTAAGGGTT